>OIBQ01000413.1_pt1 | contig 14226 bp, 14 predicted proteins | sample 1581051 | NCBI WGS metagenome assembly OIBQ01 (sample SAMEA3882511, study PRJEB24775) | human gut metagenome | biome: human-associated habitat; feature: intestine environment; material: feces | place: Netherlands | collected 2009/2010
GATGTTACCGTAACTGGTTATGATACCGCGAACAGCACAGTTTCCATGGACATTGCTCCGAAGTACAACCTGATTGCGGTGGCAAAGACTGGTGACAATCAGACAGCACAGGTTACTCTGAAATCTGCACAGGATGCAAAGGTTGGTTCGACTGAGGTTGAGGTAACTCTGCCGGAGGCTTTCAAGGGCAAAAAGGTTTATATCAACCACAATAACGGTGCAAACCTGTATGTTGCAACTGCTGATAAAACCACCGGTAAGGTTAAGTTCACCACCAACGGTTTCAGCCCGTTCACTTTTGCACTGACTAACCCGGATGTTGTTGCTGAGGTAAATGGCAATGCGTACAAGTCCTTGAAGGAGGCTATCGATGTAGCACAGACTGGTGCTACTATCGTTCTGCAGAAGGATTGCACTGAAAAGGTTACGGTTGCAGGCAAGAGCCTGACTATCAATCGCAATGGCAAGACTTTTAATGAAGCTAATGTAAAGGTTGGCAGCAACTGCACCAAGGAAGTTAAGAACGACACGATTGTTGTTACCTACACCAAGCCGTCCTCCGGCTCCTCCGGCGGCAGCTCCTCCGGCAAGACGACCTACAAGGTAACCACCTCGGCGGTCAACAACGGCGGCGTAAACGCTTCTCCGTCCAACGCGGAAAAGGGCGCGACCATCACCATTACCCTGTCCCCGGACAAGGGCTACAAGCTGGACAAGCTGACCGTTACCGACGGCTCCGGCAAGACGGTCTCCACCGTTAAGAAGAGCGACACGGTTTACACCTTCACCATGCCTGCTTCCGCAGTGAAGGTTGGCGTAAGCTATGTTAAGGCCACCGAAACCCCGTCCAAGACCAAGTTTAACGACGTTTCCGCGAACGACTGGTTCGCTTCCGCGGTTGATTATGTAACCGGCAAGGGCATGATGAACGGCACCGCCGACAACACCTTCTCCCCGAAGGCGAACACCACCCGCGGCATGGTCGTTACCGTGCTGTACCGCCTGGAGAACCAGCCGAGCACCTCGGCGGCTTCCTTCACGGATGTGGCTTCCGGCGCGTACTACGCAAATGCGGTTGCCTGGGCGAATGCTAACGGCATCGTTTCCGGCTACGGCAGCGGCAAGTTCGGCCCGAATGACAAGGTTACCCGCGAGCAGCTTGCGGCTATCCTGTACCGCTACGCGCAGTACAAGAAGTACGACGTTTCCGGCGCGAACAGCCTCGACGGCTACACGGACGCGCAGAGCGTAAGCAGCTATGCTGTTCCGGCGCTCCAGTGGGCGAATGCGGCTGGCGTTGTTACCGGCAAGTCCGGCAGCAAGCTGGACCCGAAGGGCAATGCTACCCGCGCTGAGGTAGCGGCAATGCTCATGCGCTTCTGCGAGAACGTAAAGTAAGCAAAACCTTCCTAAACCGCACAGCTTCGGCTGTGCGGTTTTCTTTTGCTTGCCAAAGACGCTTTTCTACGGTAAAATAGAAAACAGAGGAGAAGGGGAAAGAGAAAGAAGGAAATCCTATGCCAATCGGAGTAATTGTCAACTGTATCTCGGTGCTGGCCGGCGGCGTGATCGGTTCCGCACTGGGGCACGTTTTGCCGAACAGCCTGAAAGAGCATCTGCCGACGCTGTTCGGCATGTGTTCGATCGCTATCGGTATCAATTCCATTATCAAGGCGGTCAGCATGACAGCGGTCGTGCTGGCGATTCTGGTGGGGTTTACCATCGGGCACCTGCTGCACCTTGAGGATTGGGCAAGCCGGTTTTTTCATCGGCTGGTCAAAACCATGCACCTCGGCGGGGATAATATTGATATGGAGTTTTACATTACGGCGGTCGCGTTGTTCTGCTGCTCGGGCTTCGGCTGGTACAGCACGCTGACCGAGGGCATCGCGGGCGATCCGAATCTGCTGTTTGCAAAGTCCGTGCTGGACTTCTTCACTGCGATGATCTTCGCGTCCACGCTCGGCAAGGCCATCTGCGCCATCCCGCTGCCGCAGTGCGTGATTCTCCTGTGCGTGTTTACCGCAGGACGGCTGCTGTCCGGTGCGCTCACACCGGAAATGTTCGCGGATTTGTCCGCGTGCGGCGGCGTGCTGACTATGTCGGCCGGTTTTCGTGTCTCCAAGATCAAATCTGTGCCGCTGGTCGATCTCATGCCCGCGCTGATACTCGTTATGCCGTTCAGCGCACTCTGGACTATGTTGATGGGGTAAATTTAAAGCGGACTCTTTTACGGGTCTGCTTTTCTTTTACTTGACAATAGTCCTAAATCATACTATAATAGCGTGATACGATTTAGGACTATTGAGGTGCATTATGGATTTCCGCAGACAAATGAACGACTTTTTTGCGCAGATCTACCGGCAGAATGAGCTGTATGACATCTGGGCAAAACAGAATAGGATGAAACCGAGCACGGTAGCCGTGCTGTATCTGCTCGACCAGTTTGAAACCTGCACACAGGGTTGGATATCGAAAATATATCTGCTGCCCAAGCAGACAATTCACACGGTGGTGCAGGAGCTGGAGCAGGCCGGTTATCTGGAAAAGGTGAGCGTCTCCGGCCGCAAGGAAAAGCCGCTGCGGCTGACCGAATCCGGCAAGCGCTACACAGCGGATAAGCTGGGCGGTCTGTACCGCACAGAGGAACGCGCCGCCGCTGCTATGGGCGCGGAGCAGTTCGACGCTATGGTGGAAATGACCCGAAAATTTACCGATTCTTTTGAAAAGGAGATTCGTAATGGAGCAGAATAACGCACTTGCGCGCAAATTCAACGCCGCATCGCTGCTCCGATTCGCACTGCCGAACATTGCAATGATGATGCTGCTGTCGATGTACACCATCGTGGACGGCATGTTTATTTCGCGGTTTGCCGGAACAACCGCGCTTTCCGCAATCAATATGTCGTATCCGCTCAACTGCCTGCAGATGGCTACCGGCATTATGCTCGGCACGGGCGGCAGCGCTATTATCGCTCGCCGACAGGGAGAGGGACGCACAGACGAGGCGCGCCGCAACTTCACCATGCTGATTGCGGTTGCGTTGGGCATCGGCCTGATTTTCGCCGTGTTTGGCAATCTGTTTCTGAACCCTATCCTGCGTCTGCTTGGCACGAGTGAGCTGCAGTGGGCAGACTGCCGTATTTACACACGCATTCAGCTGGTGTTTGCACCCATGCTGTTTCTGCAGACTGCCTTCCAGACATTGTTCGTCACCGCAGGCAAGCCGGGCTTGGGTCTGCTGACCTCGGTGGGCGGCGGCATCACAAACGTGGTGCTTGACTGGCTGTTCATGGGCCCGATGAACATGGGCGTTGCCGGTGCGGCGATTGCCACCTGCCTCGGCTACTGCGTGCCGTCCATCGTTGGTCTGGTGTATTTCACCAAAAACCGCACCGGAAGTTTGTACTTTGTGCCCTTCAAATTTGACGGCGCAACACTGGCCGCTGCGTGCGGCAACGGCTCATCTGAGATGGTCAGCAACATTGCGAACGCCATCACCACGTTCGTGTTCAATACGCTGTTCATGCGCTACCGATTGCAATGTACTTCCAGTTTGGGTTTACGGCGGTGTATTTTGGCTTCTCAATGGGCGTTGCACCGGTTATCAGCTACAAATTCGGCGAGAAAAATATCTCGCAGCTGAGGCATATCTTCCGCATCTGCATGACGTTCGTGCTGGCGTGCTCGCTCGGCACATATGTGCTTTCGTGGCTGACGCTCGAGCCAGCGCTGACCCTGTTTACGCCGCGCGGCAGCAGTGTGTACGAGATTGCCATGCACGGCTTTCCGATTTATGCGGTCAGCTTCCTGCTCATGGGCACGAGTATTTTCGCGTCCTCGCTGTTTACCGCGCTCTCGGATGGTCTCGTGTCTGCGATCATCTCGTTTTCGCGCACGCTTGTGTTTCTCGTGGCGATGCTGCTGCTCCTGCCGCTGATTTTGCAGGAGACTGGCATCTGGCTGGCTGTTCCGGTAGCAGAGGCGCTCGGCGTGATGGTTTCGGTGTTTTTTCTCGTCAAGGGACGGAAAAAGTATCAGTATTAAGGGAAAGAGTGCTGTTGAGGGAACAGCACTCTTTTGTTATATATAGATGGAATATAACAAACTGTATATAGGATGGAGGTGTAGAGTAAAGGAAAAGCGAAAGGGCCTGCCGCCTGTAATTCACAGGCAGCAAGCCCTTTCGGTGGCTTGAACAATTTTTGTCTGACTTTTAGAGGTCACTTTAAAAACTGTCTTGCTGTTGTATTTGAGGGAATGAAAAGCATTTGGAGCTGCTTTTCTAATTTGAAATATGGAAAGAGAAGAAAGAAATGCTAAGGAGAGTTATTCGCCGACCTTGACGAACACGCCGCCGTTACGGCAGGACTCGGTAGCAGCCTTAGCCATGAGAACCGGACGCAGGCCGTCGATAGCGCCGACAGCAGTCTGGGTATCGTTGTTGATTGCATCAACGAAGGAGATAACCTGGTTGATGAATGCCTGGTTGTAACGCTCGAGGAAGAACCACAGCGGCTTCTCGGAGTGAGCGCCGTCCTTGGTCAGTACGGTGGTGGTGTTCAGCAGGTCGTTGGCATCGGAAGCCATGCCCTTAGAACCGAACGCCTCTACGCGCTGGTCGTAGCCGTAAACTGCCTGACGGGAGTTGTTGATAACAGCGATGCAGCCGTTAGCCATCTTCATGGTAACAACAGCGGTGTCAACGTCCGGAATGCCGGACTCTTCCTGCAGGTTCGGGTTAACGAGGCAGGAACCAACAGCGGAGATCTCAACAGCCTCGGAACCGGTTACATAGCGAACCATATCGAAGTCGTGGATCATCATATCGTAGAAGATACCGCCGGAAACTGCAACGTAGGAAGCCGGAGGCGGCTCCGGGTCACGGGAGGAAACGATAACGATATGCGGATCGCCGATCGTGCCGTCCTTAACTGCGTCTGCAACTGCCTTGTGGTTGTGGTCGAAGCGGCGGTTAAAGCCTACCTGGAACTTAACGCCCTTCTCCTCAACGAGTGCGAGCAGCTTCTTGATCTTGTCGATATCATAGTCGATCGGCTTCTCGCAGAATACGTGCTTGCCAGCCTGAACTGCTGCCATGGAAACATCGCAGTGCGTGTCAGTGGAGGAGCAAACGAATACTACGTCTACCTCAGGATTGTTGATAACGTCCATAAAGTCGGTGGAAACGTTGGTGATCTTGCGCTCTGCCAGCCACTCGCGTGCGCCGGACTTATCGAGCATCGGGTCAGCAGCAGCTACTACCTGAACGCCCGGTACGGAGTTGATCAGGTTGTTGATGTGCAGCTTGCCGATTCGGCCGCAGCCTACAACGCCAATTTTCAAAATGCCCATTGTTTTTTCTCCTTGCATTAAAGTGAATTTTTAATAGATGCGCTGCACTTACTGCCGCAAGTGCAGCGCATGGTATTACGGTTTACTGTGCAACTGCCTTGCCGTCCATCTGGCTCTTGAGGGTTGCCATGTAGTCCTCGGCGGTGGTGCTGTCGATGACCTTGGTGCCGCAGTCAACAAAGCTGTCTACCTTTTCGCCGTTGAGATGTGCAACAACGGTCTTGACCGCCTGATAGCCCTGATCATAACCGCTCTGTGCAACGGTCATGGTTTCGCCGCCATCGAGGATGGACTGTGCTGCGGTGATATTGCCGTCAAAGCCGATGAAGATGGTCTTAGCGTATGCCGGATTGTTCGCTGCTGCACGCGCTGCCGCGATCGCGCAGTCGTCATTGTGGCATGCAATGATAGCCAGACCTTCCGGATGGCTCTGCATGATGCCCTCCATGCACACGGTTGCCTTGTCCGCTACCGCATCAGCATACTGCACCTCGTCTGCGAGGAACGTGCCGCCAGCGCCGTCAATGCCCTCCTGGAAACCGGTGCGGCGTGCATCGGCGGTGGAGTCACCCTGAACGCCTGCAATATAAGCTGCTTCAATCTTATCCCAGCCTGCTGCCTTCGCCGCCTCGACAGCTTTCTCGCCGCCGCTTGCCGCTGCATCCTTCTGGCCGATGCCGATGAACGAAATCTTCTCCGGTGCGTTAAAGTCCGTGTCGATTGCGAAGATGGGCATATCCGTGCCGCTTACCAGCGTGGAAGCCATGTCGCCCTGCAGCGGTGCGATAATCATCGCGTCATACTTGTTGGCGTGCAGATCGGTTTCGATCATGTTCTGCTGCTCGTCATAGGCGGTTTCCGAGGTCGCGCCCTTCATGTCTAGCACTGCGCCGGTTTCAGCGGCGGCCTTTTCCGCGCCTGCCATCATGTACTGGGTGTATTCGTTCGAAGTGGTCTTGAACACGATGGAAATGTTGTAATTGCCGTCGCCGCCCTCGGCCTGAGAGCCGCTGTCACCGGTGGAACCGGAGGATGAGCCGCAGCCTGCGAGCATGGATGCCATCAATGCGGAGGAAACAAACAGTGCGCCGATTTTCTTTAAGTAGCTCATAAGTAATTCTCCTTCATCTTAAATACATAAAATTTGCTCTTTAGACTCTTTTTATGCGGGGATGGAATTAGAACTGTGCATATTTTGCAACGTGTGCGCGGGTGACTTCTGCGGACTTCTTTACGTTCTCCTCCTGCGACATCTCATAGTATGCCGGACGGAAAATCTCGATGGTGCAGCAGTCGCCGTCAAAGCCAATCTTCTTGAGGGTATCTGCGTAGCGCGCATGCGGCAGGCAGTCGCCCTCGGCACCCGGCCACAGACGCTTCTCGTCGTTGTTGTAGTACGCGCCGCACGGCATGTCCTCGGTGCCGTTCAGATGCCATACGAAAATCTTCTTGCCGTCCGCCTTTTCGAGCGTATCCCAGCCGGAGCCCATTGCGTAGAAGTGGTACTGATCGAGCGTTACGCCGACATACGGGCTGTTGACCTCCTCGACGATGGCGTAAGCATCCTCAAAACGGTTGATAGTCATGGACGGCTCGCCACAGAACTCGAGGCTCAGGCGGATACCGTGCGGCTCGCACTTCTTGACCATTTCCTTGAGAACGGCAACTGCATCCTCGCGGATCTCCTTGCGGGTTGGGGTCAGGCCGCGCTCCTTCATGTCCTTGCTCGGCACAACGACAATCATCTTGCAGCCGAGGATGTTGCAGCGGCGGATGATCTCGTCCAGCTCCGCCATCACGGCGTCCTTTTCCTCCTGCGTCTGCTTCATGTTGAAGAAGCACAGCGCATTGTAGGAGAGCATCTTCAGATGGTGGCTCTGGAACCATGCGCCCATCTCCTCAAGGGTGATCTTGCCGGCTTCGAGGTCGCGGTTGAGGCATTCCGACTGAATATCGATGCAGTCGAAGCCGTACTTCTCGCACAGCTCGAGGTCCATCATAACGCTGTGGTTGGCACAAAAACGGTCGTTTGCTTCGTTAAATCCGAGTTTCATAGTAATTTCTCCTTTTCTTTTCTCAATGAGGTTGTTGCTTAGACTTTATTCTACTCACGCGGCAATGCCGATGGGTGAAAACAGAATGTAAATGCCAATCGCCAGAATGATACCGATGATACATACGATATGGCGATACTTCCACGGGGTCAGATCGACTGCGCCGACATCGGTCGGAACATAGTCCTCTGTGCCGCGGTACTTGTTCAGATACCACATGATGGCAAATTCAACGACGAACAGCACAGCGATGGCGTACAGATAATGAATCGGCTCACCTGAGGTGGGGTAGCAGGGCTTGAGGAGCATAAACGCGCCGTAGGCGATAACGTGAACAGCGGTGATGACCTTGGGCGCGTACTTCGGTGCCTTGCGGAAGATGAGTGCGCCGAGTACGGTGAACAGAATCGGCAGGGAAACGAACTGGCTCATAGAGTTGAGGAAGGTCGTGATGCCCTGTGCGAACATAACGAACGGTGCCACGCAGATAGCGACTGCACCGGCGCAGGTGCCGTAGATCTTGCCGACCTTGACACACTGCATATCCGAAGCCTTCGGATTGATGGCAGTGCGGTACAGGTCGAGGGTAAACATGGTCGATGCGGAGTTGAGCACCGAGTTAAACGAGGACAGAATCGCGCCGAACAGAACAGCGGCGAAGAAGCCCATGACCGGCTTGGGAACAACGGCGGAAACCAGCGCCGGATAAGCGAAGTCGATCGCGGAGGAACCGGCCGCCGCCAGCTTGTCCTGAATGGACGGCAGGTAGAATGCGATAACGCCCGGGATTACGAGGTACAGAGGGCCGAGGCACTTGAGGAAGCCGCAGAAGATAGCGCCCTTCTGGCCTTCCTTCAGGCTCTTTGCTGCGAGGGAACGCTGTACAAAGGACTGGTTGGTGCACCACCAGTACAGGTTGTTGAAGAACATACCGGTGATGATCAGCGGCCACGGAACTTCCGGTTCCGGTGCATTCCATGCGTTGATGGCGTTCATTTTGGCCGGATCAGCCTCTACCATGTACTTGATGCCGTCCATGATGCCGTGGCCGCCGGTTGCAGCGGACAGAGCCGCGAAGCCGAGGAACGGGATCATCAGACCGCCGATGATAAGGCCGATGCCGTTGATGGTGTCGGATACGGCAACCGCCTTCAAACCGCCGAAGATGGCGTAGCAGCCGCCGATAATACCGATGACGACACACAGAATCGCAACTGCTGTGAACTTGCTGATGCCGAAGATACCGGAAATATCGAAGATATTCTCAAATACAACTGCACCGGAGTAAAGGATGACCGGCAGATTGAGGATGGAGTACATCACAACGATGACGAACGAGAACATCAGCTTGGTGCCGCGGCCAAAGCGTGCCTCCATCAGCTGCGGGATGGTGGTCGTGCCCATTTTGAGGTAGGTCGGCAGGAACCACAATGCCAGTGCAAACAGCGTGAACAGTGCACCGACCTCCCAGCCGATCGGACTCATATTGGAAGCCCAGCCCTGACCGTTTGTGCCGACCAGCTGTTCTGCGGACAGGTTGGTCAGCAGCAGCGAGCCTGCAATGACAATACCCGGCAGTCCGCGCCCCGCGAGGAAGTAGCCCTCGGCGGTGTCGAGCTTGTCATCTCTGGTCTTCCACGCTGAAATGACTGCCACCATGATGGTGAAAAACAGGAAGCTCAGCGCGATCCAGATCATGGAACTGAAAAATGACATTTTGTTTCTCTCACTCTCTTTTGGGGAATTTTTCGGTTTTGTGAATGGCCTTGTTCACTTGACAATCACAGAATATCACAGCGGATTTCCGGTTGCAATAGCTTGAGCGCACTATCATTTATCCGTGCATTATCTCGTGATTATGCATATTAAAGTCGCAAGTGTTTATGGTATTATACACAAAAATAGCGCTATCATTGTATCGTAGGAAATGTGCAGCACAACATTTTCGTGCAGATGTAACATCTGGCGCACGGCTGTGTTTTATGATATAGTATAAGTACAGAGAACGCAGGAGAGTGATTTTATGGTAACGATGCAGCAGATTGCTGACCGCTGCGGGGTGTCGCGCGGCACGGTGGACCGCGCCCTGCACCACAAGGAGGGTGTGCGTGAGGAGGTCGCGGAGCGCATCCGTGCGACGGCGCGTGAAATGGGTTATATCTCCAACCGCCTCGTCATGCAGCAGACGCAGCAGTGGAAGATCGGCGTGGTGCTCCACTCCGGCCATTCGCCCTTCGTGCAGATGCTGTGCGAGCTGTTCGAGAGCTTTTCCGAGCGTGAGCTTCTCCCAAACATCACGGTCATCGTACGCGCGATGCAGGACATGGATGTGCAGCATCAGCTGACGCTGATCGATGAGCTAGTGACGACCGAGCACATCGACGGTCTCGCGCTCATGCCGCTCGCGAACACGCTCGTGCGCGACAAAATCAACACACTCAGCGAGCAGCAGGGCATCCCTGTCGTGACGCTCAACACGGACATCACCGACGCGAACCGCATCGCCTATGTCGGCGCGGACAACATCGCGAGCGGCCGCGCCGCCGCCGCGCTGCTCGGCATGGTCATGCAGGGGCACGGCAGCGTGCTGCCAATTCTGGGTCAGCGCAGCGGTCACTATGCCGACTCGCAGCGTTTTACCGGCTTCAGCACCGAAATGGCGGAGAGTTTTCCGGATATCCGGGTTTTGCACCCGGAATGCTCGTTCCTCGATGAAAGCCTTTCCGAGCGCATCGCTATGCGCGCCATTCAGTCGGACAGCGAGCTGCGCGGCATCTATCTGACCTCTGCGGGACGGGAGGGCGTTTACCGCGCCGTGCACGCTGCACACCGCAGCGAAAAGCTGCACATCGTCGTTCACGACATCACCGAGGGCAACATCAAAATGGTCAAAAACGGTACGGTCGATTTCATCATCGGGCAGGACGTCAAAACACAGGGCACGCTCCCGATCCGCCTGCTCTACGACTACCTCGAGCGCCACCAGTTCCCCAGAGAGCGCATGAATATGACGGATATTACGATTAAATTCCGCGGAAATGTGTAAAAATTCATGCTTTTTTTAAATAGATTGCAAGACCATAAAAAGAGCGTATAGCAATTTCAAGCTATACGCTCCTGTTTTATTTTATCAATAATAAACGATATACACTTGTTTCGGGAAAACGACGGTATTTTACATGATATGCAAGCAAAACTTGCTGTATTCGTCTTTCACGTTCAAAGTTTGGCGAGATTGCTGAAACCGAAAATGCTTCAAAATTCGGAGTAAGAAACCTGGGCAGCTACCCTCTTGTACGCCTGCGCCGCGCAGGTGCAGAATCGTTAAAGAGACAGCGTAAAGTTATAACTAATAATAATATAACAATAAGTAATCTATAATATAGAAAGAAAATATAACAAAGAGTATAAAAATACAATTTGACAATCCAAACTCATAGATATATAATTAGAAAGCTAACTGTTTGAATTAGAACAAAGGAGACCGCAATGGAATTTTCCACTCATTACCTGCTCATGGCTGACCATGCCATGCTGCAGAAACTTGTCATGTCGCGCATCAAACCGCTCGGTCTGACCACTGGACAGCCCAAAGTGCTGGATTTCCTGCAGGACCACGACGGCGCCATGCAAAAGGATATCGCCAAGGGCTGCCATATCGAGCCGTCCTCGCTTTCTACCATCCTCGGGGGAATGGAACGCGCTGGACTGCTCGAACGCAGCACACGCGACGAAAACCGCCGTACGGTGTATGTCCGTCTGACCGACCTCGGCCGGGAGCAGTGCCGCCGCTTGAATGCTATCTTTGCAGCCGCAGAAGAGGAGGCGCTGCGCGGCTTCTCACCGCAGGAGATGCAGCAGGTACAGACCCTGCTCGAGCGTATTTATCACAATCTAAACGACTAAAAGGGGATAAAATAGGCATGAAAGGCTCTAAACTCGGTATTCGGCTGCTGTATTACTTCGGCGGCTTCTTCGTCATGACTATCGGCATTGCACTGTCGGTCAAGTCCAATCTCGGCGTGTCGCCGGTCAGCTCCATCCCATACACCATGACCTGTGTCTGGGGCATTGAGATGGGTGTTGCGACCGTCATTTTCCACGTTATTCTGGTCATCCTGCAAATGCTGCTGATGCGCCGCCGCTTTGAATGCAAAAACCTGCTGCAGATTCCGGTCGGCATGGTGTTCGGCGCATTCACGACCACCTGCAACACGCTCGCGGCGATGTTTCCATCGACGGACAACCTGATTATCCGTTTGCTGATGTGCTGGATTGCCACGGTTTTCGTTGCAATCGGCATCTTTTTCTACGTTCCGGCGGACATTATGCCGCTGGCCGGTGAAGGCGCTATGCTGGCCATCTCCACGCTGACCGGCAAGCCGTTCCCGACCGTCAAAATCGCGTTTGACGTGTCCATGGTCATCATTTCGCTCATCACCTGCCTGATCTTCTTGCACGGACTGGGCAGCGTCGGCATCGGTACGGTTATCGCGGCGCTGCTTGTCGGTATCGAGTTGCGCATGATTACGCATCGGTTCGGTCGCTGGCGCGATAAGCTGCTCGGCAAACAATCCGAAATCTAAACAAAAATCCCTCTCTTTCTCGCAAAAGAGAGGGATTTGTTTATGTTCTGCGCATTTTCAGCAGCCGGATGTCATCGCCGAAGAACCGCAGCGGCAGGAACTCGCCAAGCAGGCGGGAGGCCACGGCAGGCGAGTATTTCTCGCTGAGCGTTTCCGGCAGCAAGTTGGTGTTGATGATCATGGGGCGCTTAGCCATCAGGCGGTTGTTGATCAGGTTGTACAGCGCGGAAACCGTAAAGGCAGTACCCATTTCGGTGCCCATATCGTCGATAATGAGTAGGTCGGCGCGCTCGTAGCGTGCAGCGCGTTCTGCGGCGGCTTCGCCGTCACCGGAGCGGTGTCGTAGGCCACGGAAAATCCGCGTGCAGAGACCGCCTCGGCAATGCAGGTAGAGAGAAAGGTCTTGCCCAGACCGGTCGAGCCGAATAGCAGCAGATTGGGGGAATCCTTGCTGAATTTTGCGGCATAAGCCTTGCATTCGCCCAGATTATATTCCATATTTTCACGCGGCGAAATACCGCTGCGGCCATCCGGGCGGGTGGAGTAAAAGCTCATGTCGAACTTGGAAAAGTTCTGGTCGGCAATCGGCAGCACCGAGGAAAGCTGCTCCTTGAGCAGCTTGGCGTAGCGCGCCTTGACGCACTCGCAGGTTGCACTGCCGGCGTAGCCGGTGTCGCCGCATTTTGGACACAGCGGCTTGTCTGTCAGATAATCGGCGGGAAGTCCCAGCTGTCGGAGTAGGTTGCCGCGTTCCTCCTGCAGACCGAGATTGCGGTCGCGCAGCTTTTCGATTGCAGCAGTCGGGTCTCCGCCGGACTTCATTGCGGCCCGCAGAACGGACGCTGCTGTGGTGCTCAGCTCGCGGTCGATTGCGCGGATACGCGGCTCGCGTGTGTAAATATCACGCCGGCGCGCTTCCAGCTCCTCGGTGTGAGCCGTGCGCTCGCGTTCCAGCTCGCGCCGTGCGGCGGCGAGCAGTTTTTTATCGTATGCCATAGGTTATTCCTCCGTGTTGCGGCGATGACTGCGCACGCGTGCAGCCCAGTCCTGCTCCCAAGCGGCGAGTGTGGCGCTGTCGGTCGGCTGTGCGGGTGTCTGACCGACGGCGGCAGGCACGGCAGACACGGCAGACGTGCGGGTTTCCGGCTCGAGAGCGGTGATTTCGCTGACCGTATGTACGCCCGCATTGTCCCATCGGCGCAGAATGCCGAGCGTGTAATCCAGACTTTTGTGTCCCTGCTTTTGACCAGTGCGGTGCACCGCCAGCTCCACCGCGTCGGCAGGGAAGCCGTGCGCCAGTGCAAAGCGGCAGACGCGCTGCTCCTTGGGCGCGGGCTGCTCGGTATCTGCACCGAGTGCGCGGTAGATCGCCTCGCTGAGCGGTTTTTCATCCGCGCGGCGTGTCAGGTACTGCTGGGCCGCCTGCGCGGTGACAATACCCATATCGGCCCACTGATTGGCTTCGCGGCGCAGATCGGTCGTGCGGACCGTGCCCTTTTCGCTTTTTAGATAGCTGAGGAGCTCAATCGTTGCGCCTGCGTCCAGACCGAGATAGTCATAAATGGTCAGCAGACAGCGCAGCTGACCTTCGGTCAGCGCACGGCCTGTAATGCCCTCTGCTGCGTCACAAAGGCCGGAGAAGGTCTGGTCGTCCAGACGGGCGCGGCGCAGCTCATCGCCGGTGTAGCGCGGCGCTTCGGCGGATTTGTCGGTTGCTGCTTTGGTTTTTTCCGTCGGCGCGATCAGGTTGTTGAGCGTGAATGCCGCACGTTCGTAGCGGTCGGCGCTCAGACGCAGGGCGCGCGCTGCAGCGGAGCCGTCCGTGCCGCCGTGCCGCAGGATATAAAGATACAGCAGCGCCGCATCGCCGTCGCCGACCGCGATCAGCTTGTCGAGCATGTCGCAGCGTGCTACGCGCAGTTCGCCCTCGGGCAGCAGCACAGAGGTCATGGGCTTGTCCTTCTTTCCGGTGGATTTTGGTGTATCCCTCATTATAGCATAAATCCCTCTTCATTTGAAGAGGGAAGAATTGTACGGCTATAGGTAAAATCGAGGGAAACCTCAGTTTTCGGCGCAGCCAGTACAACGGCCCGCGGTTATTCTCTCACCATACCTTAGCAGAGTATCTGTGACGGAGGTGAGTGCGATGGTTGTAACGTATGGAGAATTGTTCCAGTTACTTGCCTTTCTTGTCGCTTTTGCGTCCTTGTTGATTCAAGTAAGAAAAAAGA
>OIBQ01000417.1_pt1 | contig 14043 bp, 6 predicted proteins | sample 1581051 | NCBI WGS metagenome assembly OIBQ01 (sample SAMEA3882511, study PRJEB24775) | human gut metagenome | biome: human-associated habitat; feature: intestine environment; material: feces | place: Netherlands | collected 2009/2010
GCCTGAATATCTGCGACTATGTCTACTGCGCCATCCGCGACCGCATCCGCAGCGCCGGCGGGCTCGAGCCGGATGCGATGACCATCCGCGGCTTCATCGATGCCCTGCGCGCAGAGCCGCTGCTGGGCCTGCGCTGGAGCCTGCTCGACAACGTGGCCTCCAAGCCGCAGGACGCCTACACCCGCCTCCAGCTGACCGAGCTCATTGAGAGCATGGTGCCGCAGGATGGACGGATTTGACGCCGCGCTGGCGCGCTACCGGGCGTTTCTCGCGCATGATCCCATCACGCCGCTGCTCCGGCGCAGTCTCGCGCTGCTTGTCCCGGGAAATATCCGTGTCGATACCGTCACGGCGGACGACAGCCTGCGCTGCACGACAGACGGCGCGGCCGTCATCGTCGGCGGGGCGGAATACCTGCTGCGCGCGGATTTTGATGCTCGCCACTGGACGGCCGCGCTGCGCGTGCTGCTTGCGCGCGAGATTCAGCACGACAGCAGCTCCGACCGGGATGTCTGCGCGGCGTTCGCGGCGGACGCCGGTGCGTATTTTCATGCGCACCATGCCCTCGCGCCCGAGACCGGGGCGCTGCTCGGGCACCGGATACTCAACATTCTGGAGCAGGCGCGCACGGATAACATTCTCTGCCGCCGCTTTCCGGGCTACCTGCCGCTGCTGCGCTTCGTGTGCTATGCGCAGCTCGAGGCGGTCGAACCCGACAGCGCGCTTGAGGCGCTGCTCTGTGAGCTGGAGACTTTTGCGCTCACAGGCATCCCATGCCGGGACCCGGCGCTTTCTGCCGTCCGGGCGGAAGTGGAGGCGGCCATCCTCGCGCCGTCGGCCGCCGCGTGTGCGGACATTGGCCGCCGCGTCCTCGCGGCGCTCGCGCCGGAGCTGGCACGCCTGTGCAGCATCGCGGATGCCGATGTGCTCGCACGCATCGCATCGCAGCTCGTGGACTATGCCTTCAGCGAGGCGGACCGCGCCGAAGCGTTCGGCGACGGCTGCGACAGCCGCCTCCGCCTGCACAGCGAGGAGCAGGACGCGGCACACAGCGGCCCGTCTGCCGACGGGGAGGACGCGGACCTTGATAAGGGCGACAGCGCGGCCGGTGGCAGCGGCGACAACACCGAGCGCCATGGCGACATGAGCGGCAGTCTTGCCAGCCAGGAGGTCAAGCCGAGCGGTTCGGCCGGCACCAACGGCAGGGAGGATCGCGGCCGGTCGTCCAGCGTCGGCCGCAGCGGCAATCATGGCCAGAGCGGGGTGACCGCCACCACGTCGGACACGGTGTCTGCCGCGCAGAAAGCGGCCTCCGGCGGGCCGGAGAGCTTGCGCGAAGTGCTTGGCACGGGCTGGGGCGCGCACCGCGGCTTTGCGCTCAGCGCGGCCGAGACGGACGCCATGCTCACCACGGCGGCGCAGGCGCTCACGCGCGAGCGCGCGCTCGCGCAGCAGCTGCATGTTGCGACTCCGCGTGCCGCCCGGCTCGATGCCGGCGAGCGGCAGGGCTTGGCTGACCGTTACGCCGGCCTGACGTTCACGGAGACGTATATCACGCCGGGCAGCGGGCGGCTGCCGCCCGCATTTGCCGAGCGGGCGAAGGCGCTGCACCACCGGCTTGACAAGCTCCTGCGCCAGCAGCGCGAGCGCAGTGCCAGCCAGCGCACCGGCGCGCTCTCGCAGCGGGAGTTGTGGAAGATCCCGCTCGATGCCAAGGACGTTTTCCGCCGCAAGGCGCCGCCTTCCAAACGCGAGACGGCGTTTTACCTGCTCATCGACCGCAGCGGCAGCATGGGCGCCGGCATCGGCGACGGGACTTCCAAGCTCTTCACGGCACTGGCCACGGCGGCCGTGCTCGAGGAGGCGCTCAAGGGCATCGCCTATACGAAGATCGTCGCCTTTGACGGCGGCACGAATGCCGTGGAGCACTGCGTCATCAAGGATTTTGACCAGAAAGAGATCGGCAGCCGCTGCATCGACGCCATGGGGCAGATCGCCGCCGGAAACGGCAACAAGGACGGCTATTCCATCCGCGCCGCCGCGCTGGATCTGGCCAAGCGCACTGAACGCCGCAAGATCCTCATGGTGCTCTCCGACGGGCTGCCGTCCGGCTATTTCAGTGAGGCGGAGGCAATCGACGATGTGCGCACGGCCGTGCAGGCGGCGCGCCGCCGGGGCCTGCTCGTCATCCCCATCATTTACACCGCACGCACGGACGAGAACGTGGATGCTTACCGCCGCATGTACGAAAAGAGCATGATCTTTGCCGATTCCGTGGGCATGCTCGGCGAGTTTGAGCGTCTGCTCATGAAGCTGGTGCGCTGAGCGGCGGTTCACGAGTGGAATTGCTTGACAAGCCCGGCGCGGTGTGCTATGATGCTTTCTCGTTAAAAGGGAGTAGTTGCAAATGCATGGCCAACAATCTCCCGGCTCCCGCCGGTGGTCATGCGCCTATTGTGATAGGTAATGAGACTTTTAGCACATCATATTTATGATCGTGCCAAAGGTCTCTTTTTTTGTGCGATCACGAAGGAGAATGCGTTATGAACCTCGATTTTACCGGCAGTACCCTCTTTCTTGTCCTGCTGCTGTTTGCGGCGGGCCTTGTGTGCATCATCAAAGGCGGCGACATTTTTGTTGACGCTGCCACGTGGATCGCGGAGGCCTCCGGCATCCCAAAATTCATCATCGGCGCGACGGTCGTGAGCTTTGCCACGACCATGCCGGAGATGCTCGTGTCCGTGTTTTCGGCCCTCGAGGGCAACGCGGACATCGCCGTGGGCAATGCCGTCGGCTCCGTCACGGCCAATACCGGCCTGATCATGTGCCTGTCGCTGATCTGTATGGAGTGCACCATGCCGCGCCGGCAGTATGCCGTCAAGGCGGTGCTGCTGCTGGCGGCGATCGCGATTCTGTTCGGCTTCACGCGCGATGGGCAGCTGTCCATCCTCGAGAGTGTTTTGATCCTCGTCATTTTCGCGTGCTTCATCGCCGAGAGTCTCGTTGCCGCGCGGCGTGAGCAGACGCTCGAAGGGCCGGAGGCCGACGAGCGTCCGAAAACGGACGGCCGGACAATCGCGCTCAACATCGGCAAGTTCGTGCTCGGCGCTGCGGCCATCGTGCTTGGCGCGCGGCTGCTGATCGACAACGGTACCGCACTCGCGCAGATGGTTGGCGTGCCGGATGCCATCATCGGTGCGACCATGATTGCCATCGGCACCTCGCTGCCGGAGCTTGTCACGACCATTACGGCCATCCGCAAAAAGCAGTCGTCCCTGTCGGTGGGCAACATCATCGGCGCGAACATCATGGACCTCACGCTCATCATGCCGCTGTGCGCGCTCATCCTCGGCAAGCCTCTGCCGGTCGAGCGGCAGGGCATGCTGCTGGACATTCCGGCGTGTCTTGTCGTGTGCGCAGGTGCGCTCATCCCGGCGCTCGTGCAGGGCAGGTTCAAACGCTGGGTCGGCTTTTTCATCGGCGGACTGTATATCGCGTATCTTGTCATCATGTTCACGTGCTTCGGTGCGTAAAAAACCGGCGCCGGTCTCCCGCGGGAGACCGGCGCTTTTTGCTGTGATATTTGCCGCAGACAGAAAAATCCCCGGGAGCCGAAGCTCTCGGGGATTTGGTGCGGGAGATGGGACTTGAACCCACACGTCTATGGTTGGACACAGGCACCTCAAGCCTGCCTGTCTACCGATTCCAGCACTCCCGCATATGCACTTTTCAAACGCATGAGTTATTATAACAGAAAAGCGCGGAATGTCAACCACAAATTTTTGACTCAGGTCGATTTTTTCATTTTGTCGTTCAGCGGCGCACTCTGCCGTAGCTCCAGCGCCAGTGCGGCCGCAAGAATGATGAGCGCGGCAATGAGCGCGAGCGCGCCGTCGGCCATCGGCAGCAGGTAGCGCATGCGCAGATAGGCGTGATAGCCGAGCAGGGACGCAAATTCGCACAGCACCGCAGGCAGCGTCAGCTGCGGCCACGCGGCTGCCAGCGCGAGCGTGAGCGCATCGGCGGCGAAGAAATATCGGTCGTGCATGTGCGGCAGGAAAAAGGGGATCGCGACCGCGAGCAGTGCCGCTGCCAGCACGAGCGCCCGGTCGGAGCAATCGTTCCGGCGCAGCCAGAACCAGACGGCCAGCAGCACGATCACGAGCGCGGCCGCGCCGATGCCGAGCTTTGCGGCGAGATCAGGGTCGCGCACATCTGTGACGAGCGCAAAGACGGACGAGGAATTGTAGTTGAGCCCGGTGCCGATGCTGCCCGTCTGCTGAAACGGGATGGTCAGTGCATCCCACAATCCGCGCCCGGCGATGACGGCCGGGAGCACCATGACCACGCACGTGGCGGGGAAGGCCAGCGCGTGCCGCAGCCTGACGCGCCGCGTGAGCCAGAAGAGCAGAAACATCGGCATGACGAACACGGCCTGCAGCTTAAACGAGAACGCCGCCCCGATGCTGATCACGCCGAGCAGGGGGTGCCCGGCCAGCACGAGATAGACGCTCAGTACGGCGAGGGAGGCATACACGCTGTCGCACTGGCTCCAGAGTGCGCCGTTGAGCACGACCGTCGGCCAGAAGAGTACGAGAAAGAACGCCGAGAGCTTCCACACCGCTTCATGCCGGAACAGACCCACAAGTTGCATGACCGACCACGCGAGCACGACGTCAAAAAAGATGCTGAACAGCTTGATCAGGTGCAGATCGGACAGGGAGCTGCCGCTGATGAGCGCCAGAAACGTCAGGTACGGTACATTATAATTTCCCACAGGCTCCCGCAGCGCGGCAAGCCCGCCGTGCGTGCGGAAGAAATCGACCCACACGGTCAGAAACTGCGTGTAGTCGCTCGTCTCATAATTCAGGCACAGCCCGCGCAGCACGAACGCCGCCGCCAGCAGCAGCGCCGCGCACAGGACGTGCGCCGGTTTCCGGAGCACGCCGGCGCTCCACAGCAGCACCAGCGCCAGCCCGGCCTCGGCGGCCAGCAGCAGACAGATCCGGACATCCATGGCCATCCCTCCGAAGATACAAAAAAGCGGCAGGGCGACGCGCTCCTGCCGGCGGAAAATTCACAAAATAGTGCTTGACAACCTGTGCGTTGAAATGGTAAAATATCACGCTATGTGTCTTTAGGAGCGGGAGGGACTACTCCCACAACCTACAAGCACATTTTACCGGATGCGCTGCAAAAATGCAACAGGTCAAAAAAGTATTTTACAACCCAACCGGGTGTTCACAATCTCAAAAGAAGGAGTGTTCGCCATGCCAAAGGCAGTCACCTATGGAAAAACCGAACGAATGAGCTTTGCCCGTCACGAGGAGATCCAGAGCATGCCGAATCTTCTGGAGATCCAGAAGAATTCGTACAAGTGGTTCCTCGAAGAGGGCCTGCGTGATGTGTTCAAGGATGTGGACGTCATCACCGACTACTCCGGCAACCTCGAGCTGCGCTTCGTGGATTATTCCATGGACGAGAACCCGAAGTACACCGAGGAAGAGTGCAAAGCGCGCGACGCCACGTATGCGGCACCGCTGAAGGTCAGCGTCCGCCTGCGCAACAAGGAGACCGAGGAGATCAAGGAACAGGAGATCTTCATGGGCGATTTCCCGATCATGACGCCCAGCGGCACCTTCGTCATCAACGGCGCGGAGCGTGTCATCGTCTCGCAGATCGTGCGTTCCCCCGGCGTGTACTACGATAAAAAGACCGACAAGGCCTACAACTCCACCTACGGCACGACCGTCATCCCGTACCACGGCGCCTGGCTCGAGTACGAGACGGACCTCAACGACATCTTCAACTGCCGCATCGATAAAAACCGCAAGCTGCCCGTGACCTGGTTCATCAAGGCCATGGGCGCCTACAAGGCGGACAACCCGAACACCTGGCTGTCCTGCATCCCGGACATGACGACCGGCGTCGTCACGAACGAGCAGATCAAGGAAGTGTTCGACAACGACGCGCGCATCGTCGCCACGCTCGACAAGGACACCTGCAACTCCCGCGAGGAGGCGCTCGTCGAGATCTACCGCAAGCTCCGCCCGGGCGATCCCCCGACGGTCGAGAGCTCGGAGACGCTGCTCGAGGGCCTGTTCTATGACCGCCGCCGCTACGACATTTCGAACGTCGGCCGCTATAAGTTCAATAAGAAGCTCGGTCTGCGCGGCCGCATCGCCGGCTTCGCGCTGGCGGCCCCAGTTGCCGACCCGATGACCGGTGAGATCATTGCCGAGGCGGGCGAGGTGCTCACGCGCGAGCGCGCCGAGGAGATCGCCGAGGCCGGCGTCAACGACGTCTATCTGGACGTGGACGGCAAGTCCATCCGCGTGTTCGGCAACGGCATGGTTGACATGAAGCACTATGTCGACTTCGACCCTGCCGAGCTCGGTGTCAAGGAACTCGTGCGCGGCGTGATCCTGCGCCAGCTCATGGAGCAGTACGAGGGCGACGCGCTCAAGGAAGCCATCGAGGAGAACCTTGACCTGCTCATCCCGAAGCATATCATCGCGGACGATATGTTCGCGTCCATCAACTACCTGTGCTGCCTGGCACACGGCATCGGCGAGCCGGACGACATTGACCACCTCGGCAACCGCCGCGTGCGCAGCGTGGGCGAGCTGCTGCAAAACCAGTTCCGCATCGGCTTCAGCCGCATGGAGCGCGTGATCCGCGAGCGCATGACGCTGCAGGATCTCGATGTGGTCACCCCGCAGTCGCTCATCAACATCCGTCCCGTGACGGCCTCCATCAAGGAGTTCTTCGGTAGCAGCCCGCTGTCCCAGTTCATGGATCAGACCAACCCGCTGGCAGAGCTGACGCACAAGCGCCGTATCTCCGCCCTCGGCCCCGGCGGCCTGTCGCGTGAGCGCGCGAGCTTCGATGTTCGTGACGTGCACTACAGCCACTACGGCCGCATGTGCCCGATCGAGACACCCGAAGGCCCGAACATCGGCCTGATCAGCTACCTCGCGTCCTACGCCCGCGTGAACGAGTACGGCTTCCTCGTGACGCCGTTCCGCCGCGTGGAGAAGGGCACCTGCCGCGTGACTGACGACGTCGAGTACATGACGGCGGACGTTGAGGACCGCTACATCGTCGCACAGGCGAGCGAGCCGGTCGATGAAAACGGCTGCCTCATCAACGAGCGTATCACCTGCCGCCACCGCGACGAGATCGTCGAGGTCGACCGCGACCGCGTCGACTACATCGACATTTCCCCGCGCATGATGGTCTCCATCGCGACGGCCATGATCCCGTTCCTGGAAAACGACGACGCGAACCGTGCCCTCATGGGCGCGAACATGCAGCGTCAGGCCGTGCCGCTGATGGTCACGGAGGCGCCGATCGTCGCCACCGGCATCGAGCACAAGCTGTGCGTGGACTCCGGCGTGGTCATCCTCGCCGAGGATGACGGCCTGGTCATGGCCGTCTCGGCCGACAGCGTCAAGGTGCGCTACGACAGCGGCGAGATCAAGGATTACAAGCTCATCAAGTTTGCCCGCTCCAACCAGGGCACGTGCATCAACCAGCGCCCGATCGTCGCCGTCGGCGACCGCCTGAGCAAGGGCGACGTCATTGCCGACGGTCCGGCCACCTCACAGGGCGAGATCGCGCTCGGCAAGAACCTGCTGGTCGGCTTCATGACCTGGGAAGGCTACAACTACGAGGACGCCGTGCTCATCAACGAGCGTCTGGTCATGGAGGACGTTTACACCTCCATTCATATTGAAGAGTTCGAGTGCGACGCGCGCGACACGAAGCTCGGCCCAGAGGAGATCACCCGTGACATCCCCGGCGTCGGCGACGATGCGCTCAAGTATCTCGACGACCGCGGCATCATCTGCGTCGGCGCGGAGGTGCGCAGCGGTGATATTCTGGTCGGCAAGGTCACGCCGAAGGGCGAGACCGATCTGACTGCCGAGGAGCGCCTGCTGCGCGCCATCTTCGGCGAAAAGGCGAGAGAGGTCCGCGACACTTCGCTCAAGGTCCCGCACGGCGAGGCCGGCATCATTGTGGATGTCAAGCGCTTCACCCGCGAGAACGGCGACGAGATGTCTCCCGGCGTCAACGAGGTCGTGCGCGTCTACATCGCGCAGAAGCGTAAGATCTCCGTCGGCGACAAGATGGCCGGCCGCCACGGCAACAAGGGCGTCGTGTCCCGCATCCTCCCGCGCGAGGATATGCCGTACCTGCCGGACGGCACGCCGCTCGACATCGTCCTCAACCCGCTGGGCGTGCCTTCCCGTATGAACATCGGTCAGATGCTTGAGGTGCATCTGGGTTACGCGGCGCAGGCCCTCGGCTGGAAGGTCGCAACGCCGGTCTTCAACGGCGCCAACGAGGAGACCATCCGCGAGACGCTCAACAAAGCCGGCCTGCGCGAGGACGGCAAGAGTGTTCTGTACGACGGCCGTACCGGCCAGAAGTTTGATAACGACGTTACGGTTGGCTGGGTCTACTTCCTCAAGCTCCACCACCTCGTCGATGATAAGATCCACGCCCGCAGTACCGGCCCCTACAGCCTCGTCACGCAGCAGCCGCTCGGCGGCAAGGCGCAGTTCGGCGGCCAGCGCTTCGGCGAAATGGAAGTCTGGGCGCTCGAGGCCTACGGCGCGGCTTACACCCTGCAGGAGATCCTGACGGTGAAGTCCGACGACGTGACCGGCCGCGTGCGCACGTATGAAGCCATCGTCAAGGGCGAGAACATCCCGCAGCCGGGTGTGCCCGAGTCGTTCAAGGTGCTCATCAAGGAGCTGCAGTCCCTGTGCCTGGACGTGCGCATCCTCGACGAGAATGGCGACGAGATCGAACTCAAGGACGACGAGGACGATTACATCCCGGGTATGCGCGATGAGATGTCCTATAAGTCCGACGATGATGAGATCACCGGCAGCGGCTTCACGATCGAGGACGTACCGGTGGAGGAAGACGACAGCCTCGGCGCGTTCGGCGATGCCGGCGACGACGATGACTATACGGACGATTCTGACAAGGAGGAGGAATAAAACATGAGCTACACCCCGTTTGATGCAATTCAGATCGGCATTGCCTCCCCTGAAATGATCCTTTCCTGGTCCTCCGGCGAAGTGAAAAAGCCCGAGACCATCAACTACCGCACGCTCAAGCCCGAGCGTGACGGCCTGTTCTGCGAGCGCATTTTTGGACCCACGAAGGACTGGGAGTGCCACTGCGGCAAGTATAAGAAGATCCGCTACAAGGGCAAGATCTGCGACCGCTGCGGCGTCGAAGTCACGCGCGCAAAGGTCCGCCGCGAGCGCATGGGCCACATCGAGCTGGCCGCGCCCGTGAGCCACATCTGGTATTTCAAGGGCATCCCGTCGCGCATGGGCCTGATCCTCGATCTGACCCCGCGCGTGCTGGAAAAGGTGCTGTATTTCGGCGCGTATATCGTCACCGACCCCGGCATGACGCCGCTGCAGCGCTGCCAGATCCTGTCCGAAAAAGAGTACCGCGACATGCGCGAGAAGTATGAGGACGATTTTGAGGCCGGCATGGGCGCCGAGGCCATCAAGAAGCTCCTGCAGCAGATCGACTGCGCCAAGCTCTCCGAGCAGCTGCGCGCCGAGCTCGAGGAGGCCAGCGGCCAGAAGAAGGCGAAGATCGTCAAGCGTCTGGAGGTCGTTGAGGCCTTCCACCGCAGCGGCAACCGCCCGGAGTGGATGATCATTGACATCCTGCCGGTCATCCCGCCCGAGATCCGCCCCATGGTCCAGCTCGACGGCGGTCGTTTCGCCACGTCCGACCTCAACGACCTGTACCGCCGCGTCATCAACCGCAACAACCGTCTCAAGCGCCTCATGCAGCTCAATGCGCCGGACATCATCGTCCGCAATGAGAAGCGCATGCTGCAGGAAGCCGTTGACGCCCTGATCGATAACGGCCGCCGCGGCCGCGCCGTCACCGGCGCCAACTCCCGCGCGCTCAAGTCCCTGTCCGACATGCTCAAGGGCAAGCAGGGCCGCTTCCGTCAGAACCTGCTCGGCAAGCGCGTGGACTACTCCGGCCGAAGCGTTATTGTCGTCGGCCCGGACCTGAAGCTCTATCAGTGCGGCGTGCCGAAGGAAATGGCCATTGAGCTCTTCCGCCCGTTCGTCATGAAAAAGCTCGTCGAGGACGGCGTTGCCAACAACATCAAGTCCGCCAAGAAGATGGTCGACAAGCAGCGCACCGAGGTCTGGGACGCGCTCGAGGTCGTCATCAAGGACCACCCGGTCATGCTCAACCGTGCGCCGACGCTCCACCGTCTGGGCATCCAGGCGTTCGAGCCCGTGCTGGTCGAGGGCCGCGCGCTCAAGCTGCACCCCCTGTGCTGCACCGCGTTCAACGCCGACTTCGACGGCGACCAGATGGCTATCCACGTCCCGCTGTCCGCGGAGGCGCAGGCCGAGGCGCGCATCCTCATGCTCTCGGCCAACAACCTTCTCCGCCCGCAGGACGGCCACCCCGTCACCGTGCCGACGCAGGATATGATCCTCGGCGCGTACTACCTGACCTACGTCCGCCTCGGCAAGGCCGAGAAGGGTGCCGAGCAGGTGTTCGTGACCGACGCCGGCGATACCGACCTGCCAGTCAATGAGATCGTCGACGCAGATGATTTCGTCGCCGCGCAGAAGAAGGCCGAGGCCGATGGCGGCAAGCTCCCGAGCTATAAGCCGCTCAAGGTTTACCGCGACCCGAATGAGGCCATCATGGCCTACAACTACGGCGATGTCGGCCTGCACGCGCCGATCCTGGTGCGCGTTGCGCGCGAGGTCAACGGCGAGACGCTGCACCGCACGATCGAGACGACCGTCGGCCGCATCATCTACAACGAGCCCATCCCGCAGGACCTCGGCTACGTCGACCGTACCGATCCCGAGCACATGTTCGACCTCGAGGTCAGCTTCAAGGTCGGCAAGAAGCAGCTCGGCAAGATCATCGACCGCTGCATCGAAAAGCACGGCTTCACCGTTGCGACCGAGGTGCTCGACAACGTCAAGGCCCTCGGCTACAAGTACTCCACCATCGGTGCCATCACGATCTCCATCGCGGACATGACCGTCCCGGAGGAGAAGAAGACTCTCATCTCCGCCACGGAGAAGAAGGTCATCGCGATCGAGAAGAAGTACAAGCGCGGCTTCATCACCGAGGACGAGCGCTACCGTCTGGCCGTGTCCGAGTGGGAAAAGACCACGAAGGACGTCACCTCGGCCCTGCAGAACTGCCTCGATGAGTTCAACCCGATCTATATGATGGCGGACTCCGGCGCCCGTGGTTCCATGGCGCAGATCCGTCAGCTCGCCGGCATGCGCGGCCTGATTGCGAACACCGCCGGTAAGACCATCGAGATCCCGATCAAGGCCAACTACCGCGAAGGCCTGTCCGTCCTCGAGTACTTCATCTCGTCCCGAGGCGCCCGTAAGGGCCTGGCCGATACCGCACTGCGTACCGCCGACTCCGGTTACCTGACCCGTCGTCTGGTCGATGTCTCGCAGGATGTCATCATCCGTGAGGAGGACTGCGGCACGACCGACGGCATCATGGCCCGCGCTGTGTTCGACAAGGGACAGGAGGTCCAGAGCCTCGGCGAGAGCATCCACGGCCGCTACCCGGCCGAGCCCGTCGTGTCGCCCAAGACCGGCGAGGTGCTGTTCGATACCGACCATATGCTCATGCCCGGCGATGCCAAGGTGCTCGAAGAGCATGGCATCGAGGAAGTCAAGATCCGCAGCGTCATGACCTGCGAGGCGCGCAGCGGCGTCTGCGCCAAGTGCTACGGCATCAACCTGGCCATCGGCCAGCCGGTCAACGCCGGCGAGGCGGTCGGCGTCATCGCCGCCCAGTCCATCGGCGAACCGGGCACGCAGCTGACCATGCGTACGTTCCACACCGGCGGCGTCGCCGGCGACGATATCACGCAGGGCCTCCCGCGTGTTGAGGAATTGTTCGAGGCGCGCAAGCCGAAGAAGATGGCCACCCTCGCCGAGATCCCCGGCATCGTCAGCGTCGAGGAGACGAAGAAGACCTCCATCTACGCCGTCACGATCACCAACCCGGTCGATGGTGAGACCGTCACCTACAACCTGCCGTACTCTGCCGGCATCCTCGTTGCCAACGGCGACACGGTCACGAAGGGCCAGCCGCTCTCGAGCGGCGCGTACAGCCCGCATGACGTGCTGCGCATCTGCGGCGTGGACGCCTGCCAGCAGTATATCATTCAGGAGGTCCAGAAGGTCTACCGTCAGCAGGGCGTTGACATCAACGATAAGCACATCGAGATCATCGTCCGCCAGATGATGCGCAAGGTTCGCGTTGACGATTCCGGCAGCACGGATCTGCTGTCCGGCGCTGTCGTGGACCTGCACGAGTTCCGTGCGGCCAACCGCGCCATCGCCGAGCGCATCGCGGCAGGGGAGACCGACCTCGTGCCCGCCACGGCCGAGCATGTCCTCATGGGCATCACGAAGGCGTCGCTCGCTACGGAGAGCTTCCTGTCGGCTGCGTCCTTCCAGGAGACCACGAAGGTGCTCACCGATGCCGCCATCAAGGGCAAGATCGACCATCTCGTCGGCCTGAAGGAGAACGTCATCATCGGCAAGCTCATTCCTGCCGGCAGCGGCCTTGCCTGCTACCGCAACTTTGAGACGAACGAGGAGCCGGCGGCCCCCGCAGAGCCCGAGGATGACGGCGTGGATCTGTCCGACCTCGCCAACATCTCCAATGCGCTTTAAACGACCAAATACCAACCGTTTCACCGGGATATGCCTGCATATCCCGGTGAAATTTTTGCTTCCGTCTTGAATAAAAATGCTTGACGAATCTTGTGCAATATGCTAAAATCCTATTTTGCGTGGGCGTGCGCCCACGGATTTGTCATGCCTGTGTAAAAAGCACAAAAATGGCCGGGATTTCCTGAAATTTTTCCGGCAGAATCACGGTTTATCCGATGCTGTTTTTTGGCATCGTATAAATATATCAAATTTCCGAGGAAAGGAGGAAAACCATGCCTACTTTTAACCAGTTGGTTCGCAAGGGCAGACAGCAGTCGACTTACAAGTCCAACTCCCCGGCTCTGCAGTATGGTCTTAACACGCTGAAGAACAAGGAGACCGACCTCGCCTCTCCCCAGAAGCGTGGCGTTTGCACCGCAGTTCGTACTGCGACCCCGAAGAAGCCGAACTCCGCTCTTCGTAAGATCGCCCGTGTCCGCCTCACCAATGGCTATGAGGTCACCGCTTACATCCCCGGCGTCGGTCATTCTCTGCAGGAGCACTCTGTGGTCATGATCCGCGGCGGCCGTGTGAGGGACCTCCCTGGTGTGCGTTACCACATCATCCGCGGCACTCTGGATACCCAGGGCGTGCAGAACCGGAAGCAGTCCCGGTCCAAGTACGGCGCCAAGCGGCCCAAGGCAGCGAAGAAGTAAGTTCTCTCTGCCCTCAGTTTGATTGCTACTCCACGCCTGTCGCAAGGCAATGCCTTGCCATGACGTTTTTTATAGATGAACCTGTAAAAAACCTCTTGGCAGGCACCAACAGAAGCACACTTCTGAAGTACCTATGAAATCATCTTTATATGAAGGAGGGAAGCGAAGTGCCCAGAAGAGGTAACGTCCCGAAGAGAGAGATTCTCCCGGACCCCATTTACAATTCCGTTCTGGTTACAAAGCTCGTCAACAGCATCATGCTGGACGGCAAGAAGGGCGTAGCCCAGAAGGTCGTCTATGGTGCGTTTGAAATTGTCGAGGAAAAGCTCGGCAAAAACGGACTGGAAGTCTTCCAGCAGGCCATGGAAAATGTCATGCCTGCTGTGGAGGTCAAGTCCCGCCGCGTGGGCGGCGCAACCTATCAGGTTCCTCTGGAGGTTCGCCCGGAGCGCCGTCAGACGCTCGGCCTGCGCTGGCTGACTGCTTATTCCCGCAAGCGCAGCGAGAAGACCATGAAAGAGCGCCTCGCCGGCGAGATCATGGACGCCTGCAACAACACCGGCGCCTCTGTGAAGAAGCGCGAAGATACCCACAAGATGGCAGAAGCG
>OIBQ01000420.1_pt1 | contig 13947 bp, 9 predicted proteins | sample 1581051 | NCBI WGS metagenome assembly OIBQ01 (sample SAMEA3882511, study PRJEB24775) | human gut metagenome | biome: human-associated habitat; feature: intestine environment; material: feces | place: Netherlands | collected 2009/2010
ACTTATTACGATTTCAAGATACATTATTGGTAATAATGGGTCTTGATTTTTTTGTTGCCTGTTTCTATTCCTTCTAACCGAAAAATCCGGATATTATACGAAACCGCCTTTTACTGCAGGTCGATGATTTTTCGATTGGCTTTGTCGATGATGTTGTGGTCGAGTTGTGCGAGATAGATGCGCGTCGTCCTTTCGGACGTGTGTCCCATCCCGGCGCTGATCACCGTGAGCGGTGTGCCGCAATCTCGGGCCAGAGTTGCCCATGAGTGTCGTGCGACATAGAATGTCAGCGGTTCCGGGATATTGAGCAGGACTCCGATTTTTCGGATAAATTTATTCAGCTCGCGCTGCTGCTGGCGGTAATTGTCATAGCTGTCGTCTTTTGCCAGTACGGGGAGTATATAGGGCGAAGCATTGCTATAACGGTCGATGATGTGCTGCAGCTGCGGCTCGATGCGCATCGAGAGCATCTGCCCCGTTTTGTGGCGTGCATAGGTCAATACGCCGTCATGGATGTCGCTGTTGCGCAGGTAGACCATATCTACGAACGACATGCCGCGGGTGAAGAAACTGAACATGAAGATGTCGCGTGCGAGGGAGTACTTGGGATGCAGCGCCGAGAGGTCGGCCGTGCATATCCGTTTGATGGTTTCGCGTGAGAGCGCCCGTTTGCGCGTTACGGTCTGCCTGACGGTCAGATGGGTGAAGGGATTGGGAAATGAGGCCGGTATGAGCCGTTTTTTTACGGATCGGTTGTAGACTGCCCTCAGGTTGCGCAGGTGGAACGTCACCGTGTTGGTTGTCACGCCCCGTGCCCTGAGCCAGCGTTCGTAACGCTCTGCCCAGCGGGCCGAGAGGTGTTGCGACGTCAGGTGCTGGCCGTCGAGGAAACTCAGCAGCAGCCTGTATGACGACCGGTAGTTCGCAGCCGAGCCTTTGCGCCCGGCTTTCTCGTAGTCGGAGATGTGTTTCGAGAAACACGACATGAAGTCGAATTCATAATTACGGGTGCGTGTCATCCTGGCCGGGTATGGCCCGACAACCGGATGCCGCCCCGTAAAGGCGGAATCTGGCGAATACATAATCAAGTAAATTTAATAAGAAGAGTTGGTCACTGGGTGCAAAGATACAAAATTATAGCCAATTATCCGCATTTATGTCGATGATATTGTGTGCTTTAGTGGCCTTTGAAGCGTATTTGCAGGGACTGTCATTTATATATAATATACTGATAATGCAATATTTAATGCCCGGATTTGCCTCCGGATCCATCTCCTGTTTTATTTATCTGAAATTTAGCGGACTAAATGAAATATTCACCCCGGAAACCGGTTTCCGTCGCGGTCATGTCCGGCACGGTAACGGTTTATGATGATTATTCGCTTTCGGCCTCCCCTCCCCGCTTCCTGCCGGATACGAAAAAGCCGCTCCCCTGTCAGGAGCGGCCATGGAGGAGGTATGGGGGCTGCTGCCGTCAGCCGCACATATAGACGCATCCGTAAATCAGCCCTGCGGCGAGTGCGCCCAGTACGGGCCCCGTTACGGGTACCCAGCTGTAACCCCACCCGCTCGTGCCCTTCCCCCTGATGGGCAGGATGCTGTGGGCCACACGCGGAGGCAGGTCGCGCGCCGGGTTGATGGCATAGCCCGTCGTGCCGCCCAGCGACATGCCGATGGCCATGATGAGCATCGTCACGGGCAGGCTTCCGAGGCTTCCCATCCCGATTTCGGGGGTGTTCTGTTCGTTGCCGATGGCCAGGATTACGAACACCAGCAGGAACGTGCCGAGGAATTCGCAGAAGAGGTTGCGCGGCTTGTCCATGATCGCAGGCATGGTGCAGAATACGCCGAGCTTGGTCGCCGGGTCGTCCGTGGCGTCGAAGTGGTCTTTGTAATAGACATAGACCAGTACGGCCCCGCAGAAACCGCCCAGCAGCTGTGCTGCGATGTACCCGGGCACGAACGCCCACGGGAACGACCCCGCCACGGCCAGCCCGATCGAGACCGCGGGGTTGAGGTGCGCCCCCGAATAGGGGCCCGCGATCAGCACGCCGCACATCACGGCCAGGCCCCACGCGATCGTGATTACGGCCCATCCGCCGTTAAAACCTTTCGATTGTTTCAGTACCGTCGATGCGACGACCCCGTCGCCCAGCAGTACGAGCACCAGTGTCCCGATGAATTCGAACAGGCACTTGGTAAACAGTGTGATTTCCATAATCCCGGTATTTTAGTCTTTGCTGTTGCGCAGTACCCTGCGTACGGCGTCTTCCCACCCTGCGACGGCCTTCCCGATCTGCGAGCGGTCGGCTGTGGGTTCGAATACGTGCTCCGCCTGCCATTGCTGCCGGATTTCGTCGATGCTCCCCCAGTAGCCTACGGCCAGCCCGGCCAGGTAAGCCGCACCCAGCGCCGTGGTTTCCGTCACGCCCGGGCGTATGACGCGCGTGTCCAGCAGGTCGGACTGGAACTGCATCAGCAGATTGTTGCGTGCCGCGCCGCCGTCGACCTTCAGCTCCCGGAGCGTGATGCCCGAGTCGCGCTGCATGGCGCCCACGATGTCCAGCGTCTGGTAGGCGATCCCCTCCAGCGCCGCGCGGGCGATATGCGCGGCCGTCGTGCCGCGGCTGATGCCGCTGATGGCTCCCCGGGCATACTGATCCCAGTACGGGGCTGCCAGCCCCGTGAGCGCCGGCACGAAATAGACGCCGTTGGTGTCGGGCACCGAGGCGGCCAGGGCTTCGACCTCCGACGACGAACGGATGATCCCCAGCCCGTCGCGCAGCCACTGCACGACCGACCCGCCGACGAAGATGCTCCCTTCGAGCGCGTAGTCGACCTTGTCGCCGATCTTCCATGCGATGGTCGTCAGCAGGTTGTTCGACGATGTGATGGGCTTTTCCCCACTGTTCATCAGCAGGAAGCACCCCGTGCCGTAGGTGTTCTTCACCGACCCGGGCTCGACGCACATCTGTCCGAACAGCGCTGCCTGCTGGTCGCCCGCGATGCCCGCGATGGGTACCTTGTGGGCGAAGATCGTGGTCTTCGTCGCGCCGTATACCTCGCTCGACGACTTCACCTGGGGCATCATCGAGGCGGGGATGCCGAACAGCCTCAGCAGCTCCTCGTCCCATTGCAGCGTATGGATGTTGAAGAGCATCGTGCGCGAGGCGTTGCTCACGTCCGTCACGTGCACCTCGCCGCGCGTGAGGCGCCAGATGAGCCACGTGTCGACGGTGCCGAACATCAGTTTGCCCTTCTCGGCCCGCTCTCTCGCCCCCGCCACGTTGTCCAGAATCCATTTGATCTTCGTGGCGCTGAAATAGGCGTCGACGATCAACCCCGTCCTTTCCCGGATGAATTCGGTCTGCCCCTCGGCCTTCAGCCGGTCGCAGTACTCCGAGGTGCGGCGATCCTGCCAGACGATGGCGTTGTAGACCGGTTCTTCGGTCTCCGAATCCCACACGATCGTGGTCTCCCGTTGGTTGGTGATGCCGATGCCCGCGATGTTCAGGCCGTTGATGTCGATGGACGCGATCGCCTCGGCGATCACCGAAGCCTGCGACGACCATATCTCGTGCGGGTTGTGTTCCACCCATCCCGGCTTGGGGAATATCTGCGTGAACTCCCGCTGTGCCATCGAGCATATCTGCCCTTTCCGGTCGAATACGATCGCACGGGAACTGCTCGTCCCCTGATCCAATGACAAAATGTACTGTTCCATATATTCGAGTTGTTATAGATGCGTCGTTGCCGTTTTTTGTCCGCATTCCGTCCCCATGCCGGGGCTTCCCTGCGGCGGCCTTTACAAATCTATGAAAAATATCCGGGATTCGAAACGAAAGCGATAAGTTTTTTTTCGAAACCTTCCGGGGGGCGTTCCCTGCCGCCCTCTCCTGTTTGCCGTGTACCTATATACATATATAATCCCCGCAAAACCCGGTGGCTTTGCGGGGAATTCCGCGGCGTTGCGGGAAGGCTCCCGGCCGGGGCGCTTGCGGGGCTATCCCTTCCGCAGCAGATGCTTCGATAAAAATTTGCGCACCGGTTCGTCGTACAGTCTCAGGCACAGCCAGGCCAGGATTACCGAACCGAAGAAAAGCGCCAGGGCACAGGGCAGCGACTCCCGGAATGTGAGGTCGCCGTTCTTGACCCAGGCGTAGTAGAGGTATATGAAGGGATAGTGCACCATGTAGAGGGGATAGGATATGTCCCCCAGGAATTTGCACACCCGGGCGGTGACTTTGTCGGTGGCCTTGCCCGACGCCCCGAGAAAAACCAGCAGGGGGAAGGCGACGACGGCGCAGAACGTATCGTACAGTCCGTTCATCCACAAATTCTCACTGCCGCCGATGCGCGGAACCGACAGCAGGGCGACGACGCACAGGCTGCATATCCAGAAGGCGCCCCGGATATGCACGGGTTTGAATACGCGCGAGAGCAGCAGGCCGGCCGAGAACGCGAACATCAGGCGCAGCGAACCGCCGACCATATTTTCTTCGGTCATGGCGAACCCGACGCAGATGTCGCCCAGCGGCCCCCAGACGGCGAATGCCGCCAGCCCGCACCCGGCCAGGAAAACCACGACGGAAAGGGCCCTGGTCGAAAGTTTGCGGATGAAGAAGGCGTACAGGATATTTCCGGCGTACTCGAAAAACAGCGACCAACTCGGGCCGTTGAGCGGGTACATCTCGCTCAGCCCCCGGATTTCCGTGCCGGGGCTTGCCGGAATCAGGCAGGCGTTCATCAGCGTCGCCGCCAGCAGCATCGGCACCGTGACTTTGGTCACGTCCCAGACGGAGCAGCCCTGGAAATAGAACATGACGGCACCGATCAGGGCACCGATCACGACCATGGGATGCAGGCGGATGAGCCTGCGCTTGAGGAACTCCGCGACGGTCATCTTTTTCCACCGGTCGTCATAGGCGTATCCGATTACGAATCCCGAGAGTATGAAGAAGAAATCGACGGCCAGATAGCCGTGGTTGATCCTCTGATCCAGGTGGCTGGTCGCAAAGGCTTCGAAGATATGGAACCACACGACGGTCAGCGCCGCAATTCCGCGCAATCCGTCGAGTATATCGTAATGCGGCTTCGTGTCCGCAAATGCCGCCGCCGAAATAGTTGACATCCGTTTGTTTGTGTTTAGTAGTTCGCCCCTGCCGAAACTCCCGGCAGACCGGGCAAAGATAATCAAATAATCGCTTCGGACATAATCCGCCGCCTCTGCCTCTGCCACCCCTGCTGCCGCCGTTGAGCGGGTGGCGGGGAGGCTTTGCGGCATGCGGTTTCAGCCCCCGGCGGCACTCCTGTCTGTTGTCGCCGGCAATAAAATCGTTTTTTTATATAATAATTCCGACTCCGGCAACGCTATTGTATATGAGATAGAATAGATTAAATCGGAACGGATATGAAAAAGCTGATGATTTTAACCGTTGCAATCCTGCTTGCCGGCGCCGGTACGGGCTATGCCCAGCCGCAGGACGCGAATTCCAGGAAAATGGCCCGCAAGCAAATGAAGGCCGAACAGGACGCACGTGACCGGCTCGCTTTCGAAGAGGCCCGGAAGGCTGTCGAGGCGAAGGAGTTCGTACTCGAAGCCGACCAGGTGAGCTTCAAGTCGGGTTCGACGGCGCATGTTTCGTCCAATACCAATTTCGTCGCCGTGCAGGGCGACAAGGCCGTCGTGCAGGTGGCTTTCGACATCCCCGTGAGCGGCCCCAACGGCCTTGGCGGCGTAACGGTCTCGGGCAGCACCTCGGATTACAGGCAGAGCGTGGACAAGAAGGGGAACATCCGTGTGTCGATGAACGTCATCGGCACGGGGATTTCCGCACAGGTCTATATCAACCTTCCTAACGGGGGCAACCAGGCCAGCGTGGACATCTCGCCCAATTTCAACTCGCGGCGCATCACGCTGCGGGGCGAACTCCTGCCGCTCTCCGAGGGTAATATTTTCCAGGGCCGCACTTTCTGACAGGCCGACATTGCCTTGCCATTGAACGGGACTGCGTAACAAGTCCCCGATTTACGGCTTCACACCCGTCCGAACATGCTGCGGACGGGGGTGATTTTTGTTTTGGGCTACTCGCAGGACAGCCTCATGCTGTGCCGTGGCGCCGTGCACAAAAAAAGAGACCCCTTGAGGCCTCTTCTGAGCGGGAAACGGGGGTCGAACCCGCGACCCTCAGCTTGGGAAGCTGATGCTCTACCACTGAGCTACTCCCGCATTTCGGAGTACAAATATACTCCGCTTTTTTTTATTTTTCAAGTTTTCCGGGTATCAAATTCACATCAATCGACAATTTTTTTCAGCGATGCCAGGTTTTTCGGATTTTTCAGGTCGCGCCCCTCGGGTGTATAGAGGTATTCCAGCCTGTCGCGGAAGTGTTCTTCGACCTTGTTGCGTACGACCTTCATCGTGCTGTTTACCAATCCGTTTTGTTCGGTGAAAGGCTCGTCTACGATCGCCAGCCCCGCCGGCAGCCACCGTTCGGGGAACTCCCCGCCGAAGATGCCGCCCGCACGGTAACGGTCTATTTCGCCGCCGAGGATCGCCGCCGCGGTCTCCGCCCGTTTTTCGGCCGCTACCCCGCGGCTGTCCAGTTCGCGCCGCAAGGCCTCGCGGTTCGGCACGACGATGGCGCCCGTAAACGGGCTCTGGTTGTTGTGTACGATGATCTGGTCGATGTAGGGCGACTTGTCCACGATCGCCTCTTCCATGCCTTCGGGACTGTATTTTTCGCCGTCGCTGGCGATCAGCAGGCTCTTGAAACGCCCCAGCACATAGAGGAAATCGTCTTCCGAGACATACCCCATGTCGCCCGTGTGCAGCCATCCGTTGCGCAGGGTGTCGGCCGTCGCCTCGGGGTTTTTCCAGTATCCGGCCATGACGTTCTCGCCGCGGATCACGATCTCGCCTTTCTGTCCGCGGGGAAGCTCCCGTCCCGTTTCGTCGATGATTTTCAGGTCGAGCGGGATCAGTATCTTGCCCGACGACCCGAACCGGTGCCAGTGGTACTTGGGCGAGTTGGTCGAGATGACGGGCGTCGCTTCCGAGAGGCCGTAACCCTGGAACATCGGGATGCCGATGGCGTAGTAGAACCGCTGCAGCTCCGCGTCGAGCAGCGCGCCGCCGCCCACGAAGAACCTGAGGCTCCCGCCGAACGCTTCCCGCACCTTGCGGAACAGCGCCGCGTCGAAGAGTTTTACCAGCGGCCAGAGCACTATGCGCCAGCCGTGTCCCTTGCTGTACCCGTCCCTGTTGTAGACATAGGCCGTGCGGAGCGCGAAATTGAAGAGCCGTTCCGTGAAACGCCCCTTGGCGCGGATCGAGGATTCGATGTTCTTGCGGAAATTCTTGGCCAGCGCCGGTACCGACAGCAGGAAATGCGGCCGCACCTCGCGGATGTTCTGCGGAATGTTCTTCAGCGTTTCCATCGGCGTGGCTCCCACCTGCACGGTTGCGACCGTCGCCCCGCATGCGATCATGATATAAAACCCCACGACATGCGCGAAGCAGTGATCCAGCGGCAGGATGATGAGCGTCCGGTAGTATGGCGGGATGTCGATGCGCGAGAGCGACTGTTCGACGTTGGCCGTGTAGTTGCGGTGCGTCAGCACGACGCCTTTTGGGGCGGCCGTGGTGCCCGACGTGTAGGTGATCGTCGCGTAGTCGTCGTTGCGGATCGAACGGCCGATTGCGAGGAACTCCTCCCTATTTGCCGCCAGGTAGTCGCGGCCCATGCGCCGGAGCGTCCCGAGCGCCGTCTCGCCCGCTTCGAGCGGCGTGTGGCCGATGACGATGATATGCTCCACCTGCGGCAGCTCCGCGCGTATGCGCCGGATCTTGGAGAGCTGGTATTTCGATACGAACAGCGCCCTGACTTCGGCATGGCGCATACGGAACAGCAGGTCGTTCGACTCTTCGAGTTTCACCGACAGCGGCACGCTGACCGCCCCGGCATAGAAGACGCCCAGTTCCGAAGTGATCCATGCATTGCACCCCTCCGAGAGTATCGCCACTTTGTCCCCGGGGCGTATGCCCGCCGCGGCCAGCCCCGCGCCGGTCTCGAGCGCCTGCTCCCTGGTCTCGGCATAGGTCGTGGGTTCGAATGCCCGGTGTTTTTTCTCCAGCAGGAATGTCTTTGCCCCGTACTTTACGACGGAGTCCTCGAAAAGGTCGATGATGGTCTTCTTCATGGTCTGTTCCCGGTTAATCCATTTTCAAAACGGCGAGGAATGCCGACTGCGGCACCTCCACGTTGCCTATCTGACGCATGCGTTTCTTGCCTTTCTTCTGTTTTTCGAGCAGCTTGCGCTTGCGCGATATGTCGCCGCCGTAGCATTTGGCCGTCACGTCCTTGCGCACGGCCTTCACTGTTTCGCGGGCTATGATCTTGGCGCCGATCGCGGCCTGTATGGCGATGTCGAACTGCTGGCGCGGGATCAGCTCCTTGAGTTTCTCGCACATCTTGCGCCCGAAATCATAGGCATGGTCGGTATAGGTCAGCGACGAGAGCGCGTCGACCGGCTCGCCGTTGAGCAGGATGTCCAGCTTGACGAGCTTCGAAGGCTGGTAGCCCGTGCGGTGGTAGTCGAACGAGGCATAGCCTTTCGAAATGCTTTTGAGCTTGTCGTAGAAGTCGAAAACGATCTCCGAGAGGGGCATGTCGAAATTCACCTCCACGCGATCCTGCGTGATGAAGGTCTGGTTCTTCATCACGCCGCGCTTGTCGATGCATAGCTTGATGACGTTGCCCAGGAATTCCGCCTTGGTGATGATCTGCGCCAGGATATAGGGCTCCTCGATTTTGGCGATCTTCGTCACCTCGGGCAGCCCCGAGGGATTGTGCACCTCCACCACGTCGCCCTGCGTCGTGGTGATGCGGTACGAGACGTTGGGCACGGTGGTGATCACGTCCATGTCGAACTCGCGGTAGAGCCGCTCCTGGATGATCTCCATGTGCAGCAGCCCGAGGAACCCGCAGCGGAACCCGAAGCCGAGCGCCAGCGAGCTTTCGGGCTCGAACGTCAGCGAGGCGTCGTTGAGCTGCAGTTTTTCGAGCGAGGCGCGCAGATCTTCGTACTGGTCGGCCTCCACGGGGTAGACGCCCGCGAAGACCATCGGCTTCACGTCCTCGAAGCCCGCGATGGCTTCCTTTGCCGGGGCGGTCACCGAGGTGATCGTGTCGCCGACCTTCACGTCCGACGAGGTCTTGATCCCCGAGCAGATATACCCCACGTCGCCCGCCCTGATCTCCGTGCGGGGCTGCATCTTGAGTTTCAGCACGCCCACCTCGTCGGCGTCGTACTGGCTGCCCGTATTGAAGAACTTCACGTGGTCGCCCTTGCGGAGCGTGCCGTTGAATACGCGGTAATAGGCGATGATGCCGCGGAAGGGGTTGAACACCGAGTCGAAGATCAGCGCCTGCAACGGGGCGTTCTCGTCGCCCTGCGGCGCCGGTATGCGCCCCACGATGGCCTCCAGCACCTCTTCCACGCCGAGCCCCGTCTTGCCCGAGGCCAGCAGGATATCCTCGTCCTTGCAGCCGATCAGGTCGATCACCTGGTCTTTCACCTCGTCGATCATGGCCGAATCCATATCGATCTTGTTCAGCACGGGGATGATTTCCAGGTCGTGCCCCACGGCCAGGTAGAGGTTCGATATGGTCTGCGCCTGAATGCCCTGCGTGGCGTCGACGACCAACAACGCGCCTTCGCACGAGGCGATGGCGCGCGACACTTCGTACGAGAAGTCAACGTGTCCCGGGGTGTCGATCAGGTTGAGCGTATATTGCTGCCCGTCGCGGGCGGTGTATTCCATCTGTATCGCGTGGCTCTTGATCGTAATGCCCTTTTCGCGTTCGAGATCCATGTCGTCGAGCACCTGCGCCTGCATTTCGCGCTGATTCAGGGTGTTGGTTTTTTCGAGCAGGCGGTCTGCCAGCGTGCTCTTGCCGTGGTCGATGTGGGCTATGATGCAGAAGTTGCGGATGTTTTTCATAAATCGCATAAAAATGTGTGCAAATATACGAAATATTTTGGATTTACGGAAGGTGCGGTCGCCCTCGGGCCGCAAATGCGCCGGAGCGGAATTTTTCCTATCTTTGCGGTCTCAAATACCGTTTCCGCACATGAATGCCGTTTTGAAATACGCTTCGCTCGTTAAGTTCGCCCATACGGTCTTCGCCATGCCCTTTGCCATGGTGGGCTTCGTCTACGGGCTCCGTTACGCCCCGCTGCACAATCCCCGCTGGCCGTACATCGTCCTCGTGCAGGTCATCCTGTGCATGGTCTTCGCCCGCAATGCCGCCATGGGTTTCAACCGCTGGGCCGACCGCCGCATCGACGCCGAGAACCCGCGTACGGCCGGGCGCGAAATACCCGCAGGCAAAATCCCGGCGCGGCATGCGCTGTGGTTCGTGGCCGTCAATGCCCTGCTGTTCGTGGCCACCGCCGCGACGATCAACCGCCTTGCGGCCATCCTGTCGCCCGTGGCGTTGTCCGTCATCCTCGTTTACAGCTATTGCAAGCGCTTCACGCCGCTGGCGCACCTCGTGCTGGGGCTTTCGCTCGGCATCGCCCCCGTCGGGGCTTTTATCGCCGCGGCCGGGCACGTCGTCTTCGACGGGCACGTGGTCGTCGAACCGTTCATCCTCGCCCTGCTGGTGACGACCTGGTGCGGGGGTTTCGACATCATCTACGCGTTGCAGGACGCCGAATTCGACCGTCGGCACGGCCTGCATTCCATCCCCGCGTGTTTTTCGGCGCGTTCGGCGCTGGGCGTCAGCTGCGGCCTGCATGCGGTGAGCATTGCCGCCCTCGGCTGGTTCATGACCTACTGCCCCGGTTCGGTGTGGCTTTGGCTCGGGGCGGGTGTTTTCACGGGGCTGCTGGTGCTCGAACACCTGCTCGTCACGCCCGTGCGGCAGCGCAATATCGGCATCGCCTTCGGGACGCTCAACGGCCTGGCGAGCCTCTCGCTCGCTGCGGGCGTGATCGTGGATTTGCTCAAATAAACCAAATCGCTTATATTTGCAACTTCAACAGGTTAAAAGTTAGGTAAAATGCTAAGCAGACAAATTGCACAAAAGCTCCGGGGCTACGAAACCCCCTTCTATCTTTATGATACGGCGTTGCTGCGCCAGACCCTCGAAAGCGTCGTCTACGAGTCGAAAAAATACGGTTACAAGGTGCACTACGCCATCAAGGCCAACTACGACGACCACCTGTTGGCGATCATCCGCGAATACGGGCTGGGTATCGACTGTGCCAGCGGCAACGAGCTCCGCAAGGCCATCGAGGCGGGCTTCGACCCCAAGGGCATCGTCTATGCGGGTGTGGGCAAGCGCGACAAGGAGCTGCGCTACGCCATCGAGCAGGATATCCTGGCCATCAACTGCGAGTCGATCGAGGAGCTGGAGCTGGTCGATGCCCTGGCCGGGGAGGCCGGGCGCGTGGCCGACGTGGCACTGCGCATCAACCCCGACATTGACCCCAAGACCAACCACTGCATCGATACGGGGCAGGCTGACAGTAAGTTCGGCATTTCATATGAAGAGGTACTCGAGCACGCCAAGGAGATCCGCGCGCTCAAGTATATCAATATAATAGGCCTGCATCTGCATATCGGGTCGCAGATCCGCGAGCTGCACGTCTTCGAGAACATGTGCAACAAAGTCAACGTCATCGTCGAGAACCTCGAAAAGCTGGGGTGTTCGTTCCGTTTCGTCGACGTGGGCGGCGGCCTGGGCGTCAACTACGACGTGCCCGAGAACGAACCGATCCCCAATTTCGCTTCGCTGTTCTCGATTGTGCACAACCACCTCTCGGTCGGCGACCGCGAAGTGCATTTCGAATTCGGCCGCTCGATCGTCGCCGAATGCGGCGAGCTGATTACGAAGGTGCTCTTCAACAAGACCACCGCCACGGGCCGCAAGCTGGTGATCGTCGATGCCTCGATGACCGAGCTGATCCGTCCGGCGCTCTACGGCTCGTACCACAACATCGAGAACATCACCTCCGAAGACGAGGCGCGCGACAAATATACCATCGTGGGCACGGCCTGCGAATCGACCGACGTGCGCAAGACCCGCCGCGGCGACCTGCTTACGATCAAGTCGGCCGGAGCCTACGGCATGTCGATGGCTTCGCGTTACAACCTCCACGACCTGCCCGGCGCCGTTTACAGCGACGAGATTCAATAATCGGTTTTTCCCGATACCGGAACCGTTGTAAGGACATTCCCCCGAATCGCCATTTGAAAACGGTGGTGGTTCAGGGGAATTCTCCGTTCGGATAACATCGCAGGCGCCGTAATGCAAACCCTGCGGGTTGCCGACCTTGCCGACCCCTAATCCCATGACCCTCATTTCCGCCGAACTTACATTATGTGGCTGACCCTTGCATTCACATCCGCCGCGCTGCTGGGTTTCTACGACGTGGCCAAGAAAAAGTCGCTCACCGGCAATGCCGTACTGCCTGTGCTCCTGCTCAACACCCTCTTTTCGTCACTCGTCTTCCTTCCGGCGCTCCTCTCGGCCGAATGCGGACTCGGGTGGTTCGAAGGTACGGTGCTGGAGGCGTCGCCCGGTACGCTCCATGCCCATGGGCTGGTGGTGCTCAAATCCGTCATCGTCCTTACGTCCTGGATCTTCGGCTATTTCGGCATGAAGCACCTTCCCATCACCATCGTGGGGCCGATCAATGCCACGCGCCCCGTCATGGTGCTCGTCGGGGCCATGCTCGTCTTCGGCGAGCGGCTGAACGCCTGCCAGTGGACCGGCGTCCTACTGGCACTCGTGTCGCTCTTCATGCTGAGCCGTTCGAGCCGCCGCGAAGGGGTCGACTTCGCGCACAACGTCTGGATACTCTGCATCGCCCTGGCCGCCGTCATGGGTGCCGTCAGCGGGCTGTACGACAAATATATCATGGCGCGCCTCGACCCGGTCTTCGTGCAAAGCTGGTACAACCTTTACCAGTTCTTCATGATGGCCGTCCTGACCGCCGCGGTATGGTGGCCGAAGCGGCACGCCTCCACGCCTTTCCACTGGAGCTGGGCCATCCCGCTGATCTCGGTATTCTTGTCGCTGGCCGACTTCGCCTACCTCATGGCCCTGCGCGATCCCGACGCCATGATCTCCGTCGTGTCGATGGTGCGCCGCGGCTCGGTCGTGGTTTCGTTCGCCTGCGGCGCCCTGCTCTTCCGCGAACGGAATCTGCGCGCCAAGGCCGTCGATCTCATCCTCATCCTGGTCGGCATGGTCTTCTTGTGGCTCGGGTCGCGGTAGCCTGCGTTTCGGGTGCGGATGTGCGCCGTTTTTAGCGGCTCCCGATCCCCGTCGGCAACACTGTTTCCCGGCACGGACGGCTCGGGAAATGAAAAAGGATGCCCGCCCGAAGGCCGGCATCCTTTTCGGTCGCGGATGGTTCCACCCGTCAGATGATCTTGCTTAACTGGCTGACCGTCTTTGCGATCTCGTCGTCGCCCGGCACGTAGTCCCGCAGCGCCCCGGCCAGGTACTGCTCGTAGGCGTAGAGGTCGATCACGCCGTTGCCCGAGAGGTTGAACAGGATCGTCCGCGGCGTTCCCTCCTCCTTGGCCTGCAACGCCTCGCGAATTGCCGCCGCGATGGCGTGGGTCGACTCGGGCGCCGGGATGATCCCCTCGGTCTTGGCGAAGAGGATGCCGGCCGCGAGGGTCTCGGTCTGCGGCAGCGACCGGGCCTCGACCAGTCCGTCCTTCAACAGCTGGCTCACGATCGAACCCGCCCCGTGGTAGCGCAGGCCGCCCGCATGGATGTCCGACGGTTGGAAATCATGCCCGAGCGTATACATCGGCAGCAGCGGCGTGAACCCGGCCACATCCCCGAAATCGTACTGGAACGTGCCGCGCGTGAGTTTCGGGCAGCTCGACGGCTCGACCGCCACGATCCGGATTTTTTT
>OIBQ01000427.1_pt1 | contig 13769 bp, 10 predicted proteins | sample 1581051 | NCBI WGS metagenome assembly OIBQ01 (sample SAMEA3882511, study PRJEB24775) | human gut metagenome | biome: human-associated habitat; feature: intestine environment; material: feces | place: Netherlands | collected 2009/2010
GTATAGAGAAGATTGCAGAGCTGGAAGGTCTTAAGGCTCTGGTTGTAGATGACGATTTTAATACCTGTGACAGCGTGACAAAAATACTTGTGAGGGTTGGAATGCGTTCGGAATGGACACTTTCCGGTAAGGAGGCTGTTCTGCGTGCACGACAGTCTATGGAGCTTGGGGATGCCTTCCATGCTTATATCATCGACTGGCGACTGCCGGATATGAATGGTATTGAGGTCACCAGACAGATTCGCAGTCTTGGTGACGATACACCGATTATTATTCTGACTGCTTATGACTGGTCAGACATCGAAGTGGAAGCCAGGGCTGCAGGAGTAACTGCATTCTGTGCGAAACCTCTGTTTATGTCCGATATCAGAGATACCCTGATGACTGCCATTGGCCAGAATCAGGCTGAGCAGGAGAAGCCTGTTCTTCCGGCGGCATGCTCAGATTTCAGAGGCAGATGTATACTGCTTGTGGAAGATAATGAACTGAACAGTGAAATTGCGGTGGAGATCCTTAATGAATATGGATTCCTGGTTGATACAGCAGAAAATGGAGCAGAGGCAGTGGAGAAAATTAAAAATTCAATACCAGGGGATTATGATCTGGTACTGATGGATGTGCAGATGCCTGTAATGAATGGATATGAGGCTACCAAGCAGATCCGTGCGCTTACTGATCCGGCACTGTCGGGAATTACCATTCTTGCCATGACTGCTAATGCTTTTGATGAGGACAGAAAGAAAGTTCTGGAATGCGGTATGGATGGATTCTTATCCAAGCCAATAATTATTGAAGAATTGATCGATACGTTACAAAAGAATCTGGATTAGGTGCCTGGAACATCATAAAACCCACAAGGTAGAAGAGGGAAATGGAAATCAGGCAATCAGGAGCCTTCCAGGTGCATGGAAAAATTTTTACTGTAAAAAAGGGATGAGTCTGGAAATGTAATCCATGTTTTATGTACGGTCCGTAGTATCAGCGATTCCAAGAGACGTGAAGAGGATCTTAACTTTGCTGCGGAAGCAGCAAAGCGGGAAGCCGAAATGAAAACAAGGTTTCTGGCAACGATGAGTCATGATATCCGTACACCACTGAATGGTATTATCGGTATGGTAAATATGGGAAATCAGTACGCAGATGATCCACAGATGCAGCAGAAGATCAGAGAAAAGGTAATGGAATCCCTGAAATATCTGGTGTCTCTGGTAAATGATGTGCTGGGTATGAATAAACTACAGAGCGGAGATTTGAAGGATTCTGTCGAATATTATAGACAATGCCATAAAATTCAGTCAGGCGGGTAGTGTGCTCATGGTCGGGGTTAAGGAAGAGTTTCTGCCTTTAACTGTCACAAGGTCAAAGTTTTTATGTGTCACGGATAATTCGGCAGCCAATTCGCTGACAATGTCGATTTTAGAAATTGCCTTGTTATACAGCACAAAGGCATAATTCAAAACAATGCCGTTACAGGAAAGCATAACTGAAACTGCCTGATGCCCATAGTCCTGTTTGCCTTTCAAATGAGATTGATGAAAATACGCATCTTCAATCGGATGCAGAGCCCGTGACGAAGGCTTTGTCTTTGAAGCTATCGTATCGTCAACAATACAGAAAACAGGTTTTCCGGTGCGGACTGCTTCTGAATAAATAATCTCAATGACAGACCGTTTTAATGTATCTGAAAGCAACGATTCATCCCACTTTCCAGAGTTGAGGAAATGGGCAATTGTAGTTCTGTGGCAGGAACTGTTTTTAGCAAAATCCGTAGTTTTTCCATGGTATCCAGAAAGAAAGATGCTAATCAGGATACTCATAAGATGATTGATCATTCGATTAGAATACGATTTGCATAAATCTAATTTTTTAAACTGGTTGTATATGAATGCTGAATGATGTATAGTATTTGCAGGAGACACCTTCTTTCGTGAATGCTGTAAATGTTGGTTTGGTCACTTTCATTATACAACACAATCGAATTCAAGGTGTCTTTCTTTTATGCAAAATCACGAACTTGCTCATTTATAGTCAGATATTTATAGGTATTCAGATCATTCGCTTTTGCCATCTCGACCATTGTATACACAATAGCACTGGAGGCAGCTCCTTTCGGACTGGCACTGAACAGCCAGTTCTTCCGGCCGACAGTGAATGGCCTGATTGCATTCTCGCTAAGATTATTGGACAAACTGCAATGACCGTCTTCCAGATAAGTCATCAGGGTGTCTTTCCGATTTTGGGCATAGTTTACCGCTTTCGCCAAACGGGTTCCTTTGTTTGGGCGCTGTTGATCCAGCCAATTCCAGAATGCCTCCAGTATCGGCTTCTCCTTTTCAAGACGAAATTGTTTTCTCTGCTCCGCAGTGTGATTTTTTGCTTTTGAGTACCGCTCACAATCAAACAGCTTGGAACAGAACTGTACTCCCTGCACTGCCGGAAGGCTGTAATCATACTCTTTCCCTTTCGGTATGGCATCTGTGAAGTAACGTCTCACATGTGCCCAGCAAGAGCAGCGTTTGATGTCCGGCAGATTATTATAACCCTGGTATCCATCCGTCTCCAGATATCCGCTGAACCCCTGTAGGAAAGATGCTGCATGGAACTTTGCCCTTGTCTCTGTGTAATGGTAGAGCAGGATCGGCGGAAGTCCATCTTCTCCACTGCGGAAGAGCCACATCCAGGAATCCGTTTCAGGATTACGCTCCGGCTCATTCAGTACCTGAACCCGGGTTTCATCTGCCATCAGATATTTACGCATCCGTAACTGACGGTGAAAATAATCATAAACATGACGGAGATAATTCTCGGCACAGTAAATGATCCAGTTAGCAAGCGTAGCCCGGCTTAATGGGACACCCAGTTGCTTCCAGTCCTCTTCCTGCCTGTTTAACGGCAGACCATTCTGGTACTTCTGGTGCATTGCCCATCCGACAACGGATTCCGATGCATAACTTTCCGGGATCAATGCTTCCTGAACAGGGGCTTTGACAAATGTCTGATCATCCGGATGTTCCTCTGATATGGCACACTCCGGGCATTTATAGGTTTCACGATAGATATTTACTACTTTTCCCTTGGCAGGGGTAAAACGAAATTCATGGCGGACGAATTCTTTCCCAATACATTCCATCTGCGTTCCGCAGGTTGGACAGTTTCGCTCCTCCTCCGGAAGAGAAATGATCTCGTCGCAGGAAGGAACATTTTTAAAGAGATCAGCATGTGTCCGTCTTGCTTTTCTCTTATGTTCCGGAACAGTGATGTCATCAGGAAGTTCCTGTTCCCATGTCGGATCTGCTTCCTGCTCGGCTTCATCAAAAAGATTCAACTGGCCATCGATATCTTTCCGTTTTTCACTGGAAGTACCAAAAAGTTTCTTCGTGAGATATTCAATCTGCTGACGAAGGTTTTCTTTTTCCAGCCGGTCTGCTTCCAATGTTTTTTGTAAAGACTGGATCAGTTCTGTCTGTGTGGAAATCGTCTTATTCAGTTGGTTGATCATGTCCTTGTACGCAAGGATTTTTGAATCTTTTGAATTGCCAGCCATATGTTTTCTGCTCCTTTTTCACTGCTCTTATTATACCATAAAAAGCAATGAAAAAGAAGCAGAAAACCCAGCATTTACAAGGGATTTCAGACATGATACAGGGTGAGAAGCCCCTCCGTTTCTGTTGGTTGGCATAGATGTTTTACGCGATCATTCCGTAGGTTTGAATGCCTTGGGTTGTTCGATTTCAAGCCCGGACATGAGCCAGTCGAATTGCTGCCAGGTCAATTGTTTTACTTCCAGCTGATTTCTGGGCCAGCGAAACCTGCCCTGAACTTCCATACGTTTATACAGCAGCACAAATCCGTCAGATTCCCAGAGCAAAGCTTTGATCCTGTCACAACGTTTTCCACAGAAAAGATACAGGGCACTTCGCCTTGGATCCATATGGAGTTGATCCTCTACAATAGCACACAGCCCGTCAATGGATTTCCGCATATCCGTTCTGCCTGTTACGATATAGATTTCATCGGCGGCTGTGATATCCCCTAACATTCCAGCTCCTTCACAATTCGAAGCGTTTGAGCCAGAAGCTGAGGATCTGTTCCATTTGGTATTGTTAGATGAAAGCTGCCTACAGACAGCTTCATTGACTCTGCTACAGAAAAGTTATTCCTTTCCGTAGCTGCCGGAATTACATTTAATGGCTGTTCATAAGGAATCGGGTCAGTATCATGAAACTCCACTCTGACAACTTCCTGGCTTTCTGGTGCGCGATAGGTGCGTCCAGTTGACGCCGGCAAATCCACACAACCTTTCTGACGCAGTCTTTTTACCCAGTTGTAAAAAGTTCCTGGCTTGATATCATGTTCCACACACCATTGATGATCTGTCAATCCACTTTGACGGCATTCCATGATGAGACGGTATTGTTCTTCGACAGGTATTCTTTTGCTTTTCATGAGCACACCTCCATAACTTGAATAGAGTAAAATGCTCGCACCTATCATTTCTAGCAAGAAAAGATGAAGTAAAATGCTTGCATTCTCTATTGATTATTATGGGATATTTTTTAGGGCAACACAATCCGTCGAATTATTTTGCACTTACATTAAGAAACGCCATCTAACATTTTGACGGTTTTCCATAACATTTCTTCCTGTTCATGGAAGAAAGATTTCGTTATAATAAAATCAGACAGATCACGGAACATGTGCAGAGTCAGGAGTCGTGTCAAGGCGGAACTTTTTCCGATAGGCACTTGGCGTCATGCCCTGCTTCTGGCGGAAGGCTTTGGTAAAAACTTCGGCATTCCGGTAACCACAGGAAAAAGCGACCGTTTCGATGGAGAGATCCGTATACGATAAAAGCTCGAGCGCACGCGTGATCCGGCAGGAAGAAAGATAGTTCTGCGGTGAGGTATGGAGATATTTCTGAAACAGGGTATAAAGGTAACTCCGGTTGATGCAGACATATCTGGCAATATCCGAGACAAGAATTTCATTGGAATAATTATTTCGGATAAACTCAACGGCTTTTTCCACGTAAAGATTGCCGCTCTCCCGTGCAGAAGGATCGGCAAGCGTGATTTCGCGGGAAAGAATTGAGAAAAACTGGTACAGACAGCCTTCCAGAAGATACTGGTCCGAGGTGTCATAGGTATTGTGCTTTTGCATCTGAAACAAGAGGGACTGCAGTTCACCGGAAAAGTTGCACTGGTAGACAGGGTGCTCCTCGGAAAGACCGAGTTCCTGTACATAAGAGGCAGCTTTTTCGCCGTCAAAACCGATCCAGAGATATGTCCAGGGATCATCCGCATCGGCTTCATAGTAGGTGCGGACATTTGGCATCAGGAAAAAGCCCTGTCCGGCGGTTAAGCGGTAAGTGCGGTTTCCGATGGTAAAAGTGCCTTTTCCGGAAATAATGTAGTGGATCACGTAATTGGGGCGGACAGCCGGGCCGTAGCTGTGGAACGGCTGGCAGGCTTCGTAGCCGCAGAAGCAGAGATAAAGATCCGAAAATTTATGCTTTGGGACAGGAAGTGTCCAGGAAGTTTCCATAAGTATACCTCACAAAATGAATCATCAGAAAAGCCGGAATGTCACAAAAGGATGAGATTCCGAAATATCAGTAAAATTATATCGTGTTTTGCAGGATACTGCAAGCAGCTGTAGGAGATCAAAAGCCCGGAGTAGCAGCCGTTACGGTTCACGCAGCACCGGAACACTTGTTGTTCGGGTATGTAAGAAAGTGATTTTGGTGTGAGCAGCCCGAAAAAATGCGATAAGATAAAGGAGAAAAAACCATGGCAATCAAAGTAAGTGAAAATGGACGGTTATTTACCCTCCAGACAAAAGACAGCAGTTACCAGATGTTCGCAGATGACAAAAATGTGCTTCTGCATCTCTACTATGGAGAAAAAATCGGTGAGGAAAATCTTTCCGGTCTGATTTTCTGTACGGATATGGGATTTGCAGGAAATCCGGAGGAAGCCGGAAGCGATCGCACGTATTCTCTGGATACACTGCCGCAGGAAGTACCTTCGAGCGGAGTCGGCGATTACCGTGATGATATGGTTCGGATTCGTCAGGTGGATGGAAGCTGTGCGGCAGATTTCCGTTTCGATTCTTATGAAATCCTCGATCATTCCTATGCGGTTCCGGGTATGCCGGCACTGTACGATACAGAGGAAGAAAAAGGAGAAACGCTTGTCATCACGATGAAAGAGAAAGCTTCCGGTGTTGTACTGAAATTGTTCTACGGAGTATTTGAAAACGAAAACGTGATTACGAGAGCGGCAAGACTGGAAAACCACGGAGAGACGGCAATCGAGCTGGAAAAAATGCTGTCTTTCAGCATGGATCTGATGTATGAAAATTATGAGATGATCTATTTCTCCGGCCGTCATGCGATGGAGCGTACGGCAGAGCGGATTCCGGTGCAGCGCGCAAAAGTCGAGATCGGCAGCATCCGCGGCACGTCGAGCCATCATTACAATTCGGCCGTAATCCTCTGCGAGGAGGGGGCTGACGAGACACACGGTTCCTGCATCGGCGCATGCCTTGTTTACAGCGGAAACTTTGTTGCAGCGGCACAGAAGGATCAGAAAAACCAGACCCGTTTCCAGATGGGTATTCACCCGGCAAACTTCTGTTTCCACCTGGAAAAAGGAAAAGTGTTCGATACCCCGCAGGTGATCCTGAGCTACTCCGGAAGCGGCCTTACCAAACTGTCACAGCAGTATCATGAGATCATCCGCGAGCATATCTGCCGCGGTGCGTATAAACATGCCGAACGTCCGATCCTGATCAACAACTGGGAGGCAACGTATTTTGATTTCAATGAAGAGAAAATTCTGAAAATCGCAGAGCAGGCGCAGAAACTCGGCATCGAAATGCTGGTGCTTGATGATGGCTGGTTCGGAAAACGAGATGATGACAACAGCGGCCTTGGCGACTGGTTTGTCAACGAGAAGAAGATGAACGGTTCCATGGCACAGCTTGCAGAAAAAATCCACAAGATGGGCATGAAATTCGGTCTCTGGTTCGAGCCGGAGATGATTTCCGAGGACAGTGATCTCTACCGTGCACATCCGGACTGGGCATTTGCAGTTCCGGGACGTGTGCCAAACCATGGAAGAAATCAGCTTGTACTGGATATGACGCGTGACGATGTGCGGGAGTATCTGCTGGAGCGTTTGACGACCATCGTCCACGATGCAGAAATTGATTATGTCAAATGGGATATGAACCGCAGTGTCTGCGATGTTTACAGCCATGTGGCAGCACAGAGCCGAAACGGAGAGCTGTATCACCGCTATGTGCTCGGTGTTTATGATCTGCTCGAGCGTTTCCTTGCCGCGTGCCCGGATCTGCTGCTTGAGGGATGCAGCGGAGGCGGCGGAAGATTTGATGCCGGTATGATGTATTATTCCCCGCAGATCTGGTGCAGTGATAATACCGATGCGATCAACCGTCTTTCCATCCAGTACGGAAGCTCGTTCTTCTATCCGATCAGCACCGTCGGCTCCCACGTTTCGGTATGCCCGAACCATCAGACAGGCCGCGTGACACCGTTCCGGACAAGGGGCGATGTAGCGCTGGCAGGAAGCTTCGGCTATGAGATGGATCTGAATAAGATTTCGGATGAAGAGAAAGAGATGGTAAAAGAGCAGGTTGCTGCGATGCATACATATTATGACCTCACACATGAGGGACTGTATTACCGCTTGACCGGACTGAAAAAACAGGATTTCATGGCATGGGAGTTTGTGGCAAAAGATCAGAGCCGTGCACTGCTCACGATCGTAAAAACCGACGCAGAAGGAAATATGCTTCCGGTTCACACGAAAGTGTGCGGACTGGCAGAGAACAAGCTGTATCGCTGCAGTCTGGACGGTGAAATCCGCTCGGGCCGTACCTGGAACCGTGCGGGTCTGACCCTGCATCAGGTGCTGAAAGAGTATGAGAGTATCCGCGTGGAGTTTACAGAAGTAGAATAATAAAAGATAAGAAAAATCTTCAACCGGGTTTGCGGGGGAACATCAATCTGGTTGGAGATTTTTTATACTAAAAAATCAAAGTAGAAGGGAAGGAACGCACTCTTTACAGTGGAAAAATGGTTATGATATAATAAACGCAAGAAATTTTTTGACAGGAAAGGAAATCGTACATGAGAAACAGAAAAAACTGTTTAGCCGTTCTTCTGATGACAGCTATCGTGATAACGGGATGTGGAAATCAGCAGGCGGAAAAAGAGAATCCATCGGTTGTCGCTCAAAAGACATCCAGTGTTCAGAATGAGTCAGAAGATGGTGAAAAAAATTTTCTTTCTACCTATCAAAACATTGCAGTCACCCTTCCAGAAGGCTGGAATGTAACAAAAGATGAGAAAATCCAGTGTAGTTTTGTATCGGAAGATGGTGAAAGCCTTGAAATATCGTACCGGGAAGGAATGGCAAAAGTGGTGCTGATGGATTTTCCGGAGAATGAAGAGAGTGCTGAAAAACTGCTCTATCCAAATGAAATAACCGGGGAAAACAGCATCAGTGATTTTGTGGTGAAAACAGTTAACGAAGGAAAAAGTAAAGAGAGTTTCTTTTATCGTTTCTGGGTTAAAAATTCCCTGCAGATTCCGACCGCATTTTTCTGCGGGGTGAAAACGGAGAATGAGGGGTATCAGATCATATGGAAAAAAGGAAACAACAGCAGCGATACGCAGCAAACCGTGCAGGAAATGCTGGAGTCTCTGCAGTTTCCGGACAATGAGCTGCTGACAGAAACACTTCATACAGCCTGTCAGGAGCAGAAAAGTGCGCTGGAAGCAGAAAACAATTCGGATGGCGTGAAAAAGCAGAAAGGAAAGAAAACAGTCACCTGTATCTCCCCGGTCAATGTACGCACGGAACCCAACATCAGCACAAGCCAGGTCCTCGGAGCTCTGACGACAGGGGAAGAAGTGGAAATGCTCGGAAAAGAGAATGGATGGTACAAGATTTCGTATGAGGGAAAAACGGCGTATGTGTATGAAGACTATGTGAAAGAAAAAGAAAATTAAAAAAATGATATTTTCAAAAAAGCTGCCGAAGCAAACAGAACCGGCAGCTTTTTTGAAATAATTTTGAAAAAGAAAAATCCCGGAAACCATCTGTTTCCGGGAAAATAGAGGCGTCGACCGGATTTGAACCGGTGGATACTGGTGTTGCAGACCATTGCCTTACCACTTGGCTACGACGCCATATGACTCCGACGGGAATCGAACCCGTGTTACCGCCGTGAAAGGGCGATGTCTTAACCGCTTGACCACGGAGCCGAAGTTTTTGATTTGTCTGCCGTGATTTTTGCTCAGCGACAAGTAGTATATTATCATAAGAAAACGAGTTTGGCAAGTGTTTTTTGAAAAAAAATCAAAAATTTTTGAGATTTGTGTTGCCGTGCATTCAGAAGGAAAAAATTTGATGTTTCGCTGTGTAAGAAAGTGATTTATCTTTGCGTAGATATAAAAAGGGAACAGAAAAATTTGCCGGGTCAGGGCATGGCTTTTCGATATTCTTCCGGTGACATACCAAAAGTCCGGCGGAAAATGCTGGCAAAATAGCTGGGGCTTTCAAATCCGGTATCCAGAGCAATTTCCAAGATAGAAAGCGAGCTGCCGGTAAGAAGATCTGCGGCTTGGGTTACGCGGTACTGGTTGATATAGGAAATAGGCGTTGTGTGAAAGTGCGTTTTGAAGAAACGACAAAAATATTGTGGATTCATATTGAGTATAGCAGCAAGATCTGAAAGACGGATTTTGGAATCATAGTTATCCTGAATATAACGTAAGAGTTTTTTACATTGATCAGATCTTTCTTTTTTACGAGTGCAGAGGGGTTCCGGATGAAGAAAAAGCTGGTATTGCGCCAGAAGTGCAAGAATCCGATACATGCCACTTTTGATCAGAAGAAACCAGCCGATGGGTTTGGTATCGTATGCATACAGGATTTCCTGGAAAAGCTCAGATAATGTCAGTACAAATGTTTTCTGTGTCTGAGAGGAGGCTTCAGCAGCAGAAAGCTCTTCCAATGGAAAAGCCGGAAGAAGCAGTTGATGAGAGAGCAGCGGACGAATCCAGTCTGCTTCACAGGAATCCAGATAGGCACATGAGAGAATTTCTGGAAGAAATACAAGGGCATGGTGAACCGAAGGGGTAGTTCCAATGCTGCAGAGCTGATGCAGTTCGTGACTGTTGATGAAAAGAAAAGTACCTTCGGAAATTGTCCGGGTTTCAGTTTTCAGTGTCAGAGTGAGAGTACCTTTTTCAACCCAGATCCATTCTAATTCTTTATGCCAGTGAAAAGGAACAGAGAGCCCGCCATGCGCATAATCCTGATGATAGATATGGAGCGGAACAGGTTCGGTTCCATGCACGGTAAAATCCCGGATTCCGCCAGAAAGAACAGGGGAACAAGATTCAGGAGAAAAGAGCTCTTTTGAACGTTCTTTTTTCATAAAAGTCAAAATCCTTTCATTAAATACGAAAATCAGGTTAGAAAATATAAGATAATATCATTATACTGCTCTTATAGGAAAAAAGAAAGAGAGGACAGAAAATGAAAAGAGAGTGGTGGCATAGCTTAACCGTATATCAGATTTACACCAGAAGCTTCTGTGACAGCAACGGAGACGGCATCGGCGATTTTGGAGGGATTCTGCAGAAGCTGGACTATCTGCAGGAGCTTGGTGTTGGAGCCATCTGGCTTTCGCCTTTTAACGATTCTCCTAATTACGACAATGGATATGATGTCAGTGACTATTATAAAGTAATGGAAGAAGCGGGCACAATGGAAGAGCTGGAAGAACTGATCGCAGCCTGTGAAAAGCGGGAAATTGTGGTCATGATGGATCTTGTTTTAAATCATAGTTCCCATCTGCACCCATGGTTCCTGGAAGCCAGAAAGGATCGAAACAGTAAATACCATGATTTTTACATCTGGAAGGAAGGAACGAAGGAGCAGCCGCCAGAAGGCGGCGGAGCATTCTTTGGAGGAAGCACCTGGGAATGGGTGCCGGAGGTTCAGGAATATTATTATCACAGTTTCAGTGTAATGCAGCCGGATCTGAACTGGAAAAATCCGTCGCTTCGGAAAGAGCTGTACCGGATGATCCAGTTCTGGATGGATAAAGGGATCCGTGGTTTCCGGCTGGATGCAATTGACAATATTGTAAAAGATGGACATGGAGGAAATGATACTCATTCAGAGCAGATTCATACATACTTAATGGAAATGAATCAGAATACGTATGGAAAATCAGAACAGATCCTGACAGTGGGGGAAACCGGAGGTGCTACGGTAGAAATGGCACAGCAGTATTCTGATCCGGAAAGCCAGGAGCTCAGTATGATTTTTCAGTTTGAACTGATGGGAATCGACGGCATCCGAAGTGGAAACTGGGATCCGAAACCGTATACGCTGCCGCAACTGAAGCAGCTCTTTGAAAAATGGCAGACGGGACTGGAAGAAAAAGGATGGAACAGCCTGTTCTGGGGAAACCATGATTTTCCGCGTGTCGTATCGCGCTTTGGAAATGACAGGGAACCGTATCGGGAAAAATCAGCAAAAATGTTGGCTGTCCTTCTCCATGGGATGAAAGGAACTCCTTATATTTACCAGGGGGAAGAAATCGGTATGACAAATGTGTCAGGGCTTCGGATCGAGGACTATCAGGATATCGAGTCTGTAAATTTTGCCGAAGACCGTAAAAAAGAAGGCTGGGAGGAAGAAAAAATTCGTACCTATCTTGCACGGAACAGCCGGGACCATGCGCGGACGCCAATGCAGTGGAATGCGGAAAAACACGCCGGATTTACAGCGGGAACACCGTGGATGGCGGAAAATCAGAATTACGAGGAGATCAATGTGGAAAACAGCAGAAAAAATCCGGATTCCCTCTTCTATTTCTATCAAAAACTAATTGCGCTGCGTAGGAAAAATGACACTCTTGTTTATGGGGATTTCCGTCTGATTGAGGAAGAAAATCCGGATATTTTTGCTTATGAGAGAAATCTGGGAGAGAAAAAGCTGATTGTGCTCTGCAATTTCCGGGATACAGCGGCAGAGATGAAAGCCCGATATGATTTGACAAAAGGAACGGTTCTGATTCATAATGATACAGAAAGTCTCACAAAAGAAGTGTGGAAGTTACAGCCGTATGAGGCGTATATGATTGAACTTCTGCAGTAAAGAGACAGAAATGAAAAGCAGCAGGAGAAGAAAACTGCAGGAGCAACTGGAAACAGGAGGGAGAAAATGTATCGCGTTCTTCTTGTAGAAGATGAAGAAATTGAACTGGAGACATTGCGGGATTATATTGACTGGAAAAAGAACGGGATTTCCAGAGTATTTACCGCGCGCAATGGCAGAAGGGCACTGGAGTGCCTGGAAGAAAATATGGCAGATATTGTGATTACGGATATTCAGATGCCAGGAATGAGTGGAATTGAACTGGCAGAGACGATCGTACGCCGGGGGTATCCATGCAAAATTGTTTTTCTGACAGGATATGATGATTTTTCCTATATCCATTCCGCTTTTCAGGTGAATGCCGTGGATTACCTTTTAAAGCCATTTACGATTGAAGAAGTAGAAGCATGTCTGAAAAAAGTGAGAAGTGAACTGGAGAAAAGAGAGATAGCAGACTGGTCGCGGAAAACGGCGGCGAAGCAGTTGCTGGAAATGGCTTTGCGGGAAAAACAGGAAACAGAGCTTTTACGGAAAAATTTCCGTGGTGTATTTGGAGAAGAACTGGAAGAGTGCAGGTTTGGAATCATAGCGGTTTATGGAAAAACGGAAGAAAACATCTGTAGCCAAATTCAGGAAAAATACAAGGGCATCCGTTACATCAGCAAAACGGAACGGATCAGTATGCTGCTGCTGGCGGGGTATCTGTCGGTGAAAGATACGGCATTTCAGATCTGGAATGATTTGAAAGAAGACGCACCGAGAGCCGTTGGATGGTGCAGTGGAGCATGGACAGCTGACTGCCTGTACGAAAAGGCGGAAAAACTTCGGAACTGTTGTGTTCTGGCATTTCATATGGATCCACCGGAACTTTTCTGTGTAGATGAAAAAGAAACGGAAGAGGAAAAAGCATATCATTTCCGGGAACAGAAGGAGCGGAGAGAAGAAATCTGTCGTCTGGTCAGCAACGGGAAAAAGCAGGAAACGCTGCAGACCATGAAAGATTATTTTCAACAGCTAAAGGGGCTTGCGCCGAAAACATTTGCGGGAGAAGTTTACAATCTCTATATGTATCTATGGAACCGTCTTGTTTTGAGCGATGAACTGCTGGAAAACTGGATGGAAGCAGAAAAAATTTTGAGAGAAAATGAAATTTTTGAAGCAAACAACAGTTATCAGATGCGGGAAAAGATGAAGCAGTATCTGGAACGGATGTTGGCATTTTTTGAAGAACAGAATCAAAATCCAAATTACTATGCCGTTTATCAGGTAAAAACATATCTTCAGGAGCACTGCTCGGAAAGCGCAGATATCGAGAAGCTGGCCGCGGAGGTCGGTTTGTCTCCGAATTATCTGAGGAGCCTGTTTAAAGAGGCAACAGGAAAAACGATTTTGGAATACAATACGGAAATGCGTCTGCAGAGGGCGGCGGAACTGTTAAAGAATAAGAAAAATAAAGTACGGGAAGTGAGTCTGGCGGTTGGATATGAAAATGTTTCTTACTGTGGCGTTGTGTATCGCAATGGCGATGAGTGTCCTGATGGCAGCGGGAATGCTTGCAGGATG
>OIBQ01000432.1_pt1 | contig 13685 bp, 6 predicted proteins | sample 1581051 | NCBI WGS metagenome assembly OIBQ01 (sample SAMEA3882511, study PRJEB24775) | human gut metagenome | biome: human-associated habitat; feature: intestine environment; material: feces | place: Netherlands | collected 2009/2010
GAGGGAGCCATCACGGCGCGGTGTCCGGCCCTGGCCGCGGCGATCCCGCCCTCGGTGCCGCGCCACGACATGACCGTGGCGCCGGGCGCGAGCCCGCCCTGGAGAATCTCGTCCCAGCCCAGCAGGCGGCGGCCCTTGGCGGCGAGGAACGTCCCGATGCGGTGCACCAGGTAGCTTTGCAGTTCATCGACGTCCTGCAGTCCCTCCCGACGCATCCGGGCGGCACATTCGGGGCAGGTGCGCCACCCCTGTTTCGAAGCCTCGTCGCCGCCGATATGGATATATTCCGAAGGGAAGAGCCCGATCACTTCGGAGAGCACGCTCTCAAGGAATTCGAACGTCTGCTCGTTGCCGATGCAGAAATCGGAGTCCGTGTAGGGTTTGCCGCTGCACGAGAGTTCGGGGTAAACGGCCAGCACCTCCTCGCTGTGCCCCGGCATCTCGATCTCGGGAATCACCTCGATATGCAGGGCACGGGCGTATTCGACCACTTCGCGGATGTCGTCCTGCGTGTAATAGCCCCCGGCGGCCGCCGGGTCGTCGCGGTGGCAGTAGCGTTTGCCGCCGAAGTTCCATCCCTCCCAGTCGGGATAGGGACGCCAGGCGGCGATGTCGGTCAGGGCGGGGTATTTTTTGATTTCGATGCGCCATCCGGCTCCGTCGGTCAGGTGCCAGTGGAAGCGGTTGAGCTTGTAGCGCGCCATGAGGTCGAGCTGACGTTCGACGAACTCCTTGTCGCGGAAATGGCGCGAGACGTCGAGCATGAAGCCCCGGTAACCGAAGCGCGGGGCGTCCACGATCGTGACGGCCGGAATGCGGCGGCCGTGGTGCCCGGCCAGTTGTGCGAGCGACTGGAGTCCGTAGAACAACCCTGCGGCATCGGGGGCCGTGAGCGTGATCTTTGTGCGGGAGACGTCGAGACGGTAGCTTTCGGGGGCGCCGTCGCCCGTACGAAGCAGTTCGAGTGCGGGCATGTCGCCGTCGGAGGCCTCGGCAAAGGAGGCGGGGAAGAATCCGTCCGCGGCACGCTGCATCCACGCCGCGAGGTCGGCCTTGTCCTGCCCGTCGAGGTCGGTCGTGTAGAGCAGCTTGGCAGGCATACGGAAGGCACCTTCGCCCCACGTCACCTGCTGCGGGGCCGGGATGATGCCCGTGGCCGGGCACCCGCCGCCGGCGCACGAAGCAAAGGCGAAAGCGGCAAGGCAAAAAGAGATAAGCGTGATTTTTTTCATAAGGTCTTTAGGTCGGGTACAACAACAAATCGGGATGAACCGGCAAAGCCGGAGGAGGGCGGAGCGAGCCGTGGCCGCAGCCGGAAGGGCGCCGCCGGAGAACAGCCAGCCAAAGGCAAACCGCAGCCGAAAACCGTCGGGGAACGGGGACAGCCGGAAACCGAAACCGCCGACAGACTGCCGACAGGCCACGACAGGCCGCCATCCGGGGCGGGTTTGCAGCCCGAAGCAGGGACAGCCCGAAGCAGGAGTATGAAAAAAGGCCGTGCAACCCGGCTTATGCCGGGGTCGCACGGCCCCTGTCGGTCTATAAGCGGACTAATTCCACTTGGTGTCCATCATCGTCGGGTTGGAGCTGCCGCCGACGGCATCGTAACCATGGCCCGTGAGGTCGCGCACGATATTGCCGGAACCGCTGTCGTTGGGCTCCCAGGCGTTCATGCGCCAGTAAGCGAGCAGCCCGTCGGACGTGGGGTCGACATAGTTCATGTTGTTGGCGATCTCGGATTGCGAGAGGGCGCGTGTCCATACGCGGCACTCGGCGACATAGCCGTTCAGCGTACGGCCGCCGCCATAGGAGGCTCCCAGGTAGAAACCGCCCGAATTGTCGCTCGTCAGGTCGATGGTCTCGCCCTGCGTTTCCACGCCCGTGGCATACTGCCCGTTGATATAGATGTCCCACGAAGAGCCCGTCCAGACTGCGGCGACGTGGTACCACTTCTCCTTGTCGAACGGCTTGTCGGTAGCTGCGGGCTGGTAGGAGTCGTGACAGATCTGGATGCAGTCGGGATCGACCTTCACGTCGCCGAAACGTACGCCGCAGATGCCCTCGATACCCATGATGGAACTGATATAAGGATCGCGGGTCTGGAAGCCGAGCATGTATACGCGGGCTTCGAGCGTGAGCTGCGGAAGGGCTGCCAGGTCGGAATTCTCCTGGAACGAAGTCACCTTGTAGATGTTGCTCGATCCCAGGTAGATCGCCTTGCTGATCACCGGGGTCTTCAGCACGATGAAGAGCGTGCGGCTCGGTTCGAGCACGCTTATTCCGCCGGATACGGTCTTGATGCCCACGGGGACGCAATAGGTCACGCCCTCGGCGAACTCCGAGACGGACGACACCGTGAAGTCGATCGCCGAAGAGGTGTTGTAGCCGGCCAGGATGGTCGTTTCGGTCGAACTCAGGGCGTAGCTTTCCTCGGGCGGAATCTGGTAGTTTTTGCCGTACTTGTCGTTATAGGCAGCCAGCAGTTCGGGCCGCACTTCCAACTGGATCCGCACGTCGTGCTCCATAACCACCGAGGAGGATACGGTGATCGAGGTCTCGGCAGGGGGTTCGTCGATGGTCATTGATTTGTCGGGATTGTTCTGCGCATCGGTCATGTAGATCGCAGGATAGGTCTCCGCGGACTCCTGACAGCCCGTCGCCGCAGCGGCGGCGAACAACAGCGGAGCGACCAAATATTTCAGTTTCATAGTTCTCTTGTTTTAGGTTTAGTTTGCAGGGGCGAAAATCTCGGCCTCGTTCATACTGGTGAAATCGGTTACCCGGCCGACGTATACCCGGAGATAGCGGGCTTTGACGGTCTTCTTGAACTGGAATATCTTCCAGTTGTCGGCCGAGAGTTTGGGCACGAACGAAATTTCATTGGTGAGGCTATACCAGTTGGTGCCGTCCTCGCTGTACTGGAAATCGGTACATTCGGGGTTGGAGTCCTCGTAGTAGATATGCCAGCGGAAGCCGTTGATGTCGTAGGCCTTGTCCAGCGTGATGATGAAGTTGCCGCCGTTCCCCCACGAATAGGACGCATTCGCGGCATACCAGCAGTTGGAGTCGAGCTTGCCGTCGAACATGCAGGCCTTCTGCGCATCGGAATCGAGGTTCCAGACGCCGTTGGCGCCGCTCGAAGCGGTGCCCTGGTAGCAGACGATCGTCCACCCGGAGGCAGGTTCGATCTTCACGCCCGTAAGCGCCGTCGCATCGACGTCGATCTCCATCGCCGACACCGTCAACAGCAGGTAGCGTACCAATGGCTCCTTCGAGGTATAAATATCTTCCGCGGGAAGTTCCACGACGATGGGGATCAGGTAGTAACCCTTCTCGATCCCGGCAGAACTTACGGTAACGGACACCTCGTCGGACAAGAACGCACCGGCTGCCACGCCGAGCGTGCCGAGTGAAACACGCGCGGGGTCGATCGGCTCGTAGGAGGTGCCGTGCTTTTCGTTGTAGGCATCGACCAGCGAATTGTCGATAGCCAGCGGGAACGAAACGTCGGCCGGGGCAGGACGAGCCAGCTCGACCCGGATTTTTTCGTCCACCTCGCCCGTGATGGTACCGTCGTCCCCGACCAGGAACAGGTATTTGGACAAGCCGGTCGAGGTCAGACCGACGATCAGGTCGCCGCCGGCGGGGTTCACATCCTGGATCGCCTCGCGCATATACTTGTAAGGCATCGACGAATTGGCGTACTCATACTCCATGTGATAGGCACCGAAACCGGCGCCGAAACCCTGCGTGGGGTTGAAGCGCGCCATGCCCAGCAGCGAGTTGACCCACTGGCCGTCGCGGCATTCATGCGACACGCCGCCGGTTTTCCAGAGGGACTCGAAGTTCTCGGCGAAGATATACTGCTCGGGCTTCCAGCCTTTCTTATAGGCATCGTCGAAGCGATCCTGCAAATCGGTATAGCCGTAAGAATTATAAGCCTGCACGATGCCGTAGTCGAAGCAGTCGGCCACATCGGCATGCACGGCATAGGGCACGCCGTCGATCATAAGCAGGCGTCCCGTCCCCGACTTGGGGCCGACGTATTTGCTCATGGCCAGGATCAGCTTCCTGAACAGCTCGTTGTCATGTCCCACGAACGGCCCCGAAGCGCCGTAGCCGGGTTCGTAGTCGACGTCGATGCCGTCGTAGCTGTACTTGTCCATCGAGTCCTTGCAGTAGGCTTTGGCGTAGGCCTCGATGGCCTCGTCGGTATATTCGCCGCCGCCGATCTCGGTGAGGAACGGCTCGGGCATCTTGTCCGAGAAGATCGTGAAGGTCACCTTCGTGCCCTTGATCTTCTGCACGAACTCCTTGTCGGCGATCTGCTCGGGGGTCAGCGAATGCCACTGGCTCCAGATGGAGATGATATCCATCGAGTCGGGAGCACTCTGCAGGCGGGTCTGGTAGGATGCGCCGACGGCCGTCCACGAACCGTACCAGCCGAAAGCGATCTTGTGCTTGGTCTTTTTGTATTCGCGCAGGGCCTGGTAGTAGGCATTATCGCGCAGGATGGGCGACTGCTGGTCGGGATGCTGCGTAATTTCACGCTCGGGATCCGTCCAATCCGAACAAGCGACGAAAAAGGCACCCACGATCGCAAGGGCCGCGACGTATTTCAAGAAATTTTTCATCTTTCGTGTTGTTTTTAGGTTCATTATTTCTTATCCCACCAGAGTTTCGTACCGCCGGTATCGGCTCCGCCGAGCAGTGCGGTGGCAGCCGCCACGCCGGCGGCATTGTTCGAGTACTCCGAACGCGGGAAGGTCATACGGCGCACCTGGACGTTGGTATCGACCTTGCCGCCGCTGAGGTTGTTGACGATCGGGATCACCTTGGGGTAGCCCGTGCGGCGGAATTCCGACCAGGCTTCCTGCCCGTTGGGGAACATGGCGATCCACTTCTGCGTGATGATCCGTTCGAGTTTCTCCTCGTCCCCGGCGCCGGCATTCCATTTCGGGGAGACGGACGAAGGTTTCGAAGCGTTGTATTTCGTCGAGGCGGCCGAAGCGTCCTCGAATGCCTGGGGTTCGCTCGCACTCTCGGCATAGGTGGCCGCAGCGGCCGCGGTAAGACCGCGTTCGAGGAACGACAGTTCGATACCCGTCTTGTAGAACGATTCGTCGTCACCACCCATGTCCCAGCCAAGCATGGCGCCTTCGGCCCGCAGGAAAGCGGCCTCGGAAGCGAGGAACCACACGACGGGCGTATCCTTGGCGACGTTGGGCACCGAAAGTCCGGTATAGTCCGCCTTCAGCATCGAGCTGAGACCGCTGCGGACACCGTGGTACTTGCCATCCTCGCAGGTTTTGAAATAGGCCGGCAGGCGCGGATCGGCGTAACCGTTCATATAAGCGTCGATGGTCGCACCCATACGAGTATCGTTATAGGCGTTCCACACCTCTTCGAGCGGATTGTATACCTGTACCGAACCGGAACTCTTGAGCCACGCACCGTCGTCCGAAGCGGTCATCACCCCGTCCCTGACGGCTTCCTCAGCATAGGTTCGGGCAAGAGCAGGTTCGACGAAACGGATGCGCATGGCCATGCGGAGCTTGACCGAGTTGGCCAGCTTGAGCCATTTCGTATAGTCGCCCTGGTAAACGGCGTCGACCTTCTGCAACGGCCTGGCGTCGGCGGCATTGGCCGCATACTCCTTGAGCACCACGATGGCGGCATTCAGATCCGTGAGAAGGTTTTTGTAGACGGTCTCCTGCGATTCGTAGGGGTTTTCGGTCTGGCCGAAATTCGAAACGGGGATCGGGCCGTAGATGTCGGTGGTACGCTGGAGGGCCATCACCTTGATGACCTCGGCAACGGCAAAGACGTCGTCGGTAACCTGCCCGTTCTGGTAGGCGTACTTGAGGTTGAGCCATGCAGGCATCACATTGGTGAAAGCCACCGAGAAGGGCACGTTGTTATAGTCCGTACCGTCGAGGTCGTAGGTACAGGTATAGCTGCCGCCGTTGAAGGCCTGGATCGGGGAGAGATAGCCGCCGAAGGCGTCGCCCATCAGGTTGCAAGCGCGCTGGAACTCGTTGGCCCCCACGTCGCTGCACGGGATCACGGCATCCATTTGCATGGTGGTGATGTAGGTCTTCTTGTCGACCGACTGCACCGCATCGGGATTGGTGTTGAAGGATTCGAAGTCCCCGGTACAGGCGGCAAGCGCCGCAGCGGCGAAAAATCCTATTGTATGATTGAATCGTTTCATTGGTCTGAAATTTTAGAATTGGAGTCTTACGCTGAAACCGATGGTACGGGCGCTGGGCTGCATGAAATATTCGAGCCCCTGGTAATAGGTACCCGTGGACGCGGTGATCTCGGGATCGAACGGCGCCTTGTTGTAGAGCATCCACAGGTTGCGGCCGACGAGCGACACGGTCATGCCGATCTTGTCGTTGAACCACCTGGAAGGAAGGTCGTAGCCCAGAGTAAGTTCACGCAGGCGGACGTTGGTCATGCTGTAAACGTAGTGTGAAAGCATCGAAAGCCCGTTGCCGTTGTTGGCGTAGAAGACCCTGGCATCGGGGACTTTCTGATCCTCGGAGATCCAGACACCGCCGTTTTCCCGGGCATCGGCCGAATCCTGCGAGGCACCCCAGCGATCCATCAGGGCCTGCGTCGCCGAAACGCCCTGGCCGCCGATGCGGGCATCGAACAGCACGCCGAGGTTCACGCCCTTGTAGGAGAACCGGTTGTTCCACCCCAGGCGGAAGCGGGCTTCGGTATTGCCGCCGTAAAGCCACGTATTGGGATCGGTGGTGACGGTATTGGTATTGGGGTCGACATAGATGCGTCCCTGGTCGTCGGTCTTGAGCCCCGTCACGTAGAAGTCGCCGATCGAACCGCCTTTTTTGACCTTCATGCGGTAGCCGCCGTAGTCCATGTTCACCTCGTCGACAGTCACCAGGTTACCGGCCACGTCGCGCGTGCCTTCGGGAACCAGCTCCTTCACCTCGTTGCGGTTCATCGAGAAGTTGACATTGGTCGACCACGAGAAGTCGCGCCACTTGTTCTTGTAACCCACGACCGCTTCGATACCCCAGTTGTTGACCTTGCCGGCATTGATATATGCCCGTTTGTAGCCGGTGCTGGGCGGTGCATCGTAGCTAAAAAGCTGGTTGTAGGTGTTGGTATTGTAATAGGTCACGTCCGTCCAGATCTTGTTGCCGAGGAACTTGGCGTTCAGGCCCACTTCGAACGACTTGGTGCGCTCGGGCGTAAGGTTGACAGCCGGGGCATAGGAGTCCGACGAAACGATACCGCCCGTCTGCAAGGGCGTATTGACACCGGTAATAAACCGCTGCGGGGCGTTACCCACCTCGGCATAGGAGGCACGCACCTTGAGGAACGAAATGCCGGCTTTGGAAAGGTCGGCCATCGACGAGATGACGGCCGAAAGGCCCACCGACGGGTAGAATATGTTCATATGGGGCGTGAAGGCCAGCTGCGACGCCCACTCGTTGCGCGCCGTCACGTCGAGGTAGACCATGCCGTTATATCCCAGCTGGGCGGTGGCGTAGACGGCCTGCGTCTGGTCGTGGTAGCGGTCGGCGTAGGGTTTGGTCTGCGAATGGCTCATATCCACGTTGTAGACCGAGAACTTGTTGGCGAGGGTGGCCAGGTGGCCCTCGAAGCCTTCGCCGTCGTTCTTGTCATCGAGGATGCTCGCACCCAGGTTGAACGACAGGGAGAACTTGTCGTCGAAGAAACTCTTGTTGATCGACAGCAGGGCGTCGGCGTAGAGGTTGTTGTGGTGGATCTTGTTGTTCTGGTAGTTGCCGTATTCGGAAGCGAACAGCTTGTCGGACGAGGCATAGATCTTGCGCGTATAGTTCATCACCATGTTATCGGTGCGCACGCGCCCCGTGAGGGTGATCCAGTCGGCAATGTCCCACTTGAGCGTGGCGTTGAACGTATAGCGGTGCGCCGTATTCTCGAACAGCTCGCGGTTGGTAATCCACCAGGGGTTCTCGACGCCGGTGATGAACTCCAGGGGCCAGAACTGCTTCATATAGCCCGCCGTGGCGTCGTAACGCTCGTAAACCTCGTACTTGGAGATGTCGTCGCCGCGCGGGAAAAGGTAAATGGGAATCAGCGGGTTGTGGTAGAGGCCCTGCACGAGCGGGTTACGCTTGTACTGGCGCATGTAGGAAGCGCCCAGGTCGAGCGTCAGCTTGTCCTTGATGAGCTGCGTGGTATTGCGGAAGGTAAAGTTGTACCGGTTGTAGACGTTGTTGGGGATGATGCCGCGCGAATTGAGCGAAGCGGCCGAGAAATAGGACTGGTTCACGCGCGTACCACCCGAAACCGAGATCGCATTGGTCTCCTCGAAGCCGGTCTGGAAGAAATCCGAGGGGTCGTACGAGGTCGGGGTCGAGAGCTTCGTACCCCAGCTCATGGACGGTGCCGTAGCTTCGGTGCCGTAGGTGTTCTGGAACTGCGGCATGACGAACGGCGACGAAAAGGTGGTGTTGTTGGCGTAGTTCACGCGCACACGCCCCTCCTCGCCCTTTTTGGTCGTGATGACGATCACGCCGTTGGCACCCTGCGAACCGTAGAGCGCGGCCGCCGTGGCGCCCGAAAGCACCGTCATGGATTCGATGTCCTCGGGGTTGAGGTTCGAGATACCCTCGAAATCGCCGCCGTCGGGCGTTTCGTAGGTGCCCTCGGTCTGCGACGAACGCAGGTCGGGCATCGGGATACCGTCGATCACATAGAGGGCGTTGTTGTTGCCGCTGATGGACTTCACGCCGCGCATCACCACGCGCGTGGAACCGCCCACGCCCGAGGCGCTGGCGTTGATCTGAAGGCCGGCGACCTTGCCCGAAAGCGAGTTCATGAAGTTGGCGTCCTTGACCGTGTTGACGATGTCGCCCGCGACCTCCTGCACGTTGTAGGTCAGCGCTTTCTCCGACCTTTTGATGCCGAGGGCGGTAACCACCACGGCGTCGAGCACTTCGTTGTCCTCGTGCATGACCACCGACAACGGGGCGGATCCCGAGACGGGAAGCTCCTGTTTGGTATAGCCGATGAGCGAAATTTCGAGCGTGTCCCCCGGTTTGGCCTGCGGAAGCGAGAAATTGCCGTCGATGTCGGCGGCAGCACCGGTTGTCGTACCTTTGATAAGCACGGTGGCGCCGACCAGGGGCATGCCCTTATCGTCCTTTATGACTCCGGTAACGCCGCCCTGAGCGCTGTGGGGGGGGGAATTTTTAGCTTTCTTCGAGAGCACGATGTGTTTGTCCCGAAGGGTATAAGCGATGTCGGAGCCCGCGAAGAGCTTGTCCAACACGGCCTGCAGCGGTTCGTCGTGCACCGAAAGGCTCACTTTGCGGTCGGTGTCGATGTCCGACGTATTGTAGACGAACGAACAGCCCGTCTGCTGCTGGATAGCCTGGAAAACCGTGATGACCGTCGCGTCCGGGGCATCGAGGCTCACACGCGAGAGGGCTTGCTGCGTCTGTGCTGCGGCAGAGGTGGCGCCGAAGCATCCCAGGAGCAGCATCGGGATAACGAACAGACAACGGAAACATGTAGCGACAACACGTCCTCCCCTGCCTGTCGCAAGGTTAGTTTTTTTCATGGATCAGATTTTAGGTTAGTGTAATGGTTAGGTGTCGAAACAGGCCGCCGAAAAGTGCGGCATCCGAGAAAAAAGAGACGTTAATTTTCCATAGGCGGATCGAAGGTTTTTAAGTTCGTATTCGGTTATCGTTCAGGGTTTGCGTAGAGTTCGATGTCGTTGCCGGCGATCCTGTAATTGAATTTATAGGTCAGTTGCAATACGGACATGATGTGGTAGATGCCGTCCTCGACGCGGAAATTGCCCGAGAAGCGCATGTCGCGGAGCCGGTTGTCCATGAAGCGGATGTCGACGTTGTAGTAGCGCTTGAGCTCGGCGACGATCTCCCCGAAGGTATCGTGCTCGAAGCAGAAGCGGCCGTCGATCCAGTTGATCGAGCGTTCGGCCGAGGGGCAGTCGGTCAGGCGCATGGCGTGCGTCCGGGTGTCGAAAACCAGCTGCTGCGCGGGGTGCAGGCGCACCGAGGCCTGCTCGCGTCCCGAAGCATAGGCCTTGACGGCGCCTTCGAGCAGGACGGTGGTGACACGATGCTCGTTGTCGTCGTTGCGGATGTTGAAACGCGTGCCGAGGACTTCGATGTCCAGGCCGTTGGTCGACACGACGAACGGCGCCCGGCGGTCGTGCTCGACCTCGAAATAGGCTTCACCCTCCATCTTCACGCGGCGCTGGCGCGAAAAGAAGGGGGCGACGTACTCCACGCTGCTCGACGAATTGAGCCACACCTTCGTCCCGTCGGGCAGCACCACCTGCGACCGCTCGCCCAGCTGGGTGACGACGGTCACGGGCTGCGCCAGGCGCTTGGAAAGCAACACGGTCGTGAGCCCGCCGGCCAGGAGCACCGCGGCGATCACGGCCGCAGCGGCTATACGCACCGCGCTCCGGCGCAGGGAGATACGGCGTCCGGCGTGCATGCGGCGCTTGAACTGCCGGAGCGAACGCTCGACGTCGATACCGGCCGCGTCGTTGATACGGTCGCTGACATATAATATATAATAGACCTGGCCGAGCATCCTGCGGTTTGCGGCCGAGCGGTCGTACCACGCCTCTACGGCCGCCGCCTGCGCTGCGTCCAGCTCGCCCTTGAGGAAGGCTACCAATACCTCTTCGTCGATTTCGAAATTTGCCATGCTGTTTGCTTGTCTATAAAGTAATACAATCCGTCAGCAAAGGATGCTAACGGAACGGCGAAAAAAAATTCAGATTTCCTTATCAGGAGAGGTCAGGCCACAGCAACAGCACGAGCAGCGGCCAGTAATCGCTGAGCTCTTCGCGCAGCAGGCGAACCGTCTGCCCGATACGGTAATTGACCGTCTGCGGGGAGACGTTGAGGCGGACGGCTATTTCTTTGTGGGTCATACCTTCCAGGCGGTGCATACGGAAGGTCTGCCGGAATTCAGGAGGCATTTTGCGCAGAGCTTCGGTCAGCCGCTGCACCAGTTCGCCCTCGAGGTAGAAATCGGGGTCGTCGAACGTCTCTTCGTAGCGTTCGGCCAGCTGGCGGATGATGCGGTTCTTGAGCGTGTCGCGCAAGGCGCTGTTTAGCGACTTGTTCTTTACGATGGTGAACAGCAGCGATTTGAGCGGCATCTCGGGGATCAGCGAGGTGCGGTTTTCCCACACCCACATCAGGGTGTCCTGGACGAGTTCCTCGGCGCGTACCGGCGGCACGAAGCGCGTGGCATAGGTGCAGAGCGGTTTGTAATAGCGGCGGAAAAGCGCATCGAAACATTTTTCATCCCCCGCACGGAGCAATCCGACAACCGTGCGGTTGTCGTGTATGTCGATCGTATGCGCGTTATCTGCCATCGGCCGGTATATTCTTCGGGCCCGCCGCCCCGAAGAACGGCGGAGGGACAAAGCAAAAATACAACTTTATCCAATATTTGCAAAAAAGATTCCGTACGGGGCATACGGTGTGTCCGGACGGAGTATGCCGAAAGGGAACGGGGGATACGGCGCAGGCAGCGCCGTATCCGGCGACAGGGAAAAGGCGGAAGCCGGGGACGGCGGCGTATTGCCGCCGCCTCGGGGAGCACCCTGCCGCCCGGCGGGAATGCGTCACGGCACAGGCCGGGAGCCCGGGCACGGCATGGACGCGAATACCATGGCGGCAAGCCGGGATATTCCCGGCTTATGTCCGGAAATCGCAACCGCGGAGCGGGAATCCGCCGAATTTTATTACCTTTGCGGGGCAGGCCCGCCCTGTCGCTGCCGGCCGAGGCCGGGAGAGGAAAGTCCGGGCAACACAGAGCACCGCGCAAGCTAACGACTTGATATCCGTGAGGGTATAGGAGCGTAACAGAGAACGACCGCCCGCAGGGGATTTTCGTAATCCCGGCGGGTAAGGGTGAAAAGGCGGGGTAAGAGCCCACCGCGGGGGCAGCGATGCCGCCCGGCAGTACGTCTCGCGGGTTGCAAGACCGTGTATACCGGCAATTAAGGGTTGCTCGCCCGATGCCGGGGGGTAGGTTGCTTGAGACGGCAGGAGACTGCCGCCCTAGATAAATGACAGGGGCCCGGGGTTCGCCCCGGGAACAGAACCCGGCTTACAGGGCCTGCACGTACGGGGATGCCGCCAAAAAGCGGCATCCCCTTTTTCGGGCCGCTACCGCAACGGGACGGACGGCGGGAGCGGGAGCAGTACCCGGGGAAGCAGAGAAGCCCGGGAAAGAAAAACGCAGAAGGACGGGCATTCCATGCGGCAGGCATCGGCAGCATGGCATTTTTTTTGACGTATCGCCCGCCGATGGCGACCCTCGGCGAACATATCCGGCAAAGCAACGCTTACAAATGGTGGATCCTGGGCATGATCATGCTCGGGACGTTCATGGCCGTGCTGGACGTGACGGTAGTCAACGTCGGGCTGCCGGCCATCATGTCGGCTTTCGGCATCGGCATCTCGACGGCCGAATGGGTCATCACCGCCTACATGATCACCATGACCGTCATGCTCCCCTCGGCGGGTTGGTTCGCCGACCGCTTCGGGAACAAACGCATCTATATTCTGGGGCTGGCGCTCTTCACGCTCGGGTCGTGGCTCTGCGGCAAAGCCCCGGGCGACCTGTTTCTGATCGGGGCACGCGCCCTGCAAGGCGTCGGCAGCGGCATCATCCAGTCACTGGGACTGGCGATCGTGACCCGCGAATTCCGCCCCGAGCAGCTCGGCCTGGCGCTCGGCCTGTGGGCAATGGCCGCCGCCGCGTCGATCTCGTTCGGCCCCCTGCTGGGCGGCTACCTGGTCGACGCATACAGCTGGCACAGAATCTTCGACGTGAACGTCCCCGTGGGAGTGTTCGCCATCCTGCTCTCGGCCTTTATCCAGAAAGAATGGAAAAGCCCGGCGCGGCACCCGTTCGACTGGCGGGGATTCGTGGCCATCGCGCTCTTCATGCCGCTGGCGATCTATGCGCTGGCGCGGGGCAACTCGCCGACCAACCACGACGGCTGGGCCTCGCCCACGGTGATCGGCTGTTTCGCCGTGGCGGCCGTGGCGCTCGCCTACTTCGTCCGCACGGAGCTGCGCAGCCCGGCGCCGCTGCTGCAGCTGCGCCTGCTCGGGGAGCGCAACTTCGGGGTTTCGATGGCCGTGCTGACGCTCTTCTCGATCGGTATGCTGGGCGGCACCTACCTGCTGCCGCTCTACATGCAGCGCGGGCTGGGCTACACGGCGCTGATGGCCGGGAGCGTATTCCTGCCCGTGGGGCTCATACAAGGAGTGCTGTCGGCCGTATCGGGTTACCTCACGCGCTATGTCAAACCCCTGCTGCTCGCGGCGGCGGGCATCCTGCTGCTGGCGACGAGCTTTTGGCTGGCCAGCCGTTTCACGCTCCACACCACCCACCGGCACATCCTCTTCGTGCTCTACATCCGCGGGCTGGGCATGGGGCTCACGTTCGCCCCGCTGAACTTCTTTTCGCTGCGGAACCTCACGCAGCACGACATGGCCGCTGCGGCGGGTATCTCGAACAGCATCAAACAGTTGGCTGGAAGCGTCGGCATCGCCATCCTGACAGCCGTTTACTCGGCCCGGACGGCTTTCCATGCGGCGCACGAAACGGTATCGGCCTCCCAAACCTATGTCGAGGGGGTGACCGAC
>OIBQ01000462.1_pt1 | contig 12876 bp, 8 predicted proteins | sample 1581051 | NCBI WGS metagenome assembly OIBQ01 (sample SAMEA3882511, study PRJEB24775) | human gut metagenome | biome: human-associated habitat; feature: intestine environment; material: feces | place: Netherlands | collected 2009/2010
GCATAATAACGCGTGTTATAGCGTCCGTCCAAACCGATCTGAAGGCGTAATACGTTGCGCACGACCCAGAACTCGTAATAATACGAAAGGAACGCGCTCAAAAGCGGAACGGGTGCAACTTCTTGATTCGTACTCCACTGCAACAATACCCTGTTGTCCAAATGAAGTCCGCCTAAGCGGAAATCTTTGCGAGCGTACACACTCGTGAGGCTTACGTTGTCACTGCTTTGGGCGATCTGGCTCTCCTTGTCGTAAAAGATCTTGTTGCCGACCACACCTTGCCATGCCCCCGCTTCAAACGCATAATCGGGGACTGAAAACTTCACCTCGAACCGAGTTTCATTCTCCTTATTCAAAGGAGTGGACCACACGTAGTGGTTCGAGAACAGATTCTCCTGCCAGTAGTTGGGCGAACGCCGATCCATCGTGAACCGGCCTTCGAGAATCAGGGGGTGTCCGCGGAGATATCCCGTCAGCGCCAGGTGGGCGCCGATGGTGAGGTCTCCGCCTCTGTATCCCGACGGGTAGAACTTGAGGTTCGCGTCCCAGTCGACATATTTCTTTATCTTTCCTCCGACGGAACCGTATGCGAAATAGCTGGTCTTGTTGACCTTCGTATACTTTCCCGTCTGGTAATCCCTCATTTCGAATTGCGAGTAGGTATGCATGTCGATACCGATGCCTGCATCAATCGTGCCTACCACGCCGTTACGATCCCAAGGCTGTGCCTGCACGAAGAAGCGGTTCGAAATCACACGCTCGTAGATCGAGTCGCGCGTCTGGTCGGGGTTGATATACCAGTTCTGGTAGTAGTCCAGCGTATCGGGCACGAAATTGCCCTGTTCGTCCCGGTGCGCCCTTTCGTCGATATACCGCGCATATTTGTCCGAATAGACCTTGCTCCACGAACTGTACTGGAACGAATGGCCGATATAGACCGCCGACAGGTCGGCGAGCGAAAAGTCGTTCTCCGTCACGCGTTGCAACGGCAGGGCGTAGGACTGCGTGATGAAAAAGGCGTTGTTGCGGTAAGTGTTCTGCGCCTCGGCATCCGACAGCTTCATCGGCACGCCCGAAGGCATCTGGAACGTCGTATCTGCGATAGCCCATGTCCCGACCACGCCGCCGTTCTCCTGCTGTTCGATGTGGTTGTTGTAATAGGCCGCATGCACCGAATAGCGCTTGCCCGTATGGCTGAAGGCGACCGACAGGTTGTGGTTCTTCGTCCGTGACCAGACATATTGTCCGCGCGTTCCCCGTGCCTTGTAGTCGACGTTGAACCCGGTCGTGGGCGAAATATTCTGCGCGTGCATGATATTGAAGTTCTCCTCCCGGAAACGCTTCTGCCCCGACTCGAGGTACGTCATGCGGATGATGGGCTTCTTCGTATTGTAGAACGGAACGTTCTCCATGTCGTACGTATACGCATAGTAGGGGCTCGCAAAACTGAAATCAAAGAACTGCGGCCGCCGGAAATAGTTCATCGGCAGCGATGTCTGCCCGAGGGCGCCCTGCGCGATGTCGCCCACCTCCTCGCGGAAGAAGGGGTAGTCGATGCGCCAGTCGGTGAGCGTCGTGTCGAGCGGGCTTATCTCCACGCGGTTGTAGTCGCGCTTGACGCTCCAGCGAAAATTGTTCAGGGCGCGGATCGAATCGCTGAAAAAATACGATTCGAGCGGCTTGCGGATCCGGCGTTCCTTCTTGGTCGTATCCTGCGGCTGGCCGTCCTGGCCCTCCTCCCCCTCCTCGCCGGTCTGCTCGTAAGGGTTCGTACCGTAAAGGTTCCCCGTCTCCCCGCGCTGCTGGGCACGCTGCAGCGTCCTGGCGTTGAAACCCTGCGAACGGACGATGCCGGGCGCTGTAAGGAACAGACCGAGCAAAGCTGCCAGCAATATTCTATTCGTCAACCTCGACATGGAACGCTAATCCGGGGCAAAATTAATAAAAATTCTTAAAATACACAACTATCCGGCTTGTCCACAGCCTTTTGCCTTCATCGACAACCAGCGTACGACCGAGGTTGCGATGTAGAGGACGATCACGACCGGCACGGCACGGACACCCAGCACGGCCAGCAGGAGCGCCGCCGATACAATAAAAACATAACGCACCCCGTTGCCTTTCCAGGCGAAGTGCTGGAATTTGAAGGCGAACATCCGCACGGGCGAAACGAGCAGCCACGACATCACAGGGATGAGCAGCAGCAACCAGTAACCCAAGTCGAAACCCGTCTTCACCTTAATCCACCCCAAAGATATGAAAAACAGCGCATTGGCTGGAGTAGGAAGGCCGCAGAACTCGGTATGCTGCGTCTCGTCGATATTGAATTTCGCCAGCCGCAGCGCCGAGAAGGCCGCCACCGCGAAACAAAGTGCACTGCCGCCGTAGCGCAGCCATGCTTCGGCATCCGCAGGCAGGGAATTGTTCCACAAGACGAAAAGCACGGCCGACGGGGCGAAGCCGAACGAGACCATGTCGGACAACGAGTCCAGTTGTACGCCGATGGCGGAAGGGCATTTGAGCAGCCGGGCCACGAAACCGTCGGAATAGTCGAAAACACCGGCGGCGATCGTGAGCCAGAAAGCCAGCGCCAGATCGCCGTAAACCAGTGCCGAAACCACCGCGAACGAGCCGCAAAGCAGGCTCGCAAGGGTCAGCAGGTTGGGTATGGTGAACAGTCTTATCTTCATCGGGAGTACAAAAATATTATTCCTGCAATAGGCGGCAAAGTTACAAAATATTTTTATCTTTGTCTCACTTAATTCCATATTATAACTTATGGCAAGCAATAAATATTGTGTCATCATGGCCGGCGGCATCGGATCGCGTTTCTGGCCCAAGAGCCGGCAGTCGATGCCAAAACAGTTCCTCGACATCCTCGGAACCGGGAAATCGTTTATCCGCCACACCTACGAGCGCTTTGCAAAAATCGTCCCCGCCGGGAATTTCCTCGTCGTGACGAACCACAAATACAAGGATCTGGTATTGCAGCACATCCCCGAAATCGGGGAGAAACAGGTGCTCTGCGAGCCGATCGGCCGCAATACGGCCCCCTGCATCGCCTATGCGGCCTATACGCTGCTCAGGGAGAACCCCGACGCCGAAATGATCGTCACGCCGTCGGATCACCTGATCCTCAACGAGGACGATTTCCGCACGATCATCGGCGAGTGCCTCGAATTCGCCGACCGGCACGACGCACTGCTGACCGTGGGCATCAAACCCACACGCCCCGATACGGGTTACGGCTACATCCAGGTTTCGGACGACCACACCATCAGCAAAGTCAAGTGCTTCACCGAAAAGCCCGATCTCGAGCTGGCGCAGACCTTCCTCCAGACCGGCGAGTTCTACTGGAATTCGGGTATCTTCATCTGGAAGGTGCAGGCCATCGTCGAGGCCTTCCGCAAATACCTGCCCGAGCACCATGCCATGTTCAGCGGCGTGATGAAGGCGCTGGGCACCGATGCCGAGAAGACCACCGTGGAGATCGTCTTCTCGGAGTGCCGCGCCATCTCGATCGACTACGGCATCATGGAAAAGGCCGACAACGTCTATGTCCGCTGCGGCGACTTCGGGTGGAGCGACGTCGGCACATGGGGCTCGGTCTACCAGCACGCCCGCAAAGACCGCTACGCCAACGCCGTCCCCGAAGAGGGGTGCTATGTCTACGACACGCGCAGCAGCATCGTCTCGCTGCCCAAGGGCAAGGTAGCGGTCATCAGCGGCCTGAAGGAATACATCGTCGTGGACACCGACGACGTATTGATGATATGCCCCCGCGCCGAAGAACAGAACATCAAGAAATTCATCGACGAAGTAAAGTTCCATAACGGGGACAAACATATCTGACACCTATGAAACGCATGCCGTTCCATACCACAGCCTTGCTGCGACGATTCGCTGCGGGCTTTTTTTTAGTGGCGGGGATGCTCTCGTGCTCCGCGCCGCAGGCCACCTTCACCAACCCGCTGCGCGACGGCGCCGACCCGTGGATCACCAAATACGACGGGCGCTATTACACCTGCTTCAAATCAGGACGCGGCATCGCCGTGACCGAATCGGACGACATGACGCGTTTCGAACGCGAGCGTGTTGTCTGGCAGCCCGCCGACAGCGGGGCGTGGAACAGCTTCAACATCTGGGCACCCGAGCTGCACCGCCTCCGCGGCAAATGGTACATCTACTACGCCGCGGCACCCGTCCCCGGCAGCCCCTTCACGGGGCAGCGCACAGGCGTGCTGGAGTGCGACACGCCGCTGGGCGACTACCGCGACCGCGGCATGCTCTACACCGGCGACAACCCCGACGGCAAGACGGACAACATCTGGGCCATCGACATGACGATCTTCGAACACCGGGGAGAGCTCTATGCCGTATGGTCCGGCTGGGAGCGCCAGCGCGATACCGACGCCACCGACCAGCTGCTCTACATCGCCCGCATGGAATCGCCGACCCGGATCGGGCCGCGCATCCTGCTCTCACGACCCGACCAGCCGTGGGAACAGGGCGACCACATCGCCCTGCAGGAAGGCCCGTCAGCACTGCGGCACGGCGACGACCTCTTCATCGTCTACTCCACGCGCGGCTCGTGGTCGCGCCACTACAAGCTCGGGCAGCTGCGCCTGCGCACCCCCGACAGCGACCCGCTGAATCCCGCATCATGGATCAAGAGCGGCCCCATCTTCACCGGCAACGACCGCATACACGGCGTCGGCCACGCCAGTTTCACCACCTCGCCTGACGGGAACGAATACTGGATCTATTACCACTCGAAAAAAGATACGGTACACAACTGGGGGCGCGACGTACGCCTGCAACGCTTCGACTTCGACGCCACGGGCAACCCCCGCTTCGGAGAGCCCGCAGAGCCGGGGCCCTACCCCATGCCCTCGGGGACACCCAAACACGCGAACTGATATGTCCGAACTATACGATATTTTCCGGGAACACCCGCACATCTCCACAGACACGCGCAACATCGGGGCTGATTCCATCTTTTTCGCCCTGCGCGGCGCGACGTTCGACGGCAACCGCTTCGCGGCGGAGGCGCTGGACAAAGGCGCGGCCTATGCCGTCGTGGACGACCCGGCAGCCGTCACCGACGAGCGTATGGTGCTGGTCGGCGACACGCTCGGGGCGTTGCAGGAGCTGGCACGCGAACACCGCCGCCGGCTGGCGATCCCGATACTCGCCATATCGGGCAGCAACGGCAAGACCACGACCAAGGAACTGGTGAGCCGCGTGCTGGCCGAACGCTTCGAGGTCTACGCCACGCGCGGCAACCTCAACAACCACATCGGCGTGCCGCTCACGCTGCTCGCCATGACCCGCGACACGCAGTTCGGCGTGGTCGAAATGGGAGCCAGCGCCTGCGGCGAGATCGCCCTGCTGGCCTCGATCGCCGAGCCCAACTACGGCATCCTGACCAACATCGGCCGTGCGCACCTCGAAGGCTTCGGCGGCCCGGAGGGGGTGCGCCGCGGCAAGGGCGAGCTGTTCGACTACCTGGCCGCGAACGGCGGCCGCGCCTTCGTACCCCGCGAGGACGAGATGCTGACGAACATGGCCGCCGAACGCGACGGGCTGGCCGCGGAGTATTACAGCATCACGCTGGCCGAGGACCTCGAAAACCACCTCGAAGGGCATTACAACCGGTTCAACATCGCCGCAGCCGTGGCCGTCGGACGTTATTTCGACGTCGCCGACGAGCGTATCCGCCATGCTGTCGGCAGCTATGTCCCCGACAACAACCGCTCGCAGCGCACCGAGACGGGGCGCAACACGCTCATCGTGGACTGTTACAACGCCAACCCCTCGAGTATGCGGGCATCGGTCGCGAATTTCCTCGCCGAGCCGCCCGGCATGCGCACCCGCCGCCTGCTGATCCTGGGCGACATGCTCGAACTGGGCGCCTGGTCGGCGGAGGAACACGCCGCTGTCATCCGCCTCGCAGCACAGGCTCCGCAGACGGAGGTGATGCTCGTCGGACAGGAATTCGCCAAGGCCCGTGCCGACATGGAGCCGCAACCCGCCCGGATCACGCTCTTCGCCGATCGGGAACACCTCATCGCGGCGCTCCGCACACACCCCGTGGACAACGCGCTGGTGCTGATCAAGGGTTCGCGCGGCATCGGACTGGAAAAAGCGGTCGGGGAGCTGTAGCCCCGCCGCCACGACCCGCCGGGCACCAACCCGGTACAGGCACGATACGCAGGAACAAAACGCCGGTAAACGAACCGGAAGGGCACGCCGCACAGGCAAAAAAACACCGACTGAGAACAACCTGAAACCCATAAGCCATGAAACACCTGCTGACAGCCATCCTCCTGCTGGCCTTCGCGCATACCGCCGCCGGCGAAAGGAACGTCTCGCTCGAACGCGATTTCGGAACGCTTTACGGCACGCTGCTCACCCCCGATGCAGGTACGGAAACCGTGGCCGTCATCATCGCCGGTTCGGGGCCCACTCCGCGCAACGGCAATGTAAACAGCTATCTCTACCTGGCGCAGGCGCTCGAAAAGGCAGGCATCGCCTCGCTGCGCTACGACAAACGCGGCATCGGTGCGAGCCGGTTCACGGAGCCGGAAAAAATGGCCGACGCCGTACTGGGGGATTTCATCGGCGACGCCGCGGCATGGGCCGACTACCTCGCCGGCGAAGGTTTCCGCCGCGTCGTACTGATCGGCCACAGCGAAGGGGCGCTGATCGCCTTCTGCGCGGCGCAGCAAACCCCGAAAGTCGCCGCCGTCGTTTCGATGGCCGGCGCCGGCTACCCGCTCGACGAGATACTCCAGTTGCAATTGGCCTCACAACTCCTGCCCGACAACATGGATCTGCTCTTGCAGGCCAACGCGATCACCGCCGCCCTCAAACGGGGCGAACGGGTCGAATCCTGCCCGCCGCAGCTCGAAGCGCTGTTCCACCCTTCGGTACAGACGTTCTGGATCTCCAGCCTGCGCTACGACCCGCGCGAGGAGATCCGCAAGGTGCGGGTTCCGATACTCGTCGTGGGCGGGGACAACGACCTGCAGGTGCCACCAGACAATGCCGAGGCGCTGGCAAAGGCACAGCCCCGGGCCCGGAAGGCAATCATCGCAGGGATGACCCACCCGCTCAAAAAATGCACGGGACGCATGCGCATCGACCAGACGGGAGCCTACGGCGACAGCACGCTACCGATCGACCCCGACCTCGTGGCCGTCGTTACGCAATTCATCCGGGGGCTCTGATTTTTCCCTGCCGGAAAGACAAAACCGGATTATTTTTTTAATTTTGTATAAACCGATTCCGAACCAAACGACATACCGAACCATGAAACTCCTGATCAGCATCGAATACCGTACCCGCTGGGGCGAACAGCTCGTCATGCGGATCGGCAAACGGCGCATTGCGCTGCAATACGCCGACGGAGGCGTCTGGACAGGCGCCATCGAACGCTATACCCAGAGTGAAGATACCGAATACCGCTATGAAATCGAACGCGACGGCGCGTGCATCCGCAGCGAATGGCGGCCGCACACGCTGCGGCTCCCCGCCCGGGAGGGGGTGCGCACGCTGCGCATCCGCGACCGCTGGCAGGAGATGCCCTCCGACACGCCGTTCTACTCCTCGGCATTCACCCGGGGCATCTTCGGCCGCGGGAAAACCGGCAGTCCGAAGAAGGCTACAGGCAACATCACGCTGCGCGTCGTGCTGCCCACCCTACGGCCGGACGAAACGCTCGCCGTCGCCGGCAGCGGCCGTGAGCTGGGCGACTGGAAACGGATCGTCCCGATGGACGACAGCCGCTTCCCGGAATGGGAACTCACGCTGCATACTGCGCACCGGTTCGAATACAAATTCCTGATCGCCGACCGCAAGACCCTCACCCCCATCCTGTGGGAGGAGGGTGCCAACCGCACCTGGGGCGAGTTGCCCGGCGCTGGCGAACACGCCCTCGACGCCGCGGCATCCCCGCGTTTCCCCAAGCGCAGGTGGCGGGGCGCCGGGACGGCGATCCCGGTCTTCTCGCTCCGTACGGAAGAGGATTTCGGCGTCGGCGAGTTCTACGACCTGAAACGGCTCATCGACTGGGCGGCCGCCACCGGGCAGCGCGTCATCCAGGTACAGCCAATCAACGACACCACCATGACCGGCACCTGGGAAGACTCCTACCCCTACAACGCCAATTCGACCTTCGCCCTGCACCCGCAGTTCATCCGGCTGCCCGCCGCGGGCGTCGTGGAGGACGACGAGTACCGCACCCTGCGCAGCGAGCTGAACGCCCTTCCCGAAATAGATTACGAGCGTGTCAACGGGCACAAACTGCGGCTGCTCCGCCGGGCGTTCGAACGCCACGGCGCCCGCACCGCGGCACGCCGCGACTACAAGGCCTTCATCGCCGCCAACAGACACTGGCTCATCCCCTATGCCGCCTTCTGCACGCTGCGCGACGAAACGGGCACGCCCGACTTCACCCGCTGGGGCGGTTTCGCCCGCTATGACCGCAAAGCCGTCGACGCCTATTGCCGCAGCCACAGCCGCGACATCGCATTCCACTGCTATGTCCAATACCACCTGCATACGCAACTGTCCGAGGTCTGCGCCTACGCCCGCGACCACGGCATCGTCCTCAAGGGCGACCTGCCCATCGGCATCAGCCGCACGAGCGTCGACGCATGGCTCTACCCGCACCTGTTCCACATGGACTCGCAGGCCGGGGCCCCGCCCGACGCATTCTCGGCCGTCGGCCAGAACTGGGGATTCCCGACTTACAACTGGGAACGTATGGCACGCGACGGCTACGCCTGGTGGCGGGCACGCATGGCCAAGATGGCCGAATACTTCGACGCCTTCCGCATCGACCACATCCTCGGGTTCTTCCGCATCTGGGAGATTCCCACGCATGCCGTACACGGGTTGCTGGGCTATTTCAACCCCGCCCTGCCCTATTCCGCAGATGAACTGCGCGGCATGGGCTTCGACACGCAGGGCGGACGCTACACCACCCCGGCGCCCGACGAGCACACGCTCGGGGAACTGTTCGGCGACCTGGCCGGCGAAGTTCGCGCCACCTGCATGAAGGAGGGGCGGTTACTGCCCGCCTATGCCACCCAGCGCAAGGTCGCAGCCCGCTTCCCGGGCGACGACGAACACCAGACCCGGCTGCGGGAAGGGCTTATGGCATTGCTCGACGACGTGCTCTTCATCGAAGACCCGCGCCGCAAGGGCTATTTCCACCCCAGCATCGCCCCCCACTCGACACATGCCTACCGCCGGCTCGACGGAGAGCGCCGCGCGACCTTCGACCGGCTCTATACCGACTTCTTCTACCACCGGCACAACCGTTTCTGGCAGGAATCCGCCCTGCGCAAGCTCCCGGTACTCCTCTCGGCGACCGAGATGCTGACCTGCGGCGAAGACCTGGGGATGATCCCCGACAGCGTCCCCGAAACGATGCACGAACTGCAAATCCTCTCGCTCGAAATCCAGCGCATGCCCAAGACGCCGGGGGAACTCTTCGCCGACCCGGCGCACTACCCCTATTTCTCGGTCTGCACCACTTCGACGCACGACATGAACCCGCTGCGGGCATGGTGGGAGGAAGACCGCGAACTCACGGCGCGCTTCTACCACGAAGCACTCGGCATCGGGGGCGACGTTCCCTATTTCTGCGAGCCGTGGATATGCCGGCGCATCCTCGACATGCACCTCAATTCCCCGGCGATGCTCACCATCCTGCCGTTACAGGACTGGCTTTCGACCGACGGGGAGCTGCGCTACCCCGACCCGGCCAAGGAACGCATCAACGTCCCGTCCATCCCCCGCTACCACTGGCGCTACCGGATGCACCTCCCGCTCGAGGAGTTGCTCCGCAAGGAGACCTTCAACGAATCGCTGCACGACATGATCGCCTGCAGCGGGCGCCGCTGACGGGCGTACTGCGGCACCGCCGCTCCCGGCTACAAAAAAGGGGTACTCCGATGGGTACCCCTTTTTATCATGCAGCCGCGACGAAGGCTCAGCCATTCCCCTCCAACCACTTCAGGAAGTCGTCGACCCGCGACCGGCTCACCACCATCTCGAACTCAGGACGCGGACGTGCCGTGATCTTCAGCCGGTTGCCCAGATATTTCACGATGCTGACGATCGCCGGCATGGCGATGATGCAACTGCGCGATATGCGGAAAAACCGCCCGGGATCCAGTTCGTCCGAAAGGACGTCGAGCGACTGATCCACAACATAGCGGTTGTTATCGCTCGTGACAAGGTAGGTGTTTTTCTCTTCCGAGTAGAAATAGGCGATGTCGGTGGTTTGTACCGGAACGATCCGGTCGTTGAAACGCACGACATAGCGCTGTTTGTATTCGCGCGGGCTGCGGATCGCGTTCAGCAATACGTCGGGGTCGATACCCCCGCTCCGCACCCGGCAGCGCTCCACGGCACGCCGCAGCGCCGCGGGGTCGATCGGTTTGAGCAGGTAGTCGATGCTGTTGACCTCGAACGCCCGCACGGCGTAATTGTCATATGCGGTGGTCATGATGACCCGCGCCGTCACATCCGCCTGGCGGAATATCTCGAAGCAATCCCCGTCGGAGAGCTCCACGTCCATGAAAATCACATCGGCACTGTTCCCCGGCGTGCGCAGCCAGAGCACCGTCTCCCTGACCGAGCCGGTCGTCCCGACGATCCGTACGTCGGGAAAATGCTGGGTCAGCGCTCGCGCCAGGTTTGCCTGGGCCATCATTTCGTCTTCTACGATCAGTACGTTCATATTACAGCAACGGTAAGGTGACACAATATTCGGTATCGGTACGGCGTATCCCGATCGGGATGCCCGACAGGTCGAGGTATTGCTGGCGGATGTAGTTCAGCCCCACACGGGTCGAGGTAGTGCCGGATACCTTCAGCTGAAGGTTGTTCGACACCGTCACGGCTCCGGCCCCGGCGACGATGCGGATCACCAGCGGCCGGTCGGCCCCCACCGAGTTATGCTTGATGGCGTTTTCGATCAGCAGCTGCACCGAGCAGGGCAGGACATGGCGGTTCATGGCCTCGTCCGGAATGTCGGTCTCCACGCGAAACCCCTCGGGGAAACGCACCTGCAACAAGTCGACGTACATCCCCACGAAAGCCATCTCCTCGCGCAGGCGCACGAGCGTCTCCTCCTCGTTCTGGAGCATGTAACGGTAGATGCCCGCCAGTTTATGGATGTAGGCGCTGGCCTGCTCCGTGCGCTGCTCGCAGACCAGGCAGTCGAGGATATTGAGCGAGTTGAACAGGAAATGGGGGTTGACCTGCTGTTTGAGTTTCATGTAACGGAACTGCGCCTGGTGCGCCTTGCCGCGCTCGGCACGCAGCACGGCACGCGCGACTAGGGCGTAATCGACCATAAATACGACCGAATAGAGGGTCACCTCGACCAGCAGGGTGACGATCCACAGTTGCAGGAACTCCCGTGCGGAGAACGAGCGGTCGAAGGCGAACGGCAGGTGCAACCCCGTAATGAGCGCCACGCAGGCCGACGTGAACAGCACGAACAGGAGGAACGCCGCGATTTCGGCGATCAGACCGTGCCGGGTTTCACGCCTGCGCGTATGCCGGACATAGATGATATTGACGCACAGCAGGATAATCAGTGCCGCGGAGTTCGAAGCCAGCAAGTCGGCCATGTGGTAAAGGCGGTCTGTGGAGAAGGAAGGCGATGAGAAGAGCTCGACATAGGCCAGCCTCAGCACGAAAATCACCCCCACGGCCAGCAGCAGCAACCCGATGCGGGGCGTCCAGGCCGAGGAGCGGCTCGCCGTGTCGTCGCCGCGGCGGAACAACTTGGTGAACCACACGATGCTCCAGCCCAGAATCTCGGTGGTTATGAAAGTCGACACGGCATGCACCACGGGCGGGGCGTGCAATAACAGCTCGATCAGCTGCGCACCGCCCGTACCCAGCAGGTAGCCGATCACGTTGACGACGATCACGCTGGCAGCGGTGAACTCCACGTTCAGGCCCCGTTTTAGGCAGATCAGCACGATCAGCACGATCGTCAGCAGCGTCAGCACCAACTCGTCGTTGATCCCCGCCAGATGGCATGAAAGGGCGACCACGGCATGGAGCACGGCGAACAGGTGGATAATTCCGGACACTTTGAGCGATCGCATATAGGCTGACTGAGGCTGTATTAAGTATATACGGGTTTCGTTTATTTATGAATAAAGGTAGTGTTTTTCCGCGTAAATTCCAAATCGTCCCCCTCGGGCTACCGTTCGTCGTAAAAATCCGCCCGTTCATCCGGCTGATCCCTCCGTTCGTCGCCCGGCGGTTCGCCATCCGGATTTTTTTATTAAAATTTGTATAACCTGAAAACCAACCGAAAAACCGAAATGACCAAACCTAAACTCTCATTTTGGCAGATTTGGAACCTCAGCTTCGGCTTCCTCGGCGTGCAGATCGGATATTCGCTCCAGAATTCCAACACGTCGAGCATCTTCGAATCGCTGGGGGCAGATGTCAGCCACCTGAGCTACTTCTGGCTGGCGGCACCGCTGGCCGGCATGATCGTCCAGCCCATCGTGGGGCTTTTTTCCGACGGCACCTGGACGCGCTGGGGCCGCCGCATCCCCTACATCCTGGGCGGGTCGCTGATCTCGGCGCTGGCGCTAGTGCTCATGCCCAACTGCCCCAAACTGCTCGCCTTCGCCCCACTCGCCATGGGGGCTTTCATCCTGCTGTTCATGGATTTGTCGTTCAACGTCACGATGCAGCCCTTCCGAGCGCTGGTGGCCGACATGCTCGACGATTCGCAGAAGACACAGGGCTACGTGGTACAAACCTTCCTGATAAACCTCGGTGCGGTCGTCGGCGCTATCCTGCCGCTCGTCATGACATGGCTCGGCG
>OIBQ01000467.1_pt1 | contig 12744 bp, 8 predicted proteins | sample 1581051 | NCBI WGS metagenome assembly OIBQ01 (sample SAMEA3882511, study PRJEB24775) | human gut metagenome | biome: human-associated habitat; feature: intestine environment; material: feces | place: Netherlands | collected 2009/2010
AACGCGAGACAATATCGTTGCCGGATTTGATTCGATTTTCAGTGGTTATTCCAGCATTGATGAGGATTTTTACGAAGAACTGGAAGAAATCCTGATCATGGGTGACATTGGAATCAATGCCACCACAGCCATTCTGGACAAATTAAAAGACCAGGTGGAAATCCGAAATATCAGGGATCCCAAGGAGTGCAAGCAGCTTCTTATTGATACCATCAAGGAGCAGATGACGGTAGACAGCACAGAGTACGAGTTTGAAAACCGCAAATCCGTTATTCTTGTGATCGGTGTCAATGGTGTTGGAAAAACAACTTCCGTTGGAAAACTTGCCGGCAAGCTGAAGGACCAGGGCAAAAAGGTTATTCTTGGTGCTGCGGATACTTTCCGTGCAGCAGCAGGGGAACAGCTGACCCAGTGGGCGAACCGGGCAGGAGTGGAGATCATTGGCGGTCAGGATGGAGCAGACCCGGCATCAGTTGTCTATGATGCAGTGGCAGCAGCCAAGGCCCGCAATGCAGACGTTCTGATCTGTGATACCGCAGGAAGACTTCATAATAAGAAGAATCTTATGGAAGAGCTTCGCAAGATTTACCGCATTCTGGAGAAGGAATATCCGGAAGCGTATCTGGAAACTCTGGTGGTTCTGGATGGAACGACAGGACAGAACGCACTTGTGCAGGCAAGACAGTTTGCAGAGGTGGCAAATGTAACCGGTATCATTCTTACCAAGCTTGATGGTACAGCCAAGGGTGGTATTGCGGTGGCAATCCAGTCTGAGCTTGATATTCCGGTGAAATATATTGGCGTTGGTGAGAGCATTGACGATTTACAGAAATTCGATGCAAATTCTTTTGTGGATGCGTTGTTTGATATTCGTCCGGATGAAAACTAACCCCACAAACTACAGGAGGAAAAATAAAAATGCTTACATTAGAGAGTTTTGAAGAAGCGGCAGAAATAGTTAAGCAGGTAACCCAGGAGACCAAGCTGGTGAAGAGCAGTTATTTCTCTGAACTCACTGGAAACAAGGTTTTCTTCAAACCAGAGAACATGCAGAGAACAGGTGCATATAAGGTGCGTGGAGCTTATTATAAGATCAGTACTCTTTCCGACGAGGAGAGGGGCAAAGGCCTGATCACAGCTTCCGCTGGAAACCATGCACAGGGTGTGGCATATGCAGCACACAAATACGGTGTGAAGGCCGTGATCGTAATGCCGACCACTACACCGCTTATTAAAGTAGAGCGTACAAAAGGGTATGGCGCAGAGGTTATTCTTCATGGTGATGTTTATGATGAGGCCTGTGCATATGCTCTGGAGCTTGCTGAAGAAAAGGGCTATACCTTTATTCATCCTTTTGACGATCCTGCAGTTGCTACCGGACAGGGAACCATTGCCATGGAGATCATTCAGGAGCTTCCTCTTGTAGATTATATTCTGGTGCCAATCGGTGGAGGCGGACTTGCAACAGGTGTATCCACACTTGCCAAGCTTCTTAATCCTCATATTAAAGTAATCGGTGTAGAGCCGGCAGGTGCAGCCTGCATGAAGGCTTCTCTTGAGAAAGGGGAGGTTGTTACACTGCCCCATGTAAACACCATTGCAGATGGTACTGCAGTTCAGACTCCGGGTTCTCATATTTTCCCATATATCCAGGAGAATCTGGATGAAATCATCACGGTTGAGGATGATGAGCTGATCGTTGCATTCCTGGATATGGTAGAAAATCACAAGATGATCGTGGAAAACTCCGGTCTGCTTACTGTGGCAGCACTGAAACACCTGAATGTCAAGGGTAAAAAAGTGGTTTCTGTTCTGAGTGGCGGGAATATGGATGTGATCACGATGGCATCTGTTGTTCAGCTGGGTCTGATCCAGAGAGACCGTATCTTTACTGTATCCGTTCTTCTGCCGGATAAACCAGGCGAGCTGGTACGCGTTTCCCAGGTGATTGCAAACGAGAACGGAAACGTCATCAAACTGGACCACAACCAGTTCTTCACAACGAACAGAAGTGCTGCAGTAGAGCTCCGCATCACAATGGAGGCATTCGGCACCGATCACAAGAACCGTATCGTCAAAGCACTGGAAGAGGCTGGCTATACACCGAAGATTGTAAGACCGAACCTGTAAAAACAGAAATTGCAGAGAAAATTCTGAAAAAAAGAAAAATAAAAAATCAGAGGGATCCAGAAAGGAATTTCCTCTGATTTTTTTGAAAGAAAAATAGTTTAGGAAATAAAAAGAAGAGCAGTAGAAATTTTTATCTGGATTTTGTCTGGTCTGATTTTTTTGAGCAGGAAAAAACCCTTGTATGCACAAGGGTTTTCGTTCTGCGGAAGATGGGACTTGAACCCACACGATCGCAATGACCACCAGATCCTTAGTCTGGCCTGTCTGCCAATTCCAGCACTTCCGCATGTTCTTTAAGTTTTTGTCATCTCGCTGACGACAAGATGTATTATAGCACCAGAGTTGTAAGCCGTCAACACTTTTTTTTGAAAAAATTTGAAAAATTTGAAAAATAAAAAAGGAAATCGGAATCGGGCACCGAATATAGGAAATAGGAGGACAATGAAAAGAACTGTTACAGGCATATTACCGGGAAAGAGGTGGTCTTCGTTTGAACTTGAGAGAATCGTTTGAAGAACGGGAATTTCAGGAGCTGAGTCCTTATGCGGCACACAGCCGGAATTCCAGAGGAAGGGACCGATATAAACCGGAGTGTGACATCCGCACCGTCTACCAGAGAGACCGGGACCGGATTCTCCACTCCAAAGCCTTTCGCAGGATGAAAGACAAAACACAGGTGTTTCTCGCTGCGCAGGGAGATCATTACCGGACCCGCCTGACGCACACACTCGAGGTATCCCAGATTGCCCGCACGATTGCGCGGGCGCTGAATCTGAATGAGGATCTGACCGAAGCCATTGCGCTCGGCCATGATCTCGGACACACGCCGTTCGGCCATTCCGGGGAAGCGGCGCTCAATGCGGTGCATCCCGGGGGCTTCCGCCACGCGGAACAGAGCGTCCGTGTCGTGGAGGTTCTGGAAAAGGAAGGACAGGGCCTGAACCTGACCTGGGAAGTGCGGGATGGAATTCTGAACCACCGCACGGCGGGAAAACCGTCGACCCTGGAGGGACAGGTTGTGCGTCTCTGCGACAAGATCGCCTACATCCACCACGATATGGACGATGCCATCCGTGCCGGCATTTTAAGCGAGGATGACATCCCGATTACGATCCGCGTCGTCCTTGGCGATACATGCCGCGAGCGGCTCAATACGCTGATCCACGACATTGTGGAGCAGAGCCGCGGAACGGAGTATGTGCGCCAGTCGGCGGAGATTGCCGAGGGCATGCGCATGCTGCGGGAGTTGATGTTCGCGAACGTCTACCGCAACCCGGAGGCGAAAAAAGAGGAGGAGAAGGCAAAGAAGATGCTGATTTCCCTCTACACCTACTACCAGGAGCACCCGGAACAGATGTCCCGCGAGTACCGGAATCTGATCGGGTGCGGCGAGGACAAGACACAGGTAGTATGCGATTACATTGCCGGTATGACCGATCAGTATTCCATGCACAAATACGAGGAGCTGTTCGTGCCGAAAGCCTGGGCGGTTTATTAGATACAGGGAGGAAAAAATGCGATATTCCGATGATTTAGTGGAAGAAATTCGTATGAAAAATGACATCGTAGATGTGATATCCGGCTACGTAAAGCTGACAAGAAGAGGAAGCTCTTACTTCGGGCTCTGCCCGTTCCACAATGAGAAGTCCCCTTCCTTTTCCGTCAGCCCCGGAAAGCAGATGTATTACTGCTTCGGATGCGGAGCCGGAGGAAATGTTTTCACATTTTTGATGGAATACGAAAACTTCACGTTTGTGGAAGCCTTGAAATTTCTGGCCGACCGGGCCGGGGTGGAACTTCCGCAGATGGAGTATTCGAAAGAAGCAAAGGAGCAGGCGGATTTAAAGAACACGCTGCTGGAAATCAACAAACAGGCGGCGAAATTCTATTATTACCAGCTCCACACCGAACGCGGAAAGCAGGGCTACGATTACTTAAAGGGGCGCGGTCTTTCGGATGATACAATCCGGAAATTCGGCCTTGGCTACTCAGATAAGTACGGAAGCCTGCTGTACCGCTTTTTAAAAGAAAAAGGGTATGACGATGAAATCCTTCGCCAGTCGGGATTGTTTCTGGCGGACGAAGTGCACGGTATGCAGGATAAGTTCTGGAATCGTGTCATCTACCCGATCATGGATGCCAACAGCCGCGTGATCGGCTTCGGAGGCCGTGTGATGGGGGATGGAAAGCCGAAATACCTGAACTCGCCGGAGACAAAGATCTTCGACAAAAGCCGCAACCTCTATGGGCTGAACCTGGCGCGCTCTTCGCGGAGGAAAAATCTGATCATCTGCGAGGGCTATATGGATGTCATCTCCATGCACCAGGCGGGCTTCAACAACGCGGTGGCATCTCTTGGAACGGCGCTCACCTCGCTGCAGGCGGGACTCATGAAGCGGTACACCGACGAGGTTCTTGTGATTTACGACAGCGATGAGGCGGGTGTCAAAGCAGCACTCCGTGCGATTCCGATGCTGAAGGGTGTCGGCCTTACCACGCGTGTCGTCAATTTAAGACCGTATAAGGACCCCGATGAGTTTATCCAGCACGAGGGCTGTGAGGCGTTCGAAAAACGCCTGGAGGAGGCGGAAAACAGCGTTCTGTACGAGATCCGCATGAAGGAGCGCGATTTCGATCTTGCCGATCCGCAGGGCAAATCAGATTTTCTTCATGAAGCGGTGCGCCGTCTCGTTGCGATCGAGGATGAGATCGAGCGGAACAGCTATCTTGAGGCTGTGGCGGGAAAGTACGGCATTGCCGTCGAGGTACTGCGCAAGCAGGTCGGCCAGATGGCACTCTCGGGAGCCGGAAGGACGGAGAGCGTAAAGCCGCGGAATACAGCCTCAAACAAAAAAGAAAAAGAGGGCGGCGTCGAAAAAGCACAGAAGCTGATGCTGACGTGGATGACATCTTATCCGGCGCTCATTGGAAAGCTGGAAAAATATATTACGCCGGCGGATTTTACCACCCCTCTCTACCACCAGATTGCAGAGATGATTGTGCTGCAGTACCACGAGGGCGGCGTAAATCCGGCAAAGCTTTTGAATCAGTTTGTTGATTCCGAGGAGCAGAAAGAAGTTGCGGGCCTTTTTAATGCCACAATCCCGCTGGAGACAGAGGAGGAAAAACGGCGCGCGCTGCACGATGTGATCTGCAATATGAAAGAGAACAGTATTGCATATCAGTCGGCGCATATGAATGTGACCGATATGGCGGCGCTGCAGAAATTGATGGCAGATAAAAAAAGCCTGGAGCGGTGGAAAGCAGGGGAACTTCCGGAATTCACTTTTTAAGCAAAACTGGATACCAAAGAAAAACCCTGGAATCTTCTGTTCTGTGTGTTTAATTTCGCAGGACAGGGACAGAATATATACAAGCTATGGAAGGATGGACAGTCAATGGAGTTCGATAAAGCAAAATTTATGGAAAAATTAAAAGAGCTGGTAGCATACGGCAAGAAGAAAAAGAGCGTCCTGGAATATCAGGAAATCAACGACTTTTTCCGCGATATGCCGCTGGATGCGGAGCAGATGGAGAAGGTATTTGAGTACCTGGAGGCAAGCGGTATCGACGTACTGCGTCTCTCCGATATGACTGAGGATCCAAATGCGGCAGACCGCGATCTTCTCCTTCTGGACGACGATGACATCGACCTTTCCGAGGAAGAAGAGATCGATATGGAAAACATCGACCTTTCCGTTCCGGAAGGTGTCAGCATTGAGGACCCGGTCCGCATGTACTTAAAAGAGATCGGTAAAGTGCCGCTTCTTTCCGCAGAGGAAGAGATCAAGCTGGCACAGAGAATGGAAGAGGGCGATGAGGATGCGAAAAAACGTCTGGCAGAGGCCAACCTTCGTCTCGTTGTTTCCATTGCAAAACGTTATGTCGGCCGCGGCATGCTGTTCCTGGATCTGATTCAGGAAGGTAACTTAGGCCTCATCAAAGCGGTTGAAAAATTCGATTACCGCAAGGGATACAAATTCTCCACCTATGCAACATGGTGGATCCGCCAGGCGATCACAAGAGCGATTGCAGACCAGGCGAGAACGATCCGTATTCCGGTTCATATGGTAGAGACCATCAACAAGCTGATCCGCGTTTCCCGTCAGTTACTGCAGGAGTTAGGCCGCGAACCTACTCCGGAAGAGATCGCAGAGGAGATGCACATGTCTGTAGAGCGTGTGCGTGAGATCCTGAAAATCTCCCAGGAACCGGTTTCCCTCGAGACACCAATCGGTGAGGAAGAGGACAGCCACCTCGGCGATTTCATTCAGGACGACAATGTGCCGGTACCGGCAGACGCGGCAGCATTCACCATGCTGAAAGAGCAGCTCGAGGATGTGTTAAGCACGCTGACTGACCGTGAGCAGAAGGTTCTGCGTCTCCGTTTCGGACTCGATGACGGCCGTGCGAGAACCCTCGAAGAGGTTGGTAAAGAGTTCAACGTTACAAGAGAGCGTATCCGTCAGATTGAGGCGAAAGCGCTCCGTAAACTGCGCCATCCGAGCCGTTCCAGAAAGCTGAAAGATTACCTGGACTAATCTGCGAGGAAGAAAAGGACGACAGGAAAATGCAGTTATCAAAAAGACTTTCCGCGGTAGCGGAGTTTGTCACCCCGGGCGGCTGCCTGGTCGATGTGGGAACAGATCACGGCTATGTGCCGATTGCGCTGCTGGAACAGAAGAAGATTTCCTCCGCAATCGCCATGGATGTGAACCGCGGACCGCTGGAGCGGGCCAGGGAGCATATTGCGCAGTACCAGATGGGGGACTACATAGAAACAAGACTTTCCGACGGACTCCATGCCCTGCGTGCGGGAGAGGGTGATTCTCTTCTCATCGCGGGCATGGGCGGCGGGCTTACCATAAGAATTTTAAGCGAAGGTGAGCCGCTGCTGTCCGGTTTTCGGGAGCTGATCCTGGAGCCGCAGTCGGATATCGACCGCGTGCGTGCATGGCTTCTGGAACACGGATTTTTCCTTGCACAGGAGAATTTTGTAGAGGAGGATGGAAAATATTATCCGATTCTGCGGGCAGTGCCAGGGGAAAAGGAGAATCTGAAGGCGGAGGAGCTTTTCTATGGACCGCGCCTTCTGGAAAAGGAAAATCCGGTGCTGAGGGAATACCTTCTGAAACAGCAGGAGCAGAACCAGACGCTGATCCGCCAGCTTTCGGATCACTCCAGTGAAAAGGCAGCACAGCGCCTTTGGGAATTAAAAGAAAAAGAGGCAGTACTGGAATCTGCGCTTGCGCGTTTCCATACGATGTAACGACAGCGTTTGCACAAGAGGGGCGTGTCTGAAAATTTCAGCAGTTGTAATTTTCGGGCGCGCCTTTTCTGTCACTTCTGAATTTTCAGAAAGTTTTGCAAGAAGGAGGAATTACAATTGATTCAGGTAACAATTGATGGAAAAGGATACGAATATCCGGAAAATTGCTCTTATTATGAGATTGCAAAGGATTTTGAAAAAACAATGGACGCGCCGATTGTCCTTGTGAAAGTGGACGGACGGCTGCGGGAGCTGCACAAACAGCTGAAAAAAGACTGTGAACTGGAATTTGTGACAACGGAGGATGAGATCGGACATAAAACGTATCAGAGGAGTCTTTCTCTTCTGCTGGTAAAAGCGGTGTATCATGTGGGAGGCTACGATAAGATCCGCCATGTGATGCTGCATTTTTCGGCGGGTTCGGGCTTTTTCTACACGGTGGACGGCGATATCACGCTGAATCAGGAGTTTTTGGACGAAGTAAAAGCGTATATGCATGAACAGGTGGAAAAGGCGGTGCCGATTTATAAGCGGAGTGTCGATACGCACGAGGCGAGAGAACGGTTCCGGCTGCATGGCATGACGGATAAAGACCGCTTGTTCCGTTACCGCCGTGTCTCCCGTGTGAATCTGTACAGTCTCGGGGATTTTGAAGACTATTATTATGGATTTATGACGTATGATACGAGTTATCTGAAGTATTTTGATCTCTATTTATACGATGACGGCTTTGTGCTGCAGATGCCGGAGAAAAAGGCGCCGGAGACGGTGCCGGCGGCGAATCTCTCCCCGAAGGTGTTCCAGGTGCAGCGGGAATCGGAGCGCTGGGGTGAGCAGATGGGAATTTCCACGGTTGCCGACTTAAATGAACGCATCACGAAGGGCAATATTCAGCAGATGATGCTGATTGCGGAGGCGCTGCAGGAGCAGAAGATTGCGAAGATTGCGGAGCAGATTGCGGAAAGAAAGCAGGTTAAATTTGTGCTGATTGCGGGGCCGTCTTCCTCCGGAAAGACAACGTTCTGCAACCGGCTTTCCATCCAGCTTTCAGCGCATGGTCTGACGCCGCATCCGATCAGCCTTGATAATTACTATGTGAACCGGGTAGATACGCCGCGGGATGAAAACGGCGATTATGATTTTGAATGCCTGGAAGCACTGGATATCGAGCTTTTGAATCGGGATATGACAGCACTTTTGAACGGAGAGCGTGTGGAACTGCCGTATTTTAATTTTAAGACGGGCAAGCGCGAGTACAAGGGGAATTTTATTCAGATGAAGGAGACCGATGTGCTGGTGCTGGAGGGGATTCACGGGCTGAATGAAAAACTGACATGGTCGCTTCCTTCGGAAAGTAAATTCCGGATTTATATCAGTGCGCTGACGCAGATCAATGTGGATGAGCACAACCGGATTCCGACGACGGACGGCCGGCTGATCCGGCGTATGGTGCGTGACAGCCGGACACGGGCGACATCGGCGAAGGAGACGATTGCGATGTGGCCGTCGGTGCGCCGCGGGGAAGATCGTAATATTTTCCCGAATCAAGAGAAGGCGGATGTGATGTTCAATTCAGCGCTGGTGTATGAGCTTTCGGTGCTGAAGCTGTATGCGGAGCCGCTTTTGTTCCAGATTGAGGAGGGAGAGCCGGAGTACCAGGAAGCAAAGCGGCTGCTGAAGTTTTTGGATTATTTTGTCGGAGTGCCGATTGAGGATATTCCCAAGAATTCGATTCTGCGGGAGTTTGTGGGGGGAAGCTGCTTTGATGTGTGAAAGGCTGTTTTGTATGGATTTGTGGGATCTGCGATTTGGGGATGGACAAGAAAGAGAGTTTGTGGTAAGATTATTAACTGTCTGATGTTCCGTTTTTGACAAAGTAAGATATGTAATCGCGGCTGGCAGGACCGAAAGGGGCCAGGTGAGGAAAGTCCGGGCTTCGCAGGGCAGGGTGCCGGATAACGTCCGGCGGAGGTGACTCCAGGGATAGTGCAACAGAGAGATACCGCCAGGTTTTTCCTGGTAAGGGTGGAAAGGCAGTGTAAGAGACTACCGTTTCTCTGGTAACAGAGAAAGCCATGTAAACCCCATCCGAAGCAAGACCGAATAGAAAACGTATATGGCTGCCCGTCATGTTTTCAGGTGGGTCGCTTAAGGGGACTGGCGACAGTTCCATTGGATAGATGATTACACACGACATAACCCGGCTTATCGTTTTGCTTTGCATAAGACGGAAATTCAGGCATCTGGATAAAATAAGTACGCCGGGAACGGACACGAGTGGATTGTGTTTGTTCCCGGCGTACTTATTTTATCCGGCCATCTGGCGCAAGCCGCACATTCCCGCGGACCGCTGCATGGTGTGAAAAAAATGCATGTCATGAAAGAAAAAATAAAGGAGACAGCAGGATGAAAGTGATATTGGCTTCGGGGTCACCCAGAAGAAGAGAGTTGATGGAGATGTTGGGAATACGGTGTAAGGTTCAGGCTTCAGGGGCGGAAGAAGTTGTGACGTCTGCGGAACCGGAGAAGGTTGTGGAGGAGCTTTCACGGCTGAAATGTCTGGATGTTGCGGAGATTACCGAAGGGGATGCCGTTGTGATCGGGGCGGATACGGTTGTGGCTTTTGAAGGGGAGATCCTTGGCAAGCCGAAAGGGATAGAACATGCCAGAAGCATGATGCAGCAGTTGCAGGGAAGGGTGCATCAGGTGTATACTGGAGTTACGATTGCGGTAACAGAGGGGGACGCAAAGCGTGTGGTATCGTTCTGTGACCGTACAGATGTAGAGTTTTATGCGATGACAGAGGAGGAGATAAACGGGTATCTTGCTCTTGAGAAAGAGGGGGAGGCTCCTGTGTGGTCGGATAAGGCTGGAGGATACGGAATTCAGACCGTGTTTGGGACAAAGTTTGTGAAAGGAATCCAGGGAGACTATTATAATGTGATGGGACTGCCGGCGTCCCGGGTTTATCATGAGTTGAAAAATCTGGGCGTTCTGGAATAGAAGGAGGTAAGAGAAGATGAAAAAGTTTTCGGAAATTGAATACGTAAGGCCGGACATGGAGGCAGAGCAGGAAAAAGTAAGAGCGTATACGAAGGCGCTCAAAGAGGCAAAATCATATGAGGAGCTGCGCGGACTTTTTATGGAAGAAAAAACGCGCGAGGATGCCTGGGCGACAATGGCGGAAGTGGCGCAGGTAAGATATACGGTGGACACCAGAGATTCGTTTTATGAAGGAGAGGTTCAGTTCTGGAATGAGACGATTCCGGCGATCCATCTGCTGATACAAAAGGCAGAGAAGGTGATTCTGGAGTCTCCGTTTATCAAAGAGTTTGCAGAGGAGTTCGGGGAATTTTTTGTGAAGAATATGGAGGTTGGCCAAAAATTAGCGGACGACTGTATCGTGGAGGATCTGATCGAAGAGGCGAATCTGACGCAGCAGTACAGTAAAATTACGGCGAATGCTTCGACGGAATTTAAGGGCGAAACGTGTAATTTTTATGGACTGCTGAAGGCGATGCAGAGTACGGACCGCCAGATGCGGAAAGAGGCGATGACGGCATGGGGAGATTTGTATGAAGAGATTTCCGGGGAGCTGGATGCGCTGTATGACAAGATGGTTCCGCTGCGCGATAAAATTGCGAAGAAGCTGGGATTTTCTTCTTACATTGAATTTATTTACCTGAGCTATGGAAGATACGATTATACGGCGGAGGATGTTGCAAAGTTCCGTGCGCAGGTGAAGGAGAAGATTGTACCGCTCTGCCTGGAGCTTCGGAAGGAGCAGGAGAAACGGCTTAGAGTGGACCGGCTGCATTATTACGATGAGGAGCTGATTTTCCCGGAAGGAAATGCGGTTCCGGAAGGAACGACGGAGGAACTGGTTGCGAAGGCGCAGAAGATGTACCATGAGCTGTCGAAAGAGACGGGTGAGTTCTTTGATTTTATGGTGGAGCATGAGCTGTTTGACCTGGAGACGAAGCCGGGAAAACAGACAGGCGGTTACTGCACATTTCTGAATACGTTCAAGGCGCCGTTCATCTTCTCCAACTTTAATGGTACGAGCGCGGACGTTGATGTTCTGACTCATGAGGCGGGCCATGCATTCGAGGCTTATACGGCGGCAAAACAGATTCCGTTTATGGATATGGTATTCCCGACAAGCGAGGTGGCGGAGATTCACTCGATGACAATGGAGCATTTCGCATACCCCTGGATGAATGCATTCTTTGGAGAGAAAGCAGATGATTACCGTTATGCGCACCTGATGAGCGCGCTGGAAGTGATTCCGTACATGGTATGTGTGGATGAGTTCCAGCATAAGGTATTTGAAAATATCGGCATGACGGCCAAGGAGCGCCGTGCGATCTGGCATCAGTTAGAGCTGACCTATATGCCATGGAGAAATTATGACGGCCACAAGTTCCTCGAGGAGGGCGGTTTCTGGATGCAGAAGCAGCATATCTTTGTGAACCCGTTCTATTATATTGATTATGCGCTGGCACAGATCTGTGCTTTCCAGTTCTTTGAGCGTTCCAAAAAAGAGCCGGAAAAGGCGTGGGGCGATTATTACCGTCTCTGCCAGGCAGGCGGAAGCAAGGGATATTTTGCACTGCTGGAGCTGGCCGGACTGAAGAATCCGTTCGTGGATGGAACGGTGGAAGAAGTCGTTGCGGGACTGAAGCCCTATTTAAAACGAAAAGTAAAGTATACGATCCGTCCGGTAAAAGAGGAAGATCTGAAAAAGGTAGCCGAGGTGGAGGCGCTATGTTTCCCGGCTGCCGAGGCGGCAGGTTATGAAGACTTCATGGAGCGGTACAAAACCTGCAAAAACAGCTTTTTTGTAGCGGAAACTGAAGACGGCGAAATCGCAGGCTTCTGCAATGGCTGCTGTGCGGATACCGATTATCTGGCGGATGCACTCTACCATGACGCCACGCTGCACAACCCGGACGGTGATTATCAGATGATTTTCGGACTGGACGTCAATCCGAAGTTCCAGAAACAGGGCATTGGAGAAGCACTGATGCGTCATATGGTAAAAAGCGCAGGAGAGCGTGACAAAAAAGCCGTTGTTCTTACGTGCAAGGATCATATGATTCCATTCTACAAAAGGATCGGATACGAATATATTGAACTTTCCGACTCGACACATGGCGGTGCAAAATGGCATAAGATGATGTACCGTTTCTAAAAAAAAATGGAAAGCAAAAAGGGCAGAACAGGGAGATACGAAATTTCTCTGTTCTGCCTTATTTTTCAAAAAAACAGGGCCCTTAACGAAGGCTTTTTCTCAGTAACGGAGTAAATTTCAGAAAAAAATACAAAAAAATAGTAAAAAAGCA
>OIBQ01000498.1_pt1 | contig 12175 bp, 9 predicted proteins | sample 1581051 | NCBI WGS metagenome assembly OIBQ01 (sample SAMEA3882511, study PRJEB24775) | human gut metagenome | biome: human-associated habitat; feature: intestine environment; material: feces | place: Netherlands | collected 2009/2010
GAACGCGGGCAATGCAGCCGAGCTGCTGGCCCAGCCGGATATCGACGGCGGCCTGATCGGCGGCGCGTCGCTCAAGCCGGTCGATTTCTCGAAGATCGTCGCCGCGACAGCGCAGGGAGCCTGCGAATGAGCAACGGGAAAGTCGCACTCATCATCCTCGACGGCTACGGCATCGGCGAGCCGAACAACGGCAACGCCATTTACATGGCTCAGACCCCGGTCATGGACAGCCTCCTGCAGCGCTGGCCGCACACGAAGCTGTCCGCCTCCGGGCTGGATGTCGGCCTGCCGGACGGCCAAATGGGCAACAGCGAGGTCGGCCACACGAACATCGGCTCCGGCCGCGTTGTGTTTCAGGATCTGCCGCGCATCACAAAGGCCATCGAGGACGGGACGTTTTTTGAAAATCCTGTCTATGCTGCTGCCCTTGACAATGCGGCGAGCGGCAAGGCCCTGCATATCCTCGGCCTGCTGTCCGACGGCGGTGTGCACAGTCACATCCGGCACATCCTTGCCATGGTGAAAATGGCGCATGACCGCGGAATTGCGCGCGTGTACCTGCACTGCTTCCTCGACGGGCGCGACGTTGCCCCCACGAGCGGCGCGGGCTATGTCCGGCAGCTGCGCGACTACTGTGCCGAGCTCGGCACCGGCAAGATCGCGACGCTGCAGGGCCGCTTCTACGGCATGGACCGCGATAAGCGCTGGGACCGCATCGAGGCCAGCTACAACGCCATGGTCTGCGGCGAGGGCGTGCAGGATCCCGACCCCATCCACGCGATGGAGGCCAGCTATGCCGCCGCTGTGACGGATGAATTCGTCAAACCCATTGTCTGCGTTCCGGATGGGCGCATTCAGTCCGGTGACAGCGTGATTTTCATGAATTTCCGCCCCGATCGCGCGCGGGAAATGACCTATGCACTCACGCAGCCGGATTTTGACGGCTTCGCGCGCAAGACCGTTGCAGAAAACCTGCACTACGTCTGCACGACGCGCTATGACGAGAAGCTCACCAATCTCCCGGTCGCGTTTCCGCCCGAGGAGCTGCACGATACGCTCGGTGAGATCGTCAGCGCCCACGGCCTGCGCCAGCTGCGCATCGCGGAAACGGAGAAATACGCGCACGTCACGTTCTTCTTCAACGGCGGCACGGAGACACAGTACCCCGGTGAGGACCGCGTGCTCATCCCGTCACCGCGTGAGTATCCGACCTATGACCTCATCCCCGAGATGAGCGCCGTCAAGGTCAAGGACGAGCTTGTTAAGCGCATCCGCACCGGTACATATGACATGATCGTCTGCAATTTTGCCAACTGCGACATGGTCGGCCACACCGGCGTGATGTCAGCCGCCATTCAGGCGGTCGAGTGCGTAGACCGCTGCCTCGGCGAGGTCGTTGCGGCGGCGCAGGAGATGGGCTACACGCTGCTCGTTACTGCCGACCACGGCAACGCCGACCGCATGGTCGAGCCGGACGGTTCGCCGAACACGGCGCACACGACGAATCTTGTGCCGCTGGTGCTCGTCGGCAGCGATCTGCCGTTGCGCCCGCACGGCCGTCTTTCCGATATCGCACCCACCATGCTCGAACTTATGCACATCGAGCCAAAACCCGCAATGACAGGCGAGAGCCTTATCGAAAAATCATAAAGGAGTATGAACATGAAGGATTATTTTGAAATTGTGGACGTCAGCGCCAGAGAAATTCTCGACTCCCGCGGCAACCCAACCGTGGAAGTGGAAGTCACGCTCGACGACGGTACCGTCGGCCGCGCGGCCGTTCCCTCCGGCGCTTCCACCGGCATCTACGAGGCCTGCGAGCTGCGCGACGGCGACAAGAGCCGTTACCTCGGCAAGGGCGTGCTCAAGGCCGTGGAGAACGTGAACGTCGAGATCGCAGAGGCGCTGCAGGGCATGAACGTCCTTGACCAGACCTCGATCGACAAGCTCCTCATCGAGCTCGATGGCACGCCGAACAAGACCCGTCTCGGCGCCAACGCCATCCTCGGCGTGTCCCTCGCGTGCGCGAAGGCCGGCGCGCTGGCGACCGGCCAGAGCCTGTATAACTACATCGGTGGCTGCAATGCCAAGACCCTTCCGGTGCCGATGATGAACGTGCTCAACGGCGGCGCACACGCCACCGGCAGCAACGTCGATATTCAGGAGTTCATGATCATGCCCGTCGGCGCCAAGAGCTTCTCCGAGGCGCTGCGCATGTGCTCGGAAGTGTTCCACGTGCTCAAGAAGGTCGTTCCGGCCTCCGGCGTGGGCGACGAGGGCGGCTATGCGCCGAACCTCGACAGCGACGAGGACGCGCTCAAGGCGCTCGTCAAGGCCATCGAGCTGGCCGGCTACAAGCCGTATGACGATTTCATGATCGCCATCGACAGTGCCTGCTCCGAGTGGTTCAACGCCGAGGACGGCTGCTATCATCTGCCGAAGCGCGGCATCGTCATGACCCGCGAGCAGATGGTCGACATGTATGCCGACTTCGTGGAGAAGTACCCGATCATCTCCCTCGAGGATGGCATGGCCGAGGATGACTGGGAAGGCTGGAAGATGCTCATGGACCGCCTTGGAAAGAAGATCCAGCTCGTCGGCGACGATCTGTTTGTCACGAACGTTCAGCGCATCAAGAAGGGCATCGAGCTCGGCGCCGCCAATGCCGTGCTCATCAAGCTCAACCAGATCGGCACCCTGACCGAGACGCTCGACGCTATCCAGATGGCGCACCGCGCCGGCTGGACGGCCGTCGTCTCGCACCGCTCCGGCGAGACCGAGGACACCACGATCGCGGACATTTCCGTTGCCGTCAACGCTGGCCAGATCAAGACCGGCGCGCCGAGCCGCACCGACCGTGTCGCGAAGTACAACCAGCTCCTGCGCATCGAGGACGAGCTGTTTGACGTGGCGCAGTATCCCGGCAAGGATGCATTCTTCAGCATCAAAAAGTAATTTTCCCAAACCGGTATAAAAGGTGTTTGCGTGGGTGACAATACCCATGCAAACACCTTTTTTCTTGGAGGGAAACACGATGGAACCGAACAAGGACAAGAAACCGGAAAAGAAATCCGTACGCTTCATCGAAGGCAAGGGCTTCTACATAGCCCTCGTCCTGTGCGCAGCGGTGATCGGCGTTTCCGCCTGGTCACTGCTGGCGGGTACGAAGACTATGGATGACGGACGCGATCAGAACGCGGTGCTGGAAGTGACGCCCGCGCCGACGATCCCCGCGCCGACGATCCCCGTGCCGGCGACGCCGGTGCCCACGCCGGAGATGACACCGGAGCCGGAAATTCCGGCCGAGGACGCGGCCGCAACGGCAGCGCAGGACAAGTACGTCTGGCCGGTGGACGGCGCCGTGCTGCGGCCGTACGCCATGACGGCGCTGGCCTATGACGAGACCATGTCGGACTGGCGCACGCATGACGGCATTGACATTGAGGCCAAATACGGCACGGTCGTCTCGGCCATGGCGTCCGGCACGGTCACGAAGGTGTATTATGACGATCTGTATGGCACGACTGTTGTGACCGAGCGGGAGGACGGATTGCGGTGCACGTACGCGAATCTCGAGTCGATTCCGACGGTGAATGTCGGCGATCAGGTTTCCGTTGGGGATACCATCGGCTCGGTCGGTGATTCCGCCGGCTGTGAGTCGGCACAGGAGAGCCACCTGCATCTGTCGGTTGCGGCCTCCGGCCAGAGCGTGTCGCCGCTGGACTATCTGCCGCAAAAAAATTAAAAATTCGTCGCTAAACTTATTGACAACAGGAGCATTGTTTGGTACAATGCTCCTTGCGTTTGGCAGTTGTCGAGACGCGAACAACATGGCGGCATAGCTCAGTTGGCCAGAGCATTCGGTTCATACCCGAAGTGTCCCCGGTTCGAATCCAGGTGCCGCTACCATGGGGATGCTGCACCCGCAGCATCCCATCTTAGGCCCGTTGGTCAAGTGGTTAAGACACCGCCCTTTCACGGCGGTAACATGGGTTCGAGTCCCGTACGGGTCACCATTTGGAGGCTTAGCTCAGCTGGTTAGAGCGCATGCTTCACACGCATGAGGTCGATGGTTCGAGCCCATTAGTCTCCACCAGCAAAATCCTGTGTTCTTTGAACACAGGATTTTCTTATTTCAGGAGGTGCTTATGAAGCTGATCGCTCTGGATCTGGACGGGACCCTGCTCAATTCGGACAAGGTCGTTTCCCAGTGGAATTTTGCCGCGCTTTCGCTTGCGGCTGAGCAGGGACACGTGATCGTCCCCGCGACCGGACGCGCCCTCCGGGCGATCCCGGAGCAGGTGGTGGCGTTTCCGTTCCTGCACTACGCCATTACAATCAATGGTGCGAAAGTGTTGGATATGCGCACAGGGGAAGCGCTCCTGCGCGCGGAGATCGCGCTCGATACCTGCCTGCGTCTGCTCGATTTTGCCGGGCGTTATGATGCGATGTATGACTGCTACTGGAACGACACCGGCTGGGTGGATCGGTCGTTTCTGGAGCGGGTGCGCTACTATAATGCCGATGAAGAAGTGGTCACGCTCCTGCGGACCACCCGCGCCCCGGTGGATGATTTGAAGGCCTTTCTGCGCAAAAATGGTCAACCGGTCCAGAAGGTGCAGCTCTGCTTTCGTGACATGGCCGAGCGGGAGACCGCCCGGGCAGAGATCGCGGCGGCGTTCCCGGAGATCCTGGTCACGTCATCCTTCCGCAACAATCTGGAGCTCAATGCGGCCGATGCGGACAAGGGCAGGGCGCTGCTCGCGCTCGCACAGCATTTGGGCATCCCGGCTGCGGATACCATCGCCTTCGGCGACAGCTCCAACGATCTGCGTATGCTGCGTGCCGCCGGCACGAGCGTTGCCATGGGCAATGCAGCGCCTGAGGTGCGCGCGGTCTGTGACTATGTGACCGAAACCAATGATCGCGATGGCGTGGCAGCGTTCCTCCATGCACACGTTCTGCACTGAAAAATGAGATAAAAAAAGACCGTGTTCCGGAGAACACGGTCTTTTCATATCGGGAAATTACTTCTTGAGGTTGGCCTTGATGACCTCGCCCAGAATGGTCATGCCCTTTTCAATCTTCTCTTCGGGCATGCAGGAGTAGTTCAGGCGGATGCAGTTGTTGTGGCCGGCGTCCGGGAAGAAGCCGTCGCCAGGGACGTAGGCAACGTTGCGCGCCAGGCACTGCTTTGCCATCTCGTTGGTGTTGATGTACTCCGGCAGCTCGACCCAGGTGAACAGGCCGCCGTTCGGGTGCGTGAACTCCGCCTCGGGCGGGAACTCGCGCTCCATGGTCGCCATCATGACGTCGCGGCGCTTGCGGTAGCATTCCTTGATGGTGGCAACGTGCTCGTCCAGGTCGAACATATCGATGAACTTGGAGACAACGAGCTGCGCCTCGGTGGAAGCCTGCAGGGAAGCGGCCTGCGCGAGGAAGTTGTACTTCTGGAGGATCTCGCCATCGGCGCAGACCCAGCCCAGACGGTAGCCGGGCGCCAGGATCTTGGAGAAGGTGCCCAGGAAGACAACGAGGCCCTTGGTGTCCATGCTCTTGAGCGCGGGCAGGTACTCGCCCTCAAAGCGGAGCTCGCCGTAGGGGTTATCCTCAACGACGGGGATCTCGTACTTGTTGATGATGTCCATGAACTGCTTGCGGCGCTCGAGCGGCCAGGTGCGGCCGGATGGGTTCTGGAAGTCGGGGATGACGTAGATCATCTTGACGTTCTCGGTTGTGGCAAGCACTTTCTCAAGCTCTTCCATGATCATGCCGTCGCCGTCGGTGGGGATGGCGACAAAGTTCGGCTCGCAGGCCTTAAACGCGTTCAGAGCGCCAAGGTAGGACGGGCTCTCAATGATGACGACATCGCCCTTGTCGCAGAAAACACGTGCCGAGTAATCCAGACCCTGCTGAGAACCGGAGGTCACGAGGATGTTGTCAGCGCTGGTCTTGATATTGAGCTTCGCTTCCATGCGATCGGCGATCTGCTGGCGGAAGTGCTCAAAGCCGTTGGTGCTGGAGTACTGCAGCGCGATCTTGCCCTGCTCCTCGAGGACGGCGTCGGTCGCAGCCTTGATCTTGTCAACGGGGAAGAGCTCGGGAGCGGGCATGCCGCCGGCGAACGAGAGCACTTCCGGTTTGTTGGCCAGAGCAAGGAGCTCTCGGATCGCGGAACCCTTCAGCTGACGCATTCTGCTGGAAAACTGTACCATTTCTAAATTTCCTCCTTATTTTGCAGGTAATGATGAACAAAATCATCGATTACATCTCAACTTATTTAAGCACATTTTCATAGCAAAGTAAACTGTTTCCACGAATTCTGAAGGAAATTTTCGTTTTCATAATTTTTGATGCTGTTTTTATTTCTTGACATATAGCAAAAAATTCGATATGATGATGAGGCAAAGGGGTGTTCAGCATGATCGGAACCACGCTCAAAAAACTGTTGGATGAACGCGAGATTAAGGTCAATGAGTTCGCGCGGCAGATCCAGGTGCCCGCGCAGACGCTCTACAGCATCATCCGGCGCGACAATATGAAGATCGATTTTGAACTGCTTCTGCGCATCTGCGACGCGCTGCACGTCCCGCTGGAGACATTTTGCGGCACCGGCAGTACCGACCAGCCGACGCCCGAGGAGTGGGAGACGCTCTGGAAATTGCGCCGTCTGGATGACCACGGTCGCTTTGTGACCATGCAGCTGCTGGACGCCGAGTGCGCGCGTCTGCAGGCCGCCGAGCAGCAGCCGGAGCAGAACAAGATCATCCCGCTGTATATGACGCCGGCCGCAGCCGGCTATGCCTCGCCGGCCTTTGGGGACGACTATGAGGATTATGCCGTTGCGGCAGATTCGGAGGCGGATTTCGCGGTGCGCATCGCAGGCGACAGTATGGAGCCGTATATTCACGACGATTCGATCGTGCTTGTCAAGCGCGGTGCCACGATCTGCGACGGGGACATCGGTCTGTTCTTCGTGGACGGCGACATGAAATGCAAGCAGTATTGCCAGGACTATCTCGGCAATGTCTATCTGTTCTCCCTCAACCGCGCGCGTAAGGACGCGGATGTGACGATCAGTGCCTCGTCCGGCATCACCATTTGCTGCTTTGGCAAGGTGCTGCTCAAGGGCAAGATCCCGTTGCCGCAGGACTGAAGAAAGTAACGGCCATCCGCCGATTGGCGGATGGCCATTTTTGTTGTGTTATGTATCAGCGGTACATGAACGAGTAGTCCACGTTCAGGTCGCTGCCGGTCCAGGAGCCGTCGAGCTTGCTGAGCACACGCGCGTAGCCTTCCTCATACTCTTTGTACGGGCGTGGGCGGTAGTCGTTCTTGCTGTCCGTGCTCGACAGGCGGCAGGGGATGAGGTCATACCCCTCGACAGCCCAGCTGTCGCCGTCTTTTTTTACGGTTACCTGCGCGATGGCCGTGTCCACGTCGCGCGGCGCGGTGTTGCCGCCGAAGCTGAAATTGCCGAGGCTATAGAAGATATAGCCGCCGTTGTAGGCTTCCATCTTCTGCAGGACGTGCGGGTGGGTGCCGAAAACGATGTGCGCGCCCGCGTCAATGGCTGCGTGAGCGAAGGATTCCTGATTTGTGGTCACCTTGTAGCTGCCCTCCGTGCCCCAGTGCGGTGCGAAGATCAGAATATCTGCTCCGGCATCCTTGAGCTTTTGGATCCCGGCGGTGATGTTGCTTTTGCTCAGGCCGGTCCACCCCGGACAGTAGATGCCGATCTTCAGTCCGTGCTCCGTCGTGATCACCTTGGATTCTCCGGAGGCCGCCCACGGAACACCGGCGGCGTCCAGCGCAGCCTCCGTATCCGTGGCGCCTTTCGCGCCGAAGTCGTTCGTGTGGTTGTTGCCGAGCGTGACACACTCCACACTGCCCTGCACGAGAATGTCCGCGTAGGACGACGGGCCACGGAAATAGAACAGGGAAGAGGACTTGAGCTTTTCGTCCGAGAACGTGCACTCGAGGTTCGCAAGCGTGAATTCATCCTGACTCAGATACTCCACAACGCCGGAAAACGGCCAGGACGTTCCGTTTTTATCGATATAGCTGTCAAAGTCCCGCCCGGTCTGGATCGAGGCGAGCGTGCAGTCGCCGACCATGGAGATGACAAATGTGTCCGGCTCCTTCGGTTTGTCGGCATTTTGCACGGGCACGGGCGTTCCGGCGGCACTGCCGCGATCCGGAAGCGTGATCGGGTCCTTTGCCAGGACACCGCAGGTCATGACCGTGACCCAGGCACCGAGCCCGATGGCGATCACGAGCATGATGATCAGGAAAATACCGGATTTTGAGAGCTTCATGGCGTCACCTTTTCAAAACAGACTAATGACAATATTATAAACGACCGGTCGGAAAATGTAAATATCGCATTTCGCTCTTGTCCGCGCGGCGCGTTCGGGGTACAATAAGGCGATACCATTTGGAGTGTAGATGCTATGGAACGAAACTATCCGAAAATTCTTGTCACGGACAAGGCGGCGCGCAGCCTGCGCAGCGGTCATCCGTGGGTTTATGCAGACGAAGTGCTGCAGGCGGACGCTGCCTGCGCCAATGGGCAGATCGTGGATGTGTTCACGCGCAGCGGCCACTGGCTCGGTGCCGGGTTTTATAACAGCGCGTCCAAGATCCGCGTGCGCGTGCTCTCGCGCAATGCGAATGACCGCTTTGACGAGGCGTTCTGGGCGCGGCGCATCCAGTATGCGGTCGATTACCGCCGCACGGTCATGGGGCAGGATTTTGATAACTGCCGCCTGATCTTCGGCGAAGCAGACGGTTTTCCGGGCCTGACGGTCGATCGCTTTGGCCCGATCCTGGTCGCACAGGTGCTCTCGCTGGGCATGGAGCTGCGAAAGATGCAGCTGTTTGCACTCCTGCTGCAGATGCTGCGTGCGAGCGGTGAACAGATCGACGCGATCTACGAGCGCAACGACGTCAGGCTCCGGCAGAAAGAGGGCATGGAGCAGGGGACCGGTTTCGTGCCGCTCGACGGACTGCAGACGGACCTGGACGGACATGTAACGATCCGGGAAAACGGGATTCTGTACGATGTGGATTATATCCACGGACAGAAAACCGGCTTCTTCCTCGACCAGAAGTATAACCGCCGCGCGGCGGCGCAGCTCGCGCCGGGCAAGCGTGTGCTCGACTGCTTCACGCACACCGGTGCCTTCGGGCTCAACTGTGCAGCGGCGGGGGCAGCATCGGTCGTATCGGTGGATGTATCGGAAGATGCGCTCGCGACTGCGCGGCACAATGCAGAGCTCAATGGCCTGCAGGATCATGTGGCATATCTCTGCGCCGATGTATTTGATCTGCTCACAAAGCTGGCCGGGCAAAAGCGCGGGGCATATGATTATATCATCCTCGACCCGCCGGCCTTCACCAAGAGCAGCGCGACCGTGGCGAATGCCATCCGCGGCTACAAGGAGATCAATCTCAAAGCCATGCGCATCCTGCCGCGCGGTGGCTATCTGGCCACTTGCTCGTGCTCACACTTCATGACGGACGACCGTTTCCGTGCCATGCTGGCAGACGCCGCTAAGGACGCGCAGGTCTCCCTGCGGCAGATTGAGGCGCGCCAGCAGGGACCGGATCATCCGATCCTCTGGAACGTGCCGGAGACGGATTACCTGAAGTTCTATCTATTTCAAATCGTTTGACATAGACGCAAAAGTTGGACGACAAAAAGCCCGTTGGCAAACTGCCAACGGGCTTTTCCATGCTTGAATTTACAGCACTTTCATGAGGTTGAACGCAATGATCAGGCCGGCAAACACGATGGAGACCGTGGAGCAGAGCTTGATCAGGATGTTCAGGGACGGGCCGGAAGTATCCTTGAACGGGTCGCCGACGGTATCGCCAACGACAGCTGCCTTGTGCTGGGGGCTGCCCTTGCCGCCGTGGTTGCCGCGCTCGATATACTTCTTCGCGTTGTCCCAGGCACCGCCCGCGTTGGACATGAACACGGCCATCGCAAAACCGGTGACGGACACGCCGCCGAGCAGACCGACAACGCCGGTGGGTCCAAGGATCAGGCCGGTGACGATCGGAACGACAACAGCCAGAATGGCCGGAGCCACCATCTCATGCAGGGCACCCTTGGTGCACAGGCTGACGCAGGCTGCGTAATCCGGATCTGCTTTGTAGTCCATGATGCCGACAATCTCACGGAACTGACGGCGCACTTCCACGACGATGGACTGCGCAGCGGTCTGCACAGCGCTCATGGTCAGTGCGGAGAAAACGAAGGTGAGCATCGCGCCGATGAACAGGCCGACCAGAACGGACGGGCTCGTCAGTGTGAAGTTGAGGGTTTCAGGCGTGCGGGTCTGCACGATGTTGACGTAGGACACGAGCAGTGCCAGAGCCGTCAGGGAAGCAGAGCCGATCGCGAAGCCCTTGCCGGTGGCAGCGGTGGTGTTGCCAAGAGAATCAAGCGCGTCGGTGCGGTCGCGGACTTCTTCCGGCAGACCGGACATCTCGGCAATGCCGCCGGCGTTGTCGGCAACGGGGCCGTAAGCGTCGGTCGCGAGGGTGATGCCGAGGGTGGAGAGCATGCCGACAGCGGCAATGCCAATGCCGTACAGGCCCTGGTTGAACTCAGCGGTGAACGCGCCGCTGGCGTCGATGATCGTGGTGGTGCCGCCTGCGCAGAAGTAGCTGAGCAGGATAGCGACAGAGACGATCAGGATGGAGGCCATGGTGGACTTCAGGCCCAGAGAGATGCCGCCGATGATGATCGTAGCAGAGCCAGTTTCGGAAGCGGCGGCCAGCTGCTGCGTGGGCTTATAGTTGTCAGAGGTGTAGTACTCGGTGAAGTAGCCGATGGCGCAGCCGCCGACGAGGCCGCAGAGGATGGCGACGTAAACGCCCCAGCAGTGCTGCTCGGGTCCGAGAATGAGGTAGGACAGGGGCAGGGCGAGCACAGCGGAGAGGGCGGCAGCCGTGTAGGTGCCGGTGCGCAGGCTCTTGAGCAGGGACATCTGGGTGGCGTCTTCCTTCGTCTTGATGAGGAAGGAACCGATCAGCGAGCAGACAATGCCGCAAACGGCCAGCGCGACGGGCAGCAGCATGCCGCTCCAGCCGTAGTTAGCGGCGGCGCTCAGCGCGAAGGTGGCAAGGATAGAGCCGACATAGGACTCATACAGGTCAGCGCCCATACCGGCAACGTCGCCGACGTTATCGCCAACGTTGTCCGCGATGGTCGCGGGGTTACGCGGGTCGTCTTCCGGAATACCGGCTTCGACTTTACCGACGAGGTCGGCGCCGACGTCAGCAGCCTTGGTGTAGATACCGCCGCCGACACGGGCAAACAGCGCCATGAAAGAAGCGCCCATGCCATTCATGACCATGATGTTGGCAAGCACGGTGGGATCGCTGATCTTGCCGATGTAGCGCAGGCCGATAAACCAGAGCGTAATGTCCAGAATGCCGAGTCCGACGACCGTGAAGCCCATGACTGTGCCGGAAGAGAAGGCAACGTTCAGGCCGTGGTTCAGGCTCTCGTGTGCGGCGTTGGCCGTGCGGGCATTGGCGGCAGTGGCGATCTTCATGCCGATCAGGCCGGCGAGCATCGACCAGATACCGCCGGTCAGGAAGGCAAACGGCGTCACTCTGGAGAGCATCTGCCCCTTGGAAGCAAAGGCGATGATCAGCAGGATGACAAATACGACTGCAAACACTTTTGCAACAGTGGAATACTGCTGTTTCAGGTAGGCGTTGGCACCGGCGCGGATCGAAGAAGCGATCTTGACCATCTTCTCGTCACCCTCAGAGCACTTCATAACTTTGCACTTCTGCAGGTAGGCGAAAATCAGGGCGAGCGCGGCTCCGACGAAGCCGATCCAGAATAGGTTATCCATGGTTTTTTCTCACTCCTAATATTTTGGGCTTTGGCCGGCGCTCTCTCTTCCATATGCCGGTCAACTGTCTTAATGACGTACATATATTAAACTAATCTGATCATAAAAGCAAATACTTCTTGCAAAAACGATGAATTTTTTTATAAAATTTTCGTTGGAATCGTGCACTTTGTATTTCTGCCAAAAAAGAAGAGGGAGAACCGGGGGGGTTCTCCCTCTTTTGGGGTGATTTCAGAAGCGATTACTTCTTGGCGAGACCCTTCTGGCGAGCGTACTCGGCAGCACCCAGAGCGCCC
>OIBQ01000504.1_pt1 | contig 12090 bp, 6 predicted proteins | sample 1581051 | NCBI WGS metagenome assembly OIBQ01 (sample SAMEA3882511, study PRJEB24775) | human gut metagenome | biome: human-associated habitat; feature: intestine environment; material: feces | place: Netherlands | collected 2009/2010
CGCAGCTGCCGGAGCGGTGCTTAAGCCGCAAGGCGGGAATTGTGCGGTGTTGCCTCAGCTCACGGCACTGGTAGCGGGCGTACAGAGCATCAAAATCCGTCGGCAGCTGGGCAGGCTTGCGGCCTTTATACTGCTAAAAAAAATTGCTCATAAATTCAACGTTTTCACGTTAAATTTATGAGCGATTTTGGTTGGGCCGGCCGGATTTGGCAAGCCGCGCCCTAAAAACAGTCCGCTGGACTGTTTTTACCCGGCGGGACGTGGGACGCCGGGCACGGGCTGTTCAAATTCGGCCTATGTTCTCCCGCCGCCGTTTATTACAAATAAAAAGATGCAACCCCCTGCGAGGTTGCATCTTGGTTGGGCCGGCCGGATTTGAACCGACGCAATGGAGGAGTCAAAGTCCTCTGCCTTACCGCTTGGCGACGGCCCAGCAAAAGAAAAGACCGCGCAGCATAATCACTGTGCGGTCTTTGGTGGGGTGCCTAGAGAGATTCGAACTCTCGGCCTCCAGAGCCACAATCTGGCGCGCTAACCAACTGCGCCATAGGCACCACATAATGCGCCCGAAGGGACTCGAACCCCCGGCCCACTGCTTAGAAGGCAGTTGCTCTATCCAGCTGAGCTACGGGCGCTTATTGCGGGTTCATGTCCGCGAGGGACATACTGCGTAAGATATTATAGCAACGGAGAGCCGGGTTGTCAAGCATTTTGCAAAAACTTTTTTACAAATCCGGCGGGATTTTTCCCGTGAAATACACCTCATACCACTCAATAAAGCAGTAAAACGCCCAGAGCTTCGTCATAGCGTTGGTTTTTCCCGCACGGTGGGCGTCCAGCAGGGCGCAGAGCGCACCCGTGTCAAAAAAGCGCTCGGCTACCGGGCCGGTGAGCTTGGCCCTGACCAGCGCGTAATATTTCTCCTGCCGCAGCCAGTCCGCCAGCGGCACGGGGAAGCCGCGCTTCGGCGCGTCGGCCAGTTGGGGCGGCAGGCGGCGGGCCGCGGCGGCGCGCAGGGCGATTTTTCCGCGCCGCCCGGTGCAGCGGTACCGCCGGGGCAGGGCCTGCGCCGCGGCCAGCACCTGCCGGTCCAGGAACGGCACCCGCAGCTCCAGGCTGTGGGCCATGCTCATGCGGTCCGCCTTGCGCAGGATGTCCCGCGGCAGCCAGGTCTGCCAATCGACCCACTGCACCGCCGTCGGCTCATCCAGCCCGCGCACCGCGTCAAAATAGGGCTTGCAGCGCTGCGCGGGGGTCGGGGCGCAGTAGTCGCGCTTCAAATATTTATCGCGTTCCTGCGTTGTTTCAAAGACATAGTTGGCCCGGGAGGACCGCCGCCAGCGCGGCAGTGCGCCCCGGCGCAGCAGGCCGCAGCCGGGCAGCAGGGCCGCCAGCGCCCGCCGCACGGCCCGGGGCATTTTCTGCCAGCGTTCGGCCCAGACGGCCTGCCGGTACAGCGGATAGCCGCCGAACAGCTCATCCGCGCCCTCGCCCGAGAGTACGACCTTGACCCGCTGCCGCGCCGCCTTGCACAGGAAATACAGCGGCACCTCCGCCGGGTTGGGCATCGGCTCGTCCAGATACCACTGAATGGCTCGGTTCGCCGCAAAAAAATCATCCGCGGTCACGGTGGTTTCGGTCAGCGGCACGCCCAGCGCCTGCGCCGCGGCACGGGCGGCAGGCAGCTCGGAATACGCTTCCTCGGCGTAGCCCACCGAGAAGCACTGCACGGCGGGCGGGCGGCGGGCCATCTCGCAGGTGATGAGCGACGAGTCCACCCCGCCCGACAAAAAGCAGCCGACCTCGACATCGGCAATGCGGTGGGCATCGGCGCTCTCAGCGACAGCGTCCCCGATCTCACGCGCCCAAGCCCGCAGACTGCGCCCCCGCTTTGCCCGGAACCGCGGCGCGGCATAGCGGGCCAGCGTGACCCGGCCCGCCTGCCAGGTCAGCGTATGGGCGGGCGGCAGCTCATAAACGCCGGTGAACAGCGTCTCGGCGTCGGGCAGGTACTCCATGCTCAGCCAGTCGGGCAGACGGGCCTCGTTCAGGCGCTTTTCAAAGGCCGGGTGAGCCAGAAACGCCTTGATCTCGCTGGCAAAGAGCAGCGTCTCGCCCTTTTTATAATAGCAGAGCGGCTTGATGCCGAACAGGTCCCGCGCACAGAACAGCGTGCCGCGGGTGCGGTCCCACACCGCAAACGCGAACATCCCGCGCAGGCGGCGGGGCAGGCCGCGGCCCCATTCCTCATACCCGTGGAGCAGGACCTCGGTGTCGGAATCCGTGGCAAACGTGTGGCCGCGCTGCTGCAATCTGGCACGCAGGGTCTTGTAGTTGTAAATTTCGCCGTTGAACACGACCACCAGCGTGCCGTCCTCATTGAGCATCGGCTGGCCGCCGCCCGCCAGATCAATGACCGACAGCCGCCGATGCCCGAGCGCCGCGGTGCCGTCGGCGTAGCAGCCCTCGCCGTCGGGGCCGCGGTGACGGATGAGGTCCGCCATGCCCTGCACGATTTGTTTGGCCGCCGCCGGGTCCTGCCCGGGCGCGGTAAAGCCGACGATGCCGCACATAGGTTTGCCCTCCTTGTGAAAACGTAGGGGTCGGCGTCCTCGACGACCCGGGATGTCTGCGGCGGCGGGAACGGGCACGGGCGAGCAATGCTCGCCCCTACAGCGTAGGGGTCGATGCTCGCATCGACCCGGGGAGCTTGCGGCGGCGCTGACCCTGCGGGCGAATATGGAATCCGCCCCTACGGCGTAGGGGTCGGCGTCCCCGACGACCCGGGGAGCTTGCGGTAATAACTTAATTGCCGAGCCATAAACCATATCCGCCGGGATGCCCCCTCCCCCGCCGCCAGCAGATGGGCGCGGCCACGGCCACGCCGCCGCAGGGTGTCGGCACGGCGCAGGGCAAGCCTGTTCGGGCAGGCGCGGCGCACGGCGTACCACGGCGCGGTGTACCAGACGGCGGGGCGCAGCGTCGGCGGCGTGACCGGCCCGCCGTACAGCAGGTCCTGCACCGGCGGCACGGCCAGCGGTGCGTCCGCGGCGTCGCAAAAATAGGACGCGCGGCCCTGCCGGGGGTTCAGTTCAAATAAAACCGGCTCACCGCGGCGGTCATACTTCAAATCAAAATTGGCAAAGCCGTGCCAGCCCGCCGCCTGCAAAAGGCCGCGCAGGGCATCCAGCAGCGCCGCGTCCTGCCGGGACGGCTCCACCAGCACGGCGGCGTAGTTGCCGGTGCCCTCGGGCGTGCGCTCCTGCAAAAGGGGCTGGCCCTGCACAAGCCACGGCACACTGCCGTCCGCCGCGCAGTAGGCGTTGACGACCCCGAGCCGCGTGTCCGGGCCGGGGATGTACTCCTGCACGAGCCAGCCGCCAAAATAACCGCCCCGCGCCGCGGCGGCAAGGAGTTCCCGCAGCCGGGCGGCGTCCTGAACGAGATACACCTTGCGCCGCCCCGGGAAATCGCAGCGGGCGTAGGCCGCTTGGTCCGCGGGCTTGGCGATGACCGGCCAGCCAAACGGCAGCGGCGGCAGGGCGTCCGCCGGGCACAGCGTCACGGTCTGCGGTGTGCGCAGCCCTGCGGCGCGGCAGGCCGCAGCAAACTGCCGCTTATCGGCCAGATGCAGTGCTGCGGGCGGCGGGCAGGCAAAGCGGTACGCCCCGCGCAGCGCGTCGGCATGGCGGGCCAGCAGGGCCGTGTAGTCGTCGGCGCAGGAGATGAGAATTTTGGGCACGCCGGGGTACTGCGCCGCCAGCCCCAGCAGCGTGGCCGTAAAGACGTGGTCCTGCCCGAACGCCGGGTCCTGCACGGCGACCCGCACCAGACGGCTGTGGGCCAGCGCGGGCAGGGCGCGGCGGCAGACGGCCAGGCTGCGCACGCCATAGCATTCATAAAAGCTGCGGGCCATGCCGTAGACATTGGCATCCCCGCCCAGCAGCACCGGCAGCATCCGCGGCATACAAATCCCCCCTGCCGTAAGTGTATGCGGCAGGGGGGATTTTATGTAGTGATTGTGTGAATGGGCATGTCGTAGGGCGGCCAGCCCTCTGGCCGCCGCGGACGTTAGCGACAACAATAAAGCTTCCGGGTTGCCACTGTAGGGGGCGGCGTCCTCGACGCCCCGCGGAGGGGTCAAGACCCCTCCCTACAAAGCAAACCATGAAAGGGGTTGCAATGGCAAACCTCCGGGCCGGGCATGCCCGGCCCCTACAGGTCACCGTTTGCTCAGCGGCATTTCCTCCGTCCAGACATTTCCATTCGTGTCTGTCACACGCACAACGTACTTCGGCAGCGTCTCGCCGTCGTACTCCCAGCCGTTTACCACGTCCTCGCTGTAGAACGTGCCGTTCCAGACGCTCTCGGTGCGGGAGGAATTGCCATAGCTGTACTCGTCCTCGCAATCCAGTATGGCGGTGGCTGTCGGCTCCCCGGCGTCGCCGTTCAGGCGCAGGTCGATCTCCACCTGCGCAGGCTGCATCCACGGCGGGGCGTCCACCTGCACCTCCACAGGGTAGCAGGTCAGGGTCAGGCGGTACTGCTTATTGCCGACCCGCCGCACGGAATACCCAAAGTCCAGGCTGCTGCCCGCCGCGCCCCAGATGATCTGCGGCTCGGTCATCTCGTCGTTGAAATCCACGGTCCCCAGCGTCTCGTTGGTGGTCACGCCGTCAGCCGTCCACTGCACGCTCAATTCATAGGTGCTGCCCACTATAAAAACGATACCGTCCGCCGCAAAGCTGCCGTCGGGCGCGGCGGTCATTTCGTACAGCTGCGTATCGTCCCCGCAGCGCACAGCCAGCCGGGCTGTCACACCGTCGCGGGTCGTGCGGGGCGTGACCTGCACCTGCACGGGCATCCAGCTTTTATCGGCGTCCCGGTGCAGCTTGTCCACGGACAGCCAGCGCCAGTCCAGAACCGTGGCCTCGCCCATCCGGACGGCGTCCTGCAATTCCGAAATCTGCGCCGACAGCTCCGCCTGCTGGGCGGCGTAGCTGGACTGGATGGCCGCATAGTTCTGGTTCAGCGCGCTGATCTGCCGCTCATATTGCAGCGCCACACCCGCCAGCAGCCCGGCCAGTATGATGAACGCCGCGCCCCCGGCACAGCCCCACACGCGGCGGCGGCGCTTTTCCTCGGCATCGCGGGCGGCCAGCAGGTCCCGCAGCGCGTCCAGCGTCACGGCGGGCACGGCGGGGTCGGCGTTCTCCGTGCCCAGCAGTGCGTCCACGCCGATGCCCAGCGCCGCAGCCAGCGCCTGCAGATTGTCCAGCCCGGGCAGGGCGGTATCCTTCTCCCACTTGCCCAGCGCCTGGCGGCTGACGCCGATTTTTTCAGCCAGTGCCTCCTGGCTCAGCCCCTGCACCCTGCGCGCATTCTGGATATTCTGCCCCAGTGTCATACGCTCGCCCTCTTTCCTCTTTTTTCTGACATGATTCTACCACAGAACGTGGTAAAATACCAGCAAGTTAAGCTGACAAAGCGGTAACGGCAGGTTGCACTGCCGGGAAAGGACGCAAAACCATGTGCGGAATCGCAGGCTTTATCGCGGGGCACGGCGCAGCGAACGCAGCGGCGCTGGCCCCCATGCTGGCGCGCATTGCCCACCGCGGCCCCGACGGGCAGGGCACCTTTGTGGAGGGGCCCGCGGCGCTCGGCCACTGCCGTCTGGCCATCATCGACTTAGAGGGCGGCGCACAGCCGCTGTACAGTGAGGATAAAAACTTAGTCGTCGTTTTCAACGGCGAAATCTACAACTACCGTGCGCTGACCGCCGAGCTGACGGCGCTGGGCCACACCTTTGCCACCCGCACCGACACCGAGGTCCTGCTGCACGGGTGGGAGCAGTGGGGCCGCGAGCTGCTGCCCCGGCTGCGCGGGATGTTCGCGTTTGCGCTGTGGGACCGCCGCGCCGGGGTGCTGTTCTGCGCGCGGGATATGTTCGGCATCAAGCCGCTGTACTACTGCCGCTGCGCCGACGGCACGCTGCTTTTTGCCAGCGAGATCAAGGCGTTTTTAGACCACCCGTCGTTTGCCAAGCGGCTCAACACCGCGCAGCTGCCGCTCTATCTGTCCTGCCAGTATTCCCCGGGGCGGGATACGTTTTTTGCAGGCGTGCAGAAGCTGCTGCCCGGGCATTTTCTCGAGTTCTCCGACGGCATCGTCCGCACGACGCGGTGGGTGCAGCCTGCCTTCCTGCCCGGCGATGCGCCGGTCTCCCCTGCCGAGATCGAAGAAGTCCTGCGCGGCAGTGCGGCGGCGCACAAGGTCGCCGACGTCGAGGTCGCGGGGTTCCTGTCGGGCGGCGTGGACTCGGCCTACCTGACCGCGCTGGCCCGCCCCGCGCGTACCTACACGATCAGCTACGCCGAGCCGAAGTACGACGAGTCCTTCCCCGCCCGGGCGCTGGCACGCAGTCTCGGCGTGCGCAACCGCGTGCGGCGCATCAGCCCCGGCGAGTTCTGGGACGCCGTGCCCGCCGTACAGTACCACATGGACGAGCCGCTGGCCGACGCTGCCGCCGTGGCGCTCTACTTTTTGAACCGCGAGGCCGCGAAGGACGTCAAGGTCGTGCTCTCGGGCGAGGGCGCGGACGAGCTGTTCGGCGGGTACAACATCTACCGCGACCCCTTCACGGCGCGGTGGTATGACCGCCTGCCGCCCTGGCTGCGGGCCGGGCTGGGGGCGGCGGCGGCGCTGCTGCCGCCCGCGCGCGGGGTGAACTTTCTCGTGCGGCGCGGCATGAGCCTGGAGGAGCGGTATTTCGGCCCCACGGCCCTGTTCAATGAGCGCGAAAAGCGCCGCCTGCTGGCGGATTACGCCGGGGACGGCGACCCGATGTTTTTGACCGAGGCTATCTGGGACGCCACCGAGGGACTGGACCCCGTGACCCGGATGCAGCAGGTGGATTTAAATTTGTGGCTGGCCGGGGACATCCTGCTCAAGGCCGACAAGATGAGCATGGCGCACAGTTTGGAGCTGCGGGTGCCGTATCTGGACCGGGAGGTCTGGGCGCTGGCCGCCGCGCTGCCCGCTGCCGCCAAGGCCGACGCGCGCACGACGAAAATTGCCCTGCGCCGGGCCGCGGCACGCACGCTGCCCGCCGCCAGCGCCGCGCGCAAAAAGCTCGGCTTTCCTGTGCCGGTGCGGGACTGGCTGCGGCAGGAGCCCTACACCAGCCGGGTGCGGGCCGTGTTCAGCCGCCCGGCAGCGGCGGAGTTCTTTGACCCGCGCGCGCTGCATAGTATGTTGAACCAGCACCTGCACGGCGGCGACTGCTGGCGGCAGATCTGGTGCGTGTACAGCTTTTTGATCTGGTATGAGCAATTTTTTGGAGCGTGATGCTGAATGGACCTGCGGCGGCTTACCCAAAACACCGGCTGTCGGCTTCTGCGCGGCGATGCCCTGACCGAAATCACGTCCGTCTGCTGTGACTCCCGCTGTGCCGGGCCGGGGGCGCTGTTCGTCTGTCTGCCCGGGCGGCACGCCGACGGCCACGACTTTGCGGCGCAGGCCGTCGCTGCCGGGGCCGCGGCGGTGCTCTGCACCCATGATGTGCCCGGTCTGCCCGCCGGGTGTGCCGTGCTGCTGGCGGGCGACCCGCGGCGGGCCATGGCGGCGCTGGCCGCGCGGCTCTACGGCGAACCGGCCCGCGCCATGACGATGATCGGCGTGACCGGCACGAAGGGCAAGACGACGACGGCCCACCTGCTGGCAGCCGTTTTGCAGGCCGACGGGCGGCGGGTCGGGCTGGTGGGCACCAACGGCGTCTGCTGGCCCGGGCATCGGCATGATTTGAACCATACAACGCCGGAAAGCTGCGATCTGCAGCTGCTTTTGCGCCGCATGGCCGACGACGGCTGCGACACCTGCGTCATGGAGGTTTCGAGCCTCGGGCTGAAATTTGACCGCGCGGCGGAGATCGAATTTGCGGTGGGGGTGTTCACGAACCTGTCGCCCGACCACATCGGCCCCGACGAACACGCGGATTTTGCCGAGTATCTGTTCTGGAAGCGGGCGCTGTTCCGCCGCTGCCGCGTGGGAGTTTTCAACAATGATGACCCGCATGTGGGGAAAATTATGCAGGGTCTTTCCTGCCGCGCCGTGACCTACGGCATCGGCTGCCCGGCGGATGTACGCGCCGACGCCGATTTTGCGCTGACCCGCGCGGGCGGGCGGCTGGGCGCGGCGTTTACCGTGGACGGCGCACGGTACGCCGTGGGCATGCCCGGGGCGTTCAGCGTGTACAATGCGCTGGCAGCCATTGCCATCTGCCGACATTTTAAGGTGGATGAGGAAGCTATCAAAAAGGCACTGTTACAGGCAAAAGTAAAGGGCCGTATTGAGATGATCAAGGTATCTGACGAATTCACACTGATGATCGATTACGCACATAATGCCATGGCGCTGGAGAGCCTTCTCGGAACACTGAAGGAATATGATCCGCACAGACTGGTATGCCTGTTTGGCTGTGGCGGAAACCGTTCCAAGCTGCGCCGTTATGAGATGGGTGAGGTTTCAGGAAAGATGGCAGATCTGACCATCATTACTTCTGATAATCCGCGAGATGAGGATCCACAGGCCATCATCGATGATATCAAGATCGGAATGGCAAAAACAGATGGAAAATATGTAGAGATCCCGGATCGTAAAGAGGCGATCGCCTACGCGATCCATCACGGTGAGCCGGGAGATATCATCGTCCTTGCCGGAAAGGGCCATGAGGATTATCAGGAGATCAAGGGTAAGAAATATCCCATGGATGAGCGTGTACTGATCCGGGAGATCCTGGAAGAAGATCAGAAAGCGTAAATGGATGATCTATGCAGATGTGATCATTGATATTTCTCATGAAAAGCTGGACCGGGATTTTCAGTATCGTGTACCTGAGGAGCTGGTGCAGGCAATAAAACCCGGAGTTGTGGTCACAGTGCCCTTCGGAAAGGGAAATACCCTTCGGAAAGGCTATGTGACCGGGATCTCCGGAACGGCAAAATATGATGCGTCAAAGCTCAAGGAGATCCGGGGAGTGTCCACAGACAGTGAGACAACAGAATCCCGGCTGATCGCACTTGCGGCCTGGATGAAGCAGACCTATGGCTCCACCATGATCCAGGCACTGAAAACAGTTCTGCCTGTAAAAGACAAGGTCCGTGCAAAAGAGAAAAGACTGATCCTTTTTACAGGGAAAAAGGAAGAGGGGCAGGCACTTCTTGGCAAGCTGGAAGGCAGCCGCTTTAAAGCACGTGAGCGGTTCCTTCGGGCAATCCTGGAGGCCGGGAGCCTGGATTATACCTATGCCTCCAAAGAGCTTGGAGCCGGCATTTCCGTTCTTGATTTTTTTGAGAAAAAAGGTCTGATAACTATTGAAAGTCAGGAAATGTATCGTATTCCCGAGGGGCTCGGCCTGGTGAAGGAGAACATGGAGCTGAGTCTGAACCAGGAACAGCTTTTGGCGGCAGAGCAGATCTTTCGGGAATGGCAGGAGCCGGACCCAAGGCCTGCACTTCTTTTCGGAGTGACCGGAAGCGGAAAGACCCAGGTTTATATGCGCCTGATCCAGAAGGTACTGGAGGAGGGAAAACAGGCGATCGTGCTGATCCCTGAGATCGCGCTTACTTATCAGACAGTCAGGCGCTTTTATGCCATGTTCGGAGATAAGGTTTCGGTTCTGAACTCCAGACTTTCCCAGGGAGAACGTTATGATCAGTTCAAAAGAGCAAAACGTGGTGAGATCCAGGTGATGGTAGGACCCAGATCCGCACTGTTCACACCGTTTTCAGATCTGGGACTGATCGTTATCGACGAAGAGCATGAACCCACCTACAAAAGTGAGAATACGCCAAGGTACCATGCACGTGAGACTGCCATTGAGAGGGCACGAATGGAACATGCCCGTGTGGTTATGGGATCAGCCACTCCGTCATTGGAAGCCTACAGTCATGCCTGTGACGGAGAATATCTTCTGGTAAAGTTAAACGCACGTTATGAGGAAAGGCCTCTTCCACAGGTATCAATCGTGGATCTTCGGGAAGAATTAAAGAAAGGAAACCGCTCGGTACTGAGTCTGGAGCTGAAGAGGGATCTGGAGCAGGTCCTTGAAAGAAGAGAACAGGCCATGCTGTTTCTGAACCGGAGAGGATATGCGGGCTTTGTTTCCTGCAGAGCCTGCGGTCACGTTATGAAATGTCCCCACTGTGATGTATCTCTAAGTGAACACAATGGCAATCGTCTGATCTGTCATTATTGCGGCTATGAGACTGTGAAACCGGAAATCTGTCCGTCCTGTGGTTCACCGCATATTGGTGGATTTAAGGCAGGAACCCAGCAGATCGAGAAGGTCATTGAAAAAGAATTCCCGAAAGCCAGGGTACTTCGAATGGATTTTGATACTACAAGGACCAAGGACAGCTATGAGAAGATCCTGGCTTCTTTTGCAAAGCATGAGGCAGATATTCTGGTGGGGACCCAGATGATCGTCAAGGGACATGATTACAGCAATGTGACGTTGGTTGGCGTGATCCTGGCGGATTTATCCTTATACGCAAATGACTACCGTGCAGGAGAACGTACTTTTGATCTTCTGACGCAGGCAGCCGGACGTGCCGGTCGAGGCGAAAAAGAAGGAGCGGTCGTGATACAGACCTATCAGCCGGAGCATTATGCGATTGCGGCAGCTGCCAGTCAGGATTACAAAGCATTTTACGAAATGGAGATGGCATACAGGCGGATGCTTCGTTATCCACCGGTTTATGATATGCTGCAGATTCTGCTGACCGGAGAATCTAAAGGAAAAGTAGAAAGCTATGCCGGGATTTTATGCCGGGATTTAAAGGAAAAGACAAAGACATTACAATATACGCAGACAAGGATCATCGGACCGGGAGAAGCGGCGATTGGAAAGATCAACGATGAATACCGTTATGTGATCTATATCAAGGCACCGGGTCTTGGCGCAATCACGACGCTGCGTGACTATTGACACATGCGGCTGCGAAGGCGTGACGATTAGCGTGGATATGAACCCGATGACGGTTTGTTAAGAAAAATATGGTTTTAAATTATAATATAAATGGAGGGCAATATGGCAACGAGAAAGATACGTTTAGATGGTGATGATGTATTGAGAAAGGTCTGCAAACCGATTGAGAAGATGACACCACGGTTGCAGACATTGATCGATGATATGTATGAGACGATGTATGAGGCAAATGGTGTGGGACTGGCGGCACCACAGGTTGGTATATTAAAGCGCATTGTCGTGATCGATATCGGAGATGATAATGCCTATACATTGATCAATCCAAAGATTATCGAGGCGGACGGCGAACAGACAGGCGAGGAAGGCTGCCTGAGTCTGCCGGGTCTGCAGGGCACCGTGACAAGACCAAATCATGTAATCTGTGAAGCATATGACGAGGATATGCAGCTTCGGCAGATCGAGGGCGAGGGATTACTGGCGCGTGCGATCTGTCATGAGTTAGATCATCTCGATGGAATCCTGTACAAGGACAAGGTAGAGGATGGACTTTACAAAGTAGAGCCAGTTGAGCCGGAAGAGTAACCAGAAATCGTAAGTGCAACAGGGTAGAACATGGAGGTAGAGCATGAGAATCATATATATGGGAACGCCGGAGTTTGCAGCGATTGCGCTTTCGGCAATCGTGAAAGAACATGAGGTGGTTGCGGTTGTGACACAGCCGGACAAACCACAGGGACGAAACCGCAAGCTGGTACCAACACCAGTCAAGGTGAAAGCACAGGAATATGAGATTCCCGTCTATCAGCCGGAGAAGGTGCGCGAGGCAGAGATGGTAGAAACGCTTCGGTCATACAAGCCGGATGCAATCGTGGTGGCTGCGTATGGACAGATTCTGCCGGAGAGCATTTTATCGATTCCGCCGTATGGCTGTATCAACATTCATGCGTCACTGCTTCCGAAATACCGTGGCGCAGCACCGATTGAGCGCGCAATCATCGACGGAGAGACGGTAACTGGTGTCACAACGATGTATATGGAAAAAGGACTTGATACCGGAGATATGATCGACAAGGTGGAGGTTGCGATCACACCGGAAGATACTG
>OIBQ01000506.1_pt1 | contig 12001 bp, 4 predicted proteins | sample 1581051 | NCBI WGS metagenome assembly OIBQ01 (sample SAMEA3882511, study PRJEB24775) | human gut metagenome | biome: human-associated habitat; feature: intestine environment; material: feces | place: Netherlands | collected 2009/2010
TACAATGCTGAGGATGGACAACAGACTGTAGTAGTTGAGAACAATGGTGAATTAGCAACTCTACCATATGTAAGTATAGGCTTTGGAGCAGATGCACATTTTGCACAGGTACAAAATAATAAAACTGGAGAAAAAATATTAGTAGGTGATTATCCACAACTACAATTAAGTACAACAAAGAGTGAACAAACATTAATACTACATGACCCATGTACAAGTGTAGGAACTTTAATTCAGAGCGGAGCTAATATTAATGCAGGTCGTGGCACAGATGGTTCTTTTACTATATCATCTGGAGGTGAAAGTTTTATACTTAGTGAATTAGGTAATAGCTCAGAAAAAATAAAGGGTGCCTGTGCCCGTATCGCATTAAGTAAGAACATAGATGACTTTAAAGTAATGGTGAGAATGCAGTGTAGGTCAAGTGGTAAAAATGGTGATCCAAATAACTTTCTTAGTGAACAAGAAAAAGTAAAAGAAACTGTAGTTTCTGGTACTAAGACTAAATATTACGAAGTAAATGCCAATGGACTTAATTACAGAACCGGACCGGGAACTAATTACACATCTAAGGGGATTATCCCAAAGGGAACAAAATTAACAGAGGTTACTATACAAAATGGATGGGCAAAGATAAAATACAAAACAAAGACATATTATGTATACGCTAAATACCTAACTCAGAAAATAAAAGATAATTCAAAGAGTACTGTGCAAGAATTTACAGTAGCTAATATGTGGCTTACACCAAGTAAAACACTAACAGGAGCTAGTTGTGTTGTATATACAAAGCCTGACCTAGGTAGTAAAGTGGAATGTACTATACCTTATGGTACTGTACTTAGAATAATACAAAGAACGTATACATACACATATACAGATTCTAATAACAGTAAACAAACAGTAAAATTTTATAGAATTTATAAACCTTGGAAAGATAAAAATGGTAAAAATCATTATGGATATATAAATGTAGATAACCTTAAAGGAGCAGCAGGTATGGATACGAGTGTAGATTACACAAATGACCCTGCATACGCAGACCATAAGACAGGAATAGCTGAGGTATATGGCTTCGATATAAATGGTACTCAAATATTTAGATTATATTTAGGTGACATTAACCCATATTTTGAATATAACCAAGCTGAGGTAAGTGTAAGTAAAAAATCCATATTAATCACAAGTAATGATAATCCAAAGGAAAAGACAGACAAAACAGTTGATGCAGACGGTAAAACTGTTACTAATCATTATATGAGTGGTCAGTATGGTAGTTGGAATGATGCCAATGCATATTTTACATTAACACGAAAAAAGACAGGACAATATTATGTATATAGTGCTCAAGTACAAAAGAATGATGATGGGACATTTACACAATCTGTATCAGCTAATAACAAACGTAGTAGTGAATACTCTACCGAACCATTAAGTTACTTAGCTATATATCTAGGAACAATGGCAGATAAGTTAGAAAATGCTTGTGGAGTCGGTATTAGTGATATAAGAGTATATGAATTGAATCCGGAGAGTGAGGAGATTTCTAATATAAAATACTTTGAAGCAGGTGATAAATTAGACTTGGATTTTGAGAATGGTGATTGCTATTTAAACAATGAGCTGAGAAATGATTTAGTAGATATCGGTAGTTCATACTTTACTGTAGATGAAGGCGAAACAACATTACAAGTATTTAGCGACGACACTACTGCCAGTATCGGAGTATTAATAAGGGAAAAATGGTTAGGTGTGGTTGATGAGGACAGAAGTACACCATCCCAAGATTTGAATTTAACCAGCGAATAGGAGGTATATGTATGAATAAAAACTTATATATTTTAGACAACACGAAAAAACTGATAAAAATTATAAATACCATAAACACAATTAGTATAAAAGTATACGATGATACATATACCAGTGAACTTTTAACGGGGGCAGAAACTTACACTGCCTCTTTTAAAGTAAGTTATCAAGACCAACCAATATTTTTAGAAGGTAATTACATTGGATTTTATTGGCAAGATAATTTCAAATTGATGCAAATTAAGAAAACAACTAGTATTGAACATATAGACGACGTAACTATTACAGTTTATGCGGAGTTTATAGGAATTGAATTATATAATAGCTATGTAGAAAAATTTGTGGCAGATGGGAACGCTACAAAACTACTAGAAACAATATTGATGGACACTAATTACAAAGTAGGATATGTAAGTCCTTCATTAGATGAGGAAGCCTTTAGGGTAGAGACTACAGAAGTTACTAGTGTATATTCAGTTATACAAAATGCTACTTCAATATTATACGAATGTGAATGGCAATTTAGAACAGTTCCAGTAGATATAAAAAGAGGTAAATTTAATTTTTATGTAGACTGTTTTGCAAGTGGAGAGCGTGGCACTAAAAGATATAAACGTTTTGAAAGTGATAGAAATAGTTATGGCATGAAACGTACTGGAGATATTACAAACTTTTGCAGTGGTATTATACCAATAGGAAAAAATGGACTTACTATTAGTAATGTAAAATGGGAAAAAGAACAAGGAGATCCAACGGATAAACCCCTTGGTCAGAACTACATTTTCGATGAGAAAGCACATGAAATGCTTAATAATGGTGGCAAATACGTATTAATGAAATACAAAAGTGATGCTGATGATATATACACATTAATACACGAAGGGTATGTCAAATTAAAGGAATTAAACAAGACTAAATTTAGTTATGAAATTCCTATATATATGAATGAAAGAGATTATGAGGAGATTGATGTCGGTGATACTAACTATGTTGTGAGTAGAAAATTCAACCCACCAATTCAATTAGAGGCACGTATTACAAAGTTTGAAATTAGTTTTACAGATAGAACTAAGAACAGTGTAACACTAGGTAACTACAAGGAAATACGTAGCAAAATGAAATCTTTAAATAAAGATGACATAGTTAATGATGTTGTAGACATTATAAAGAAACATGGTAAATTAACCGCTAGTGATTTACTTGCTATTAGAAATTATCTAAATCAATTAGGAGTGGATAAAAAATTAATTGATAAACTTATTAAACAATATACAGATAAAGTAGTACCTGACCCAGTAAAACCTGGAGATGATACAAGTAAAATAAGTGAGGACACAGAAGATTATAGAGCAATAAATATAAAGAAAATAGACAATGGATTATGGATAGGAGATAGTAGAATTCATGACTGTATAAAATACAAATGTGGAGAAATAAAAGGTAAAACACCTACTACTCAACCACAACCTGATAAAAAAGAAGATAGTAGTAAAACTGCAAAACAATACAAAGCGGCAGTAGATTATTATGCTAAATTCGACTTAGGTAAATGGAGTGATAAATATAGTGATTTAAAAAATTTGAGAAGTAAATCCAACCATTGGAAAATATATGTTATGGTAGAACATTATAGTAAAAAATTTGGACTTGACCCACAACTAGTTTATGCAATAATATATGCAGAATCCAGTGGCAATCCATATGACGCTACTAAGTATAGTGGTGGAGGATATGGACTTATGCAATGTGAAAGGGACGCATATTTTGGAAAAAAACAAACTATAGAATTTAAGGATGGTAGTAAAGACTACTTTACCCCAAGCTATAGTACTATGAAACCTAAAAGTTGTGGTACACGTACTATTAACGGGGTAAAAGTGGATAAGGGTGTAGCTAATCAAGTAATGTTTGGTTGTAATGAACTTAGAAAATCCTTAAAACGTTTTAAATGGAACATATTCGCCGCATTGGTTGGATATAACTTTGGTTTATATGGATGCGATTTATTAATATGTAGATATGTTGCAATGAAAAATGGTTTATCATGGGTTAATAGATATGGATATACAGTACAAAGTTCTAAAGTACAATCTTTATATTTCAAAGAATTGGAAAAAGGTACTGCCGCATGGGCTAACGGTAGAAGTTGGTATGTATCTACAAAACACGCGGGTACAGCAAAAAATATAGAATACTATTTAAGATGGTATAAGGTAGTAGACGGACAATTACCATATTGTATTGACGAAAAAGGTAGAAAAAGAGGCTATGGAGCAATAAAACCAGGTACATCAAATAAGAGCGCAGAAGCTACTGCTGTATCAACTGAATCCGCAATGACTAGAGCAGCAAGTGTTAAGAGTGCCCCTACATGGAAAATAGAGGGTAACACTACTAATAAAAAAGGTGTTGCTGAAAACGTTAGAAAGAAAATAGTCAATAAGGCTAAGGAAATATGTGAATTACACCAGAAATATAAAAAAGCTACTTACTATGCAGGAGCTTGTATATATGATGATAGTAAAAGATTTAGAGTTAAAGGTACTATACATGGTATTAAAAATCCATACTGTTATGTGTGTTCTTCTCTTAGTAGTTGTGCATATCTATATGCTGGACTTAGAAGTGTAACTGCAAAATACGGTGGTGCCAATTGTGCTTATGGTTCTCTAGTGAGATATGCTACAAAATATAGTGGATATACATTAAAGAAATTAACAAGCACAACAATTAATGAATTATTACCTGGAGACTTAATCATGCTAAGTAATGCGACTGTACCTTCAAATGTAACTGTTACTTGGGCATCAAAACCAGGTGGTGATTCTAAATATGCCAAAGCCGGTACTCACCACGTAGTTGTGTATTGTGGAAAAGTTAAGGGTGAACGTATGATAGCCCATGCTAGTGGAGGGCATAAATGGCCAGATGCTATAAGATATGAAGACATGAGTATAACATATAGTAAAAGAGGTAGTATGTCTCATTGGTATACACATGGTATAATACTTAGACCATGGGATTTAGCAAGAGCGGATAAAGAGGCAAAAGTGAAAAATCAATCAGCTACAAAACCAACACCTCCAAAAGATATAGTGGATGATGACGACGGAACAACTTATGAAATTACTTTTAAAGGACTTAACAGTGCTGCACCTAAAGATTTTGTAGAAGGTGGAAAACTTATTACTAATATCACTGTCAATGGAGTTACTGACAAAACTCCATATCCTAAGACTGTCAGTCATGTAATGCTAGCATTTGGAGTTCCTGCACTAGGGGATAATGTGGATAACGTTGTGGAAGATTATAAATCTCTTATAAAAGCCTTACTAAAGAAATACCCTAAAAAGCCTATATTTGTATGTGAGGAAGCTCGTTTAAGAAGTTCTCAATCAGGCAACTACAAACAAATGAATGAAGCAATAGACTCACTTAATAATATGATGTTGGATTACTGCAATAAAACAAAATACGTAATATTCTTAAGAAAACCAAAGGATATGTGTGATACCACTGATAAATATTACTGGCTTAGCAGCTTAACTACCGACGGGTATAGAATGAAGGATAAAACATCTACTCAGACTTATTATAAAGAGTATAAGAAAAAGATATTATACTTTGGTGAGGGAGCAGAATGGGAGAGCGACAGTGTTACAAGTAATAAAATGTTAGACAGTCAACGTGTATACTCTTATAATAAACCACTAACAAAATTACAATTTAGAGTGCCGGCAACTTCATCAACAAATTACAATGATAGTTACTATGCACGTATTGTATTCACTACTGCAAAAGGATTCAAGCTAATACAACCTGGCACAGTATACCTAGAAGGTGTGGACTGTAAGAATGGAGTACTATTACCTAAAGTAGGTACTACTTATATTGTATCTGTGTATTATAATCCCGACACTACAATAAGTGACAAGCCGTATTTAGGAAGTGTTGGAGCTAAGAAAAAAGGCACTAATTATGCACAACCATTATTTAAATATTCAGCTGATCTAGTTAAAATTGCTAATAGTTACTATAATAATAATAGTAAGTTCAGTTATAATAGTACAACTCCCGCAGATTTCAAGAATCCATCCGAAAACATTAGTAAATGGAAGGTCAACAATAAATATCAAATAGATGATAGCTGTTTTCTTAACTACGTATTAACAGGTTGGACTTATGAAAAATCTCCTTTTGGTAACGAGAAAAAGACTGATAATAATAGAAATAATAGTGTTAGCTGGGCTATACCAAGTACTAGAAATGAAGCTAATATAGGAAAATATTTTGTACAGAAAAACTGGGTAGTAGATGTAGCAGATTTAGAAACATTTAAGAATCTAGCAATTGGAGATATAATATTCATGGACGCTGACAGTAAAAATAATGGTGAATTCATGGCGATATCACATACTGCCATAGTAATAGAAAAAGATAAAGCTGGAGATTATGTGGCACTTGAATGTACTAATGGATTATCAAGTGGCGTATTTAGGAAAGTGAAAGTAAAAAAACTTGCGAGTAAAAATATATTATTTGTAGGCAGATTTATGATAGGATAGGAGGTGAATATATGATAGGTGATGGACAAGAGCGTGTAGACAGACCCGTATATGATGATGACGGTGAGATAATTATATGGCCAACACTAGATGAGGATATGGAAGAATTTGCAGAGGAACCAGAAGTAGCTACTGTAGCTGCTTCTGACGATACTACAGAAGATGATACGTATTATGAAGTACCTGACACTGTAGAAGATGACCAAGATAGAATTGATGTGCAAGTTGAAGGTATAGAAGACGAAGAATGTGAGGATCCCAAAATAGGTGATATTCAACAAGCCGGAGAAGATTATAATGAGGCTATGGATAGAATTGTTGGTGTATTAATGCAAGCATTAAGTACAGAAGAAATGACAGAGGAGATGAGTGCAGAACTACAAGACGCAACTAACAACATGGAAACTGCTAAACAAACTATAACTGATTTATGTGGTGACCCTGAAACAAAAGCATTACAAACTGACCCTGATACTAAAATTCCACAAAATCTACAAGAACTGTTAGAGACACTTACAAAAGATGGAAAGGCTCCATGGCTATATATAGATGATGAAGGTAATTTATTATTAGATGGAGAAAGCGTACCCAAACTAAAAGTAGTAGAGTTGGAAGCACAAAAGATAAAAGCTGACTATGGTGAGTTCAAAGACCTTACTACTAAAAATTTTACGGCAGTTAATGCTAAAATAGATAATTTAAATGTTGGAGATTTAGATGCTATTAATGCGACTATCACTAACTTAAAAGCTACAGTAGCACAGATACAAACGTTAATAGGCGGAAACTTAACTATGGATAATATCCACTCTTTAGTATTAACAAGTGATAAAGTAACTATAGCTAATGCATTAATAAAGGACGCAATGATTGATACTGTTAGTGCCAATAAGATTAATACAGGTATTCTTAATACAAATAATGTGCAAATACAATCAAAAGATGGAAGTATGTTATTGCAAGGCAATCTTCAACAATTTAAAGATGACAAAGGCAATGTACGTATTCAAATAGGAAAAGATGCCACAGGTAATTTTACATTCAGCTTATTTGATGCTACTGGCACAGGTGTATTAATAGATGAAAAAGGTATTAAATCCGGTGCAGTAGCTAATGGATTAATAGTAGATGCCATGGTTAATGATAATGCTAATATCGCTGGTAGTAAATTGGATATAAGTAGTGTTATTAGTAGTATAAATAATAATACCATAAAAGCGAGTCATATAAAATTTGATGATACTGAACAGACATTAGATGTATCATTCAATCAGCTTAAAAAGACAGTTGATACAATTAAGAATATTACTGTAGATGGAGACTTAAGCAGTGTTATTGAACAAGTAACTACTAATACAACTAATATCAGTGTTGCTCAAGGTCAAATATCCAGTCTTATTAGTAATACAACTATAACTAAGACGGACGGAACTGTAACACAATTAAAGGATGAATATAATAGTACAAAAGACACTGTGGATAAACATACAACTACAATAGGAAAATTAGAAACCAATGTAAATGATGTAACTAGTAAACAGTCAAAATTAGAGCAGTCTTTAGATGGGTTCAAGATGACAGTTAGTGATACATATGCAACAAAAGAGGGATTAAATCAAATAAAAGAGTCAATTCAGAATTTGGATGGCTATACTATAATACTTAGTAAAGAGTGTCTTGTAACTACTTGTGATTAAAGGAGGTAATAAAATGGCAAGTATAACAGTAACAAGTAACCCCAGTACAACTGAAGATACATTAACAGTTAATTTTACAACGGACGCTACCAATATTACAGATATATTAATTAGTAAAGATGGAGGTAATTCGTACACTAGTGCTACTTCATTTACTAACACTACAGCTGTTTTCAATGTTAGTAGTTGGAGTAATGGGACATATAGTAACTGTAAATTAAAATGTGTATATACGGAATCTACTGGTGGTGGAGGCACTGGAGGTGGTGATACTACTGAAACACTAACTATAAGTAATATATCAAATATAACACAAAATACTAAAACACCATTCTATATAGAATATTCCACAAATATACCAGTAACAAAACATGAAGTATCATGGGATGGTGGACATACATTCTACGATAAAACTAGTGAAGTTACCTCTAGTGGGAATAACCATAAGTTTTTACATGATGATAAAGCGAATGCTGGAACATACAAGATGGCTATAAGAGTTACAACTGCTAAGGGTACAACTAAGACAAGTAATGTATTCACAGTTACATTAGTGGATAACAGTGGATTAACTTTTACTCAATATAAAAAATTGGATAACGGCGTAGTTACTGATACTACAGATACAAAATATTATAGTACAGTGGATAAAATAGCAGTAACTCCATCTGGAAAATATACACTTGATTTAAATCCTGTAAGTTATGTTTGTGTATGTTTCTATAATAGTAGTGATACTTATTTAGGTAATGATTCAGGAGGATTTATAGAAAACAATACTCCAGACTGGTCAGTTGGTTCATTATCAACAACAATTAATGTTCCAGCAAGTGCTTCATATATTAGAATATGTGGTACAAGTGATAATACGCAAGTAACTGGAACACTAACTAAATCAAGTAGTGGTGGTACAACTACACCAAGTGAATTATTAGATAGTGATGGAGCATACGTTGTTGATGACTTCTCAAGTGGCACAATAGATTCACGTAAGTGGTCATATGAATTAGGATATGTAAGAAATGGTGAAACTCAAAAATATACAAATACAAATGCTGAAGTTAACGACGGAATATTAGCTTTAAGAGGTAAAAAAGCAAGTGATGGTTCTTGGACATCTGCTTCTATTATTTCAAAAAAACATTTTGCTTTCATGTATGGTAAGATAGTTGCTAGAGTTAGAGCATGTAATTATAATGGAGCATTCGGTGCGTTTTGGACTTTAGGTGATAGTTTTGAATTTGGATATAAGGAAAATGGTAGTCCTGATACATTAGGTGAATGGTGGGCTTATTGTGGTGAGTTTGACGTCATGGAATTCTATAATGGAAAATTAACTTGTGGTACGTTCTTCAATGAAAAAGAGGAAAGTGGACGTGTATGGTACAATAATTATCCTACTGGCGATTGGCATGAATTTGCAATGCAATGGAATACAGATGGTAGTTTGATTTTCTCTATTGATGGAAATGAATTATCAAGAACAAGTGCTACTGATAACAGAGCATTCCATATACCACACTTTATTTTACTTAACCAAGCGATTGGTGCTAGTGGCGGTACTCCAGATAGTGATACAACTGAAATAACACAATATGTTGATTGGGTTAAATATTATCCATTGAGTACTGATAATCTAGTATTAAATTCTAACGACTTCTCTTTAACTGCTATGGATTGGAATGATAATTCTCACAACTGTATGGTAAGACCTACTTTTAATGATAATTGTATTAATAAATCATTAACATGGTCATCTAGTGATAGTAAATTAGTGTGGGTTCATAGTGGATTATGTACTACTTATGCAGGGGCTAATGGTAGTGTTGTAATAACTGCCACAACACAAGATGGAGTATCAAGAAGTGTAACATTAACAGTAAGCAATGGTACGTTGAGATAGGTGGTGATTTTTTATGAGTGAAATATACAGTAATTTATTCACAACAAAAGTCGATAGACCAGCTACGAGTACTACGATATATAGTAACCAATTTACTACAACAATTAATAAAACAGTTGTAGGAGAAACTAGTAATAATACTCAAATTAACATCTATAATGGAACTACTCAATTAGTCGCAGTTGATAGTACACCAACTACTGGTCAATATAAAGTAACTATAACCGACACTACTAACTGTACTGCAAAATTAGAGAGTGATTATAAAACAATCACTCTCCTTACAGTAACAGGTAATGCGGGAGAAATACACGTAACTATTAATATTGAAGGAAAAACAACTGTAAACAAAACTATACCTGTAGCAGCTATTACTAAAAGTTCTGTAATTAAAGCTGCTGAAACACAATATCAACAATTATCTGATAGATTTTCTTGGTGGGTTAGAGGTAATAGTACAAGTTCAATGCAACTAACACAAGATGCATTAAATATAATAACAAAACAAGTAAAAGTAGATGGTGATATGATAGTTGATGGGGCTATTGATGGTAAAACTATTACAGGAGCAACTATTATAGGTAGTACTTTTAGGAATCAAGGTAATACTTTTAGTGTAGATAGTGAAGGAAATATTGTTGGAGCACAAATAAAAGGTAGTGAAGTTGTAGGAGATAGTTTCTCAGTTGAAGGTGAATTAACTGCTGATACAATCACCGCCAATAAAATAAATAATGCACAATATCCAAGCACACTGGATGACGATATACAAATTGAAATAGACCCTTCATCAGGTAGTGATGATGTTGAATTAACAGAAGGTGCAGTATATAAAACAATGGGAGGAGTAATAGATGCCTTACCTAAATTTCTTAATGGTAAACGAATAAATATATGGATGCGTGGGGATATAACCGAAAATGCTGACTTCCAAAATTATACTAGTGGACAAATAAGACTTTATTTAGATGGGCACACATTATACGGATACATTAGAAACTATATGAGTAGTGCCAAATTATGGGTATATGGTGGCTGGCCAGGTACCGAAGAAGGACAAATCGGTGTTGTCCACCCCGACACAGGTTGTGCAGTAGCTGGTAGAACTGGTAGTATTATATCGCAGGAAAGTAGTTCACTCAATACATACAGCGTTAAAGTTTATGGTAGTGATAATAAACACAGTGATGGGCAAAGTAATATTGTAGGTTATATCGGGGATGCCTTTGCCTCAATGTATATTAAAAATACTACATTAGTTAACTGTGAAATAGGGTACAGAGGTAGTGCCTGTGCAAGAATACACGATGCGAGTTCCGCCGGTGTATGTAGTGAATACGGATTTCAAACTACTAGTGGTGCATTTATAACAATAGCCAATGCAGCTCACTGCGGTGGTTTAACTGCAAATACCGCTCAAACATTACCAGGACAAATTATACAGCACGCAAAAGCAACATTTGCTGGAGGTAGTCAAACCACAGACCCAGGCAAAGCCCCTACTACATCAACTAAAAAGACTATAACAATAAAATCTAACAGTGGTGATACCTATAGAAGTAGTGTATACAACAACTGGAAAAAAGATAATACTGCAAGACAAGGTGATTATGGCTACGGTGATTGTAATGGATGTTGGTTCTTTGGTACTCAATTCAACCAATTCAAGGGCAAAGATATTAGTAAAATTGAACTTACTATTAAGAGAATATCAGGTGGTTCTTATGCAGCAGTCCCAATAGCAGTTAAAACTCATAACTATGCAAGTAGACCAAGTGGAAAACCTTCATATGGCTCAAGTTGTGGTAGTGTAAGTATAGCAGTTGGTGATAGTGGTAAATTAACTATTACAAATAGTACTATATTAAATGCGCTATCAAACGGAACTATAAAAGGATTTGGTATTCAATCTTCTTATAATGCTAGTAGCTATGCCGTATGCTCTGGTAGTGTAACAATGAAGGTAACTTATACAGAATAGGAGGTGATTGAATGGATGCAATAAATATAATAACTGAAATATATAA
>OIBQ01000509.1_pt1 | contig 11927 bp, 6 predicted proteins | sample 1581051 | NCBI WGS metagenome assembly OIBQ01 (sample SAMEA3882511, study PRJEB24775) | human gut metagenome | biome: human-associated habitat; feature: intestine environment; material: feces | place: Netherlands | collected 2009/2010
TGCCGAACGCCAGTCCGTCCGTCGTCCGCCCGTCGGCATCGAACCCGATCGCGGCGGGCGAAATCGAGATGCGCGCCTCCCGGCTCGTGTTGTCCGCATCGGTGCCCGACTCGTAACAGCCTGTGAATGCCGCCGCGGCGATGGCGAGCAGGCCGGATATGAATTTTCTCATAGCTGAATAGTTTTCTGTTGGGTAAATGGATTAAGACCAGCCTTCGGTCTGCCTGAGGTTGCTGTTCTTGTTGATCGCCGAGGTCGAGATCGGGAAGAGGTAGATGTTGGGGTTCGTCGAACCGCCCACGCCGCCCTCGACACCCGTATTGGGCCAGTATTTGAGCGGGCAGTAGGTGTCGATGTAACCCAGGCGGATGTAGGTGAACCACAGGTTGCCCTCCTCGGCGAATTCCCAGCGGTTCTCCGCAGCCAGCGCTTCGAGCACGTCCTGCTGCGTGGCCGAGGTGTAGAAGTCGGCCTTTCCGTAGGCGCGCTGCGCGACCACGTTCAGCTCCCCGAGCGCCTCCTTGTACTGTTTCCTGTAATAGTACAGCTCGGCACGGAACATATAGTACTGCGCATACCGGTAGAGGATCAGGTCATCGTCGTAGAGCAGCGTCCCCGAAGACCAGTCGCCCGTGAACTTGTTGGGCCATCCGACCTTTTCGTACATGTCGCTCACGCCCGTGCGCTCCATATAGGTCACGTCGCTGCGCTGGTCGTTGTTCTGCTCCTTGTTCCGCTTCAGCTCTCCGATGAATTCGTCCGCATAGCAGAACCACTGGTTGCTCGATACCGGCACGCCGCCCTCGACGTTGCGGTACGAGGCCTTGACCTGCGTCGAGCCCCAGATGAAACGCTGGATGTAGCTGGCCGAATGCACCTCGTTCGTCGCATCGACATGCAGCGCGAAGGCGATCTCCTTGTTGGCCTTGTTCTTCACGTCGAACACGTCGGCGAACTTGCCGAGCAGCGGCGTGCGCGTAACGGCGTCGAGCGCCTCCCCGGCCATCGTCAGGTAGGAATCGCCGCCTTTCTGTGCGGCGTACATCCACAGCGCGAAGTCGGCCTTCAGCATGTTGATGTTGTCCACCGTGGCATAATAGCAGCCCTTGGCGTTGGATGTGATGTGCGTGAGCGCGCTTTCGATGTCCTGCGCCACCTGGGCGTATACCTCGGCCCGGGGCGAACGCGAAGGGTAAATCTCCCGCCCGGTGCTCTCGGTGGGCGTCAGGATGACGGGCGCGTCGCCCCATACGCGGGCGATCCAGTAGTAGACGTATGCCCGGACGAAATAGGCGTTCCCGAGGCAGTAGCTGCGCGTCTCGTCAGACATTTCGACCGACGGCGCGTACTTTATCACCGAGTTGCACTGGTTGATACAGGTGTAGAGGTTCGTCCAGCTTACCGACGACGTGCCCCCGTTGAGCAGGCTGTGCAATACCTCCAGCATGTCCGAGTCCATCAGCGAACGGTTCGTACCGCGGTCCCACATGGCGGGCCCGACGCGCAGTTCGCCCCAGAAGAACTGGTTCGTGTAATTCTGCCGGAAGGCGTTGCGCAATTCGAAATAGATACCCGTCGTCGCGCCCGTGACGTCGCTTTCGTCCACCCACATGTTCGTCGTGTTGAGCTGGTCGGAGTTGACGATATCGAGCTCGCACCCCGCCATCGCCATCGAGGCGGCGCCTATCGCTGCAATATATAGCTTATGGAATTTCATATTCGTATATTCGATTTAGTTGTTGAGAATCATCCCGTTCAGAACGTGGCCTTCAGGCTGAACATCACCTTGCGCGTGGGCGGGTAAATGCTATAATCGGCCGAGCTGGTATTCACCACGCTGTACATGCCCGTGCTCGATCCCGAGGCGGCAACCGCCGACTCGGGCGACACGCCCTTGACCTTCGTCCAGTACACCAGCGTGTTGCCTGATACCGAGACCGTCAGGTTGCCCAGCCCGAGCTTGCCGATCCACCGCTTGGGGAAGCTGTACGACAGCGTCACGTCGCGCAGGCAGAGGTAATCGCCCTTTTGCACGCTGATGTCCGAGATGCGCGAATAGTTCTTGTTGCCACCGTCGGCGTCGTTGGCCGACAGGCGCGCCAACTTGGTGTTGTCGCCCGGCTTCTGCCAGCAGTCGTTCGCATCGTAGATGAGGTTCCAGTTGCAGTTGCCCATCGAGGTTTGCAGGCCGCGCGTATACATGTAGTTGTAGACCGAGTGCCCCAGCGCATAGTCGACGTAGACCGACAGCGAGAGATTCCTGTACTTGAAGGTATTGTTCATACCGCCGGTGGAGTGGGGCGTCACGTACCCCAGCAGGAACATGTCCTCGTCGTTGATCTGCTCGCTGCCGTCCGCCGTACGCGCCGACCCGGCGCGGTTGAGCCATTCGTAGTCGCCGATGTCCTTGCGGCCGGCGATCGAACGGCCGTCCGAACGGCGGATGCCGTGCGAATTGACGTCGTACAGCGCCGCGTCGGCCTGCGCCTCGGTTTCGATGATGTAGGCGGTCTTGTAGCCGTAGATGCGCCCCATGCGTTCGCCGACGGCCGTGCCGCCGAAACGGAATCCCGTCTCCGACATCGTGTACCCGCCGATACGCCATGCATCCTTGCCGTCGACGTCCTTGTACCTGTACTCGTCGGGGAGCGACAACACCTTGTTCATGTTGAACGAGTAGGTGAAGTCGGTCGTCCAGGTGAAGTTCTTGCTCTGGATGTTCACCATCGAGAGTTCCACCTCGGCGCCGTAGAAGCGTACCGAACCGACGTTCTGCCGGGCCGAGCCGTAACCCGACGTATCGGGCAGCGTGACGCTGAAGAGCAGGTCGGTGGTCTTCTTGTTGTAATAGTCGGCCATCAGGCGGATGCGGTCGTTGAAGAATCCCATGTCGACGCCGATGTCCAGCTGGTGGGTGGTCTCCCATTTGAGCCTCATGTTGGGCAGCGCCGTGGGCAGGATGGCGCTCGCACCGTTGTAGATCGACGTTGCGCCGAACCCTCCGTAGGCATCGTAAAGGCCGATGTAGTTGTTACCCGTCAGGCCGTACGAGGCGCGTATCTTGAAGCTGTTGAAATTGCGCACGTTCCAGAATTTCTCCTCCGAGACCACCCAGCCGGCCGACGCCGCAGGGAAATATCCCCAGCGGTTTCCTTCGGCGAATTTCGACGAGCCGTCGGCGCGGAACGTGAACATGAAGAGGTACTTCTTCTTGTAGTCGTAGTTCAGGCGCCCGAAATAGGAGGAGAGCGCCTCGTTGGTGTTGGTGTCCGCCCAGCCCGTGGCGTCCGTCCCTGCGGCCAGCGTCGGCACCTTGTCCGAATCGGCGCCCGTAACCGTCAGCGAAAGGCCGTTGACCGTGTTTTTCATGTAGTCGAACCCGACCGTGCCCTCGATCGTATGATCCTGCGCGAAGGTCTTGCGGTAGTTCAGGTAGCCCTGCGTGCTGAAGCGGTTGGTCTGCCCCCACTTCTCGTAGGTGCGGCGCTGGTTGGAGATAGCGTTGCCCGCCAGGCGCTGGTTGTCGATCCTGTAATAGTTGTGGTTGGCAACCTGCATCACGGCGCGCAGCCCGTCGACGATTTCCCATTCGAGGTTGAAATTGGCCGTCATGCGGCGTGCCGTGTAGTTGCTCGTATAGTAACGGTCGAACCATGCGGCCGAGATGGTCGTGTTGTTGGTTCCCTGGGCGGGCGTGCCGTCATCCAGGTAGTCGCGGTGCGTGGCGGGCATGAACATGCCGCGGCCCACGGTCGTCCAGTAGGTGGCGATACCCGACGAGGGGAGCGTGTTGCCCTTCGTTTCCGAGTAGTCGAACACGGTCGTCGCCTTCAGGTTCCTGAGTATCTTGAACGAGGTGTTGCCGTGGAAGGTGAAACGCGAGAAATCGGTGTTGATGCCGATGCCGCCGTCCTTCGTGTAGCCGGCCGACGCGGCATACTGCACCTTGTCGTTGCCGCCGTTCACGCCGACGTAGTAGTTCATCCAGTACGAGTCGTCGAACCATTGCTTCTGCTGGTCGTTGTCCTGGTAGGCGATCAGTTTCGAGTGGTCGATGGGGTCGACCATCACCTTCCAGCCTGCGGGGACATCGGCCGGCGTATCCACGAATTTGGGCGTCCACACCGAATTGTCGCCGTTGCCGATACCGGCGGAGTTGGCGCCCGTCAGGATGCCCGAGCCGTAGGCGTAGGTCGAAGGGTATTCGTTCAGCATCGTGCGCATCGTGCGCAGGTAGTCGCCGCCGTCCATCAGGTCGAACCTCACGGCGGGCGAAGTCCATGCGGCCTGCGCCTCGAATGTCACCTGCGGGCCCCGTGCCATACTGCCCTTCTTGGTCGTGATGAGGATTACGCCGTTCGAGGCGCGGGCACCGTAGATACCCGCCGAAGCGGCGTCCTTCAGCACCTCGATCGACTCGATGTCATTGGGGTTCAGGCCGGTCATTTCACGGTTCACGCCATCGATGATAATGATCGGGGCGTTCGACTGGTTGATCGACGAACCGCCGCGAATCAGGAACACGGGGTCGGAACCCGGCTGGTTGTCGGCCGACGATACGCGCACGCCGCCGACACGTCCCTTCAGGGCATCGCCGATGGAGTTGACCGGTGCGCCGGCGAGTTTCTCGCCGTCCACCTTCGAAACTGCGGCCGTGATCGTGCGGCGCGACTGCGTGCCGTAGCCGATCACCACCACGTCGTCCACCATCAGCGCATCCTCTTCGAGCACAACGTCGATCGCCGAGCGGGTGCCTACGGGCACCTCCTGTTTCTTGTAGCCTATGAAGCTGAATTCGAGCGTCGCATCGGGGCCCGCCTGGATCGAATAGCGGCCGTCGGCCCCGGATGTCGCGCCGGTTGCGGTTCCCTTCACGATGACGGTGGCGCCGATCACCGGTTCGCCCTTCGCATCCCTGACCGCACCCGTTACGAGGTTGCCCTGCGCCTGCGCGTCCATCCCGCACAACACCAGAGCAATTATACATACACTTTTCAAAAGTGTCGTAAGGACTCTTTTCATAATAGGTTTCTTTCAGTTAAGTAATTAATGATTTGCCGGGCTATTTCTCCCCGAAGGTGATGCCCGACGACGAGCCCCCGTCCTGGAAGCCAACCGCCAGTTCCGCATAGTTCGTCCCGGTGAGTGCCGTGCCGTTCACCGAACCGCCTGCGGCGCTGTCCTCCACGCTTTTCTTGTTCCAGCCCACGAGCGCCCCCGCATGCAGCGCACATGCCACCGCGCCGAAATTCCTGCATCCGGACACGGCGCCCACGTCGTTGCGCCCGATGATGCCCCCGGCCGCCAGCAGCGCCGAAGTGCCCTCGACGGTGGCCTGTACCGCACCGTTGTTGACATTGCCCGTGACGGCCGACTTGTCCTTGGTATTGTAGTCGTAGCCGACGATGCCGCCCGCATAGGAGCTCTTGCCCGCCTGGGCATTGTGCATCCAGACCGCACCGTCGTTGGTGTTGTTGGTCGCATTGCCCGACTTGATGATGCCCGCGATGCCTCCGGCGCCGATATTGGCGTTGCTGGAATTTACCGTCGCCCAGACCTTGCCGCTGTTCGTGCAGCCGTTGGTCACCGCCGTGCCGTCCGTGCCGTCGTAGAAACCCACGATGCCGCCTGCGGCCTCCCAGTTGTTGGCCGTCGCCGTATAGGCCAGGGTGATGTCGCCGCTGTTCGAGCAGTCGTCTATCGTGCTGGCGTTGTGCGTACCGACGATACCGCCGATGCGGGTCACCTGCAGCTTGTCGGAGCTGACGGCCGCCCTGTTGGCACAGCCCGTGACCTTCGCCCCGCTGTACGTCTGCCCCGCGATGCCGCCGATGCAGAGGTAACCCGCGCCTGCGGCATTGGCCTGCACGAATTTCACCTCGGCTTCGTTCGTGCAATCCCGGATCGCCGCCGCATAGTTCACGCCCGCGATCCCGCCGATGAAGCAGTTGCCGTTCATGTTCGAGACGACGGTGCCTTTGTTGGTGCAGTTGTCGATCACCAGCGTCGGGCAGCTGTCCACGATATAGGCGACGATGCCGCCGATGCGGTGGGCTGCCGACGTGCCCGCGTTGTCGAACCGGATCTCGCCCGCATTGGTGCAGTTGCTGATGGTCGTATTGACCGCGGTCTTCATCACCGAGGCCGTAATTCCCGCCACGGCGTTGCCCAGCCCGAGCGAAGTCATCACCGGGCCGTGGTTGTGGCATCCGTCCAGCGTGATCGCCCCGGCCGCGTCGCCCGAGCCGTCGACGATGCCCGCGATACCGGCCACATAGCTCGCCACGCCCGCCGTCGCCACGTTGCTCACCGCGCCGTAGTTCCTGCAGCCGCTCATCTTCCCGTTATACAGGCTGCCGACGATGCCGCCCGTGCGCGACTTGCATCGGGAATCCGCCGTGACGGTCACGGGTACGAAGCTGGTCACGCCGGTGAGCGTATTGTTCGATTGTGCGACGATGCCCGCATAACACCACGTATCGGTGTCGGCGCTGTATTTGAGCTCGATGCGGCTCGTCCCGTCATAGGAGGTGCCGTCCTTCGACCCGAAAACCACATCCGAGATCGCCCCCTTGGCATAGGCGAAGAACCCGGCATAACGCCCGTCGGCCGATACGTTGATATTGTAGATACGGTGGCCGTTGCCGTTGAACGTCCCCGTGAAATTCTCGACCGGCGTCCACGGGACATTCCGCATGTCGATGTCGGCCTGGAGGTCGACGATGGCACCGCCGTTGTCGTCGGCGCACTCCTGCGCGAAGTTCACCATGTCTTCATAGGTGGCGATCCTCAGCCGGAAGAAAAGCTCGGTCGCGGCTCCGACGCAGTTCCCCGCAAAGGCCACTTCCTGCGTTTCGAACAGGTTTTTGACGAAGACGCTCCCGTCCGTACAGGAGATCGTCGCCTTCAGCCCGCCGTCCACCTTCGTACCGCTGACGATCAGGAAATTCACCGTCTGGGCCTGCACCAGCGACATTTCGCCGATCTCCATCGTGAGGATGTCCGACACCGCGGCATCCTCGCCGACAGTCACCGCACCCGTCCGGGGATCGACCACGGCCTCCGATACGGCCAGGTGCCCCTCCACACCGTCGGGGTCGACCGGTTCGAGCGTGATTTTCGAAATGGTCTTCGAAGCCTCCTCGCCGATCGTGAGCGACAGCACCGAAGCCAGCGGCTTGAAGTGCAGGCCGAGGCTGCCCTGGGCGGGTGCGGCGTCGGCCGCATAGGCATACATCGGCAGGGTAGCGCCCGTCTGGTCGGCACCGACCGCAAATACGCCGTCGACGGCCTTGAAATAGGCCGTCACTTCGCCGCGAGCGTCCGCGGGCAGCGAGAGGGCCATCGGATGGAACTCGACACCGTTGCCGGCATCGTAGGTTTCGTACACATAAGAGATCCCCTTGTAGCCGACGACGATCTGGTCGCCTTCCTGCCATAGGGGAGCATACGCCTCGCCGTCCCCGGTAGCGGACGGGATCGCATCGATCGTCGCGAGGATCGTCACGGCATCCGCCGAAGGTTCGTCCACGGGGGATACCTTCGGATGCGTGTTGTCCTCCGAACAGCCTGCGATCGCCAGCATTGCTGCTGTGAAAAGAAAAATTTTTCGCATGGTTTTGTTTTGTTGGTTAAGAAATATTTGGTTGGTGGAAATACGGGTTGCAGGGTTTGCCCGGCGCGGGCAAACCTTTCGTACGGCTGTCGCGCACCGGCTCTGACGGCGGAAAAACACACTTAAAGCCATCGTGCAGGTAAATCATACGATATACTTATATATCAAATTTATGGCACCTCTGCAAATGAGGGTGTGGTCGGCGGCTGAAGGCGCCTTCGGAAATGTCGCTTCCATCGGTCGAGTAGTTTAGGCGGTGTTCATAGATACATACAGCCGACCCGCTCAAACCACTTACCGGAAATTGAAAAAATCGGGAGCAGGATCAAACGAAAAAGCGCCGGGATACTATGTATCCCGACGCCTTGGGGTCTGTGCCGCTCCGGCCTATACGCCCCGCATGAAGAGCAGCGAAAGCAGCAGCAACAGTTGTTCCTTGGAGAGTTTCCGGCGCAGTTGCTTGAGCGCCGCATACATGTGGTTTTCCACCGTGCGCGGCGAAATGCCCAGCTGCTCTCCGATCTCGCGGTTCGAAAGGTCTTCGATGTAGCTCAGACGGAACACTTCGCGGCATTTGGGCGGCAGCGACTCGATGGCCGCATCGAGGCTGGCGCGCAGGTCGTCGTTGTAGAGTTTCTGCACGACGGGGCTGTTGTCGGGTGCATAGTACGAACTGCCCAGCGCGGCGATGCGCTCCCGGTAGTAGGCGCCGTATTCGCCGGCGCGCCTGTTCTTGTCCAGGTAGTTGAGCGAGCGGTTGTAGACCGAACGCAGCAGGTACTTGTACAGCGAGTTCGAATCGTCGAGCGTCTCCCGCCGCTGCCATACGTTGTAGAACACGTCCTGCACCACGTCCTCGGCCCAGTCGTCTCTGAGGAACAGACGGGCGTAGGAAACCAGCATGGCGTAATATTTCCGGCACAGTTCGTCGAACGCCTTGCGGTCGCCCGCGCGAACCCGTGATATTAGCGAGATTTTCTCCATCGGATAATCAGATTCGGTACAAAAATAAACATTCTCGCCGAACGAAACAATGTCCGGTCCCTTTTTTAATTTTTTTGTAATCCGGTTAGGTGGTTTCCCGCGATCGGTTGTATTTAATATGACACGACCAAACTACACGACCGATGAGAAAAAACCTTACCCTCGCATTTTTTGCCCTTTTCTGTGCCCTGACCGCCGCCGCACAACTGCATAACGACGATGTCCACGTCCATGAGGCCGTCAGCCGCCAGAACTACCGCCAATACCTCCGCATACCCGACATCGGCGGCTATATCACGCTCAAATGCGATTTCCACGTCCATTCCGACATCTCCGACGGACAGGTGTGGCCCGTCGGCCGGGTCAACGAAGCGTGGAACGACGGACTGGACGCGATCGCCATGACCGACCACATCGAGGTGCACAAGAACGCCGACATCATCCGTTGCGGCCTCAATAAACCCTACGAACTGGCCAAGGCACGCGGCGACATGATCGGGATGATCGTGATCCCCGGTGCGGAAATCACCCGCAAGAAGCCGTTGGGGCACATCTGCACGCTCTTTATCCGGGATGCCGACAAACTCGACGTCGAGGACGAGATGCAGGCCGTCGAGGAGGCCTGCCGCCAGGGCGCCTTCCTGCTGTGGAACCATCCCGGCTACCCCGACCGGAAAAGCGACATCTATCCCGTCCACGAACGCCTGATCGCCCAGGGCAAACTCCGCGGCGTCGAGGTGTTCAACAAGACCGAATCCTATCCCCGCACATTCGACTACGCGGTTCAGTACGGCCTCGTGCCGTTCGCCAACAGCGACATACATTATATGAGCGGGAGCATCTATCCCGTGCGCGGCAGCCGTCCGATGACCCTGGTCTTCGCCACCGCCCGCACGGCCGGGGCGATCCACGAAGCGCTCCTCGCCGGGCGGGCCCTGGCCTGCTTCGACGGCAACCTGATGGGGCGCGGGGAGTACATCGGCCAGATGATAGACGCTGCGCTCGAAATCCGCGAGATACGCCAGGCCAGCAAGACCAAACGCACGTTCGAGATCGCCAACAAGTCCGACCTGCGTTTCGCCGTCCGTCCGGCCTCCTACGACTATCCCATGCCCGTCTATGCGGGGCAGGTGCTGCGCATCGACATCACACAGGGCGAGGAGGTCGAATTTACGAACTGCATCCTCGGCAAGGGCAGGTATTACACCCGCATATTCTGGGAATAGGGCGCAGGGGCTCAGCGCTGCGACGGGCCGCGGCAACCGATACGGTATTTTGTTACAGAAGCTATATTTAAACCACGAATGCAATGAAGAAAGCTATTCAATTCGGAGCCGGGAATATCGGCCGCGGATTTATCGGCGCCGTGCTGGAACAGGCGGGTTACCATGTGGTATTCGCCGATGTGAACGAACAGGTCGTCGCGAGGATCAACTCGGACAGGGCCTATACGGTTCAGATCATGGACACGGTCTGCGAGCAGATGCGCATTACCGACATTTCGGCAATGGACTCCCGGAGCCCGGAACTTGCCGCCCAGATCGCCGGGGCGGAACTCGTCACCACGGCGGTGGGGCTGACCGTGCTGCCCCGCATCGCCGGAGCCATCGCGGCGGGCATCGAGGCCCGCAGGGAACAGGGCGTCGAGCAGCCGCTCAACGTCATCGCCTGCGAAAACGGCGTCCGCGCCACCACACAGCTCCGGGAGGCTGTCCTCAAGCACCTCGACGAGGCCCAGCGTGACTGGTGCGAGCAGTACGTCGGCTTCCCCGACTGCTCGGTCGACCGCATCGTGCCGCCGGTCAAGAGCGAGAACCCGATCGACGTGGTCGTCGAACGCTTCTTCGAATGGAACGTCGAGCGCGCCGCATTCAAGGGCGCCGTGCCCGAAATCCCCGGCATGAATCCGGCCGACAACCTGATCGCCTATATCGAGCGCAAGCTCTTCACGCTCAATACCGGCCACGCCATCACGGCTTACCTGGGACGAATGAAAGGCTACATGACCATCTGCCAGAGTATCTCCGACGAACATATCCATACCATCGTGAAAGCCGCCATGCGCGAAAGCGGACGGGGGCTGGTGGCGCTCTACGGCTTCGACCGCGACGCCCACTTCGCCTATATCGACAAGATCATCGGGCGCTTCCGCAACCCCTACCTCTGCGACGACGTGACCCGCGTGGGACGCGAGCCGCTGCGCAAGCTTTCGGCAGGCGACCGCCTCGTCAGGCCCATCCTCACGGCCCGCCGCTACGGTATCGGCACGCCCGACCTGCTGCTGGGCGTCGGCGCCGCGCTGCATTACGACAACCCCGAGGACGTGCAGAGCGTGGAAATGCGCCGTCTGGTCGAAAAAGAGGGTGTCAAGGCCGCCCTGGCCCGCATCGCCTCCCTTCCCGACACCGACCCGCTGCTGCCGCTCGCCGCACAGGCCTACGACGAAGTGGAACGTATCATCGCCAAAATCCCCGAAGCACAATGAAAAGACCGAGCCCCCTTCTCCTGCTCCTGGCCGTATGCTGCGCCGCCGTGCTGCCCGCGTGCGCCCAGGCCCCGATACCGCACGCCGTGCGGATCGGGTCGATCGAAGAACTGCAAGCCTATTTCACCTATGACCCCGGCCGTGACATCATCGTCAGCGGACACCGCGGGGGCATGATGCCCGGCTATCCCGAAAACTGCATCGAATCGTGCGAAAAGACGCTGTCGATGATGCCGACCTTCTTCGAGGTCGACTTCAGCTTCACCCGCGACAGCGTCATGGTACTGATGCACGACCTGACGATCGACCGCACGACCACCGGCAAGGGGCGCGTGGCCGACTATACCTACGAAGAGCTGCAACAGTTCTGCCTCGTAGACCGCGACCGCAACGTCACCCCCTACAAGATCCCGCGCCTGAAAGACCTGCTGGAATGGGGCAAGGACAAGGTCGTCTTCAATTTCGACAACAAGTACATCAACACCCGAGGCGTGAGCGACGAGGTGCGCCGCGCCAGCCTCGACTACTATATCAAGCAGTTGCAGCCGGGCGGCGACTGGTCGATGTACCACAACATCATGCTGAGCGTCCGCTCCGTCGAAGAGGCGCTCTACTACTGGGAGCACGGCATCCGCAACGTCATGTTCTGCGTCGAGATCAGCTCGATGGAACATTTCAGGGCTTACGACGCATCGCCCATCCCCTGGAAATACATCATGGCCTATATCCGCCTGGCCGTAAATCCCGACCTGCAACCGGTCTACGACCTGCTGCACGCCGAGGGCGTCATGACGATGACCTCGATCACCGGATCGTCCGACAAGGTGAAGAATGCCCACGACC
>OIBQ01000515.1_pt1 | contig 11847 bp, 8 predicted proteins | sample 1581051 | NCBI WGS metagenome assembly OIBQ01 (sample SAMEA3882511, study PRJEB24775) | human gut metagenome | biome: human-associated habitat; feature: intestine environment; material: feces | place: Netherlands | collected 2009/2010
CCGGAGCGGTGCTTAAGCCGCAAGGCGGGAATTGTGCGGTGTTGCCTTATATAAAAGGGCGGAACACAGATTGAAATAAAAGAATGGATCACTGGTGCGCGGGGTGGCGTTTCAGGAAAGCGCGGTATTCCCGGTACCAGCACTGGGGGCAAAGGCTCTGATACTCTACAGCATCCACTGTGTCAATCGCAACCTGGGCGCCCTCAAACACGAACTCGCCGTTTACCTTGCGGCCGTTGCAGGTGGCTTTGCGGCCGCAGGCACAGATGGTTTTCATCTCCTCGATCGTGTGGGCCAGCTCCAGAAGGCGGGTGGAACCGGGGAAGCCGCGGTTCATAAAGTCCGCCCGCAGCCCATAGCAGATGACCGGAATGTTCAGGTCCACCGTGACCAAAAACAGCTGCTCGGCCTGCGCCGGGGTAAAGAACTGGCTTTCGTCACACAGCACACAGGCAGGGGCGCTGCCATGGGCGGCAGTATCGGCCCGGACGATATCCAGGATGTCCATGTCCGGGCTGACCAGCACATCCACCTTGTGGCTGACCCCCAGGCGGGAAACAATATGATCGCCGCCTTTGGTGTCCACGCTGGCTTTCAGAATCAGCACCCGCATGCCGCGTTCGTTATAATTGAAAGCAACCTGCAAAAGCGCCGTGGTTTTGCCGCTGTTCATTGCGCCGTAACGGTAATATAGCTTTGCCATGTTTGGCTCCTTATTAAGATAAAGTGAAAAACAGCATGAAAATCGGGGTGTACCACAGGATCCTGCACCCATGCCGGGGCAGGCGCTGGGGTACACCCCGCCGGAAACAGTCATGTGCTGTGTGCCCGGCTTTTATTCATCATGGTTGCGCAGCCGGTAGCCAAGGCTCATCAGGCTGTCGCCCAAATGGACGTTTTCCACTGTGACCTGCGGATAAACGACCGAAAGATCATAGTGGCTGAAGTTCCAGAAGCCCTGAATACCCAGCCGAACCAGCTCGTCCGAAAGGTCCATGGCGCTCTGGCGCGGCACGCACAGCACGGCGACCACCGGCTTGTGCGCCGCACAGAAGCTTTCCAGCTCGGACAGTGGGCGGATGGTTACGCCGCTGATCTCCTTGCCCTCCAGGGCGGGGTTGATATCAAACGCGGCAATCAGCTTGTAGCCGTTGGTATCGCGGCTGATAAAGCTGGAGACCGCCGTGCCCAGGCGGCCAGCACCGATCAGCACGGTAGGCAGCAGCTCGCCGTTGCCAAACAGCAGTTTGCCAATCTCGGTAAGCAGCACATCCACCTTGTAGCCGATGCCCTGCTGGCCAAAACCGCCAAAACAGTTGAAATCTTGCCGCACCTGGCTGGCGGTGGTGCCCATCATGCGGGCCAGCTCGCTGGAAGAAATTTTATCACGCCCATCTGCCTGCAGGTTGCTCAAGTAGCGGTAATATTTGGGCAGCCGCTTGATCACGGGCAACGATGCTTTGTTTTGCATTGTTGATGACATAAAGACTAATCTCCCGTTCTCCGGGCAGGGGTAAAGGGAACACCCTGCCTCTTGTGTAATTCCGATGTAAATTCTAGTAAAAGTATAATCAATCTTGTGCCGATTGTCAATTTTTTATCTAAGTTTTTCCGCGCTTTTTTTGCCCAGTCGCGCCCCTCTGTGCATAAAAAAGCGTACCAGCGGGGCATACTGTCAGGGTATAGCCGGGTTTTTCACTGCCCGGCGCACCGATTCTGTCGGAAGGAAAGGACCCCCGCCATGCCAAACCGTACCCCAAAACAACAGCCCGCCCCCCATGCTGCCAAGGACGCCAAGGATGTGGAGCGCATGCGGCTGGAACATGACCTGATCACGGACAGCGGCATTGTGCCCGCCACCAAGGGCCGCCATGCCATTTATTGCCTGACGGTGATCGGCACCATTGAGGGCCACAGCCTGGCCCCCGATAACCAGAAAAGCACCAAGTATGAGCATGTGATCCCCCAGCTGGTGGATATTGAGGAGGACCCCGCCATTGAGGGGCTGTTGGTCATCCTGAATACCGTGGGCGGCGATGTGGAAGCCGGGCTCGCTTTGGCGGAGCTGATCTCCGGCGTCAGCAAGCCCAGCGCAACGCTGGTGCTGGGCGGCGGGCATTCCATCGGCATCCCGCTGGCGGTTTCGGCCCGCAAAAGCTTTATTGTGCCCACCGCCACCATGACGGTGCATCCGGTGCGCCACTCCGGCATGGTGCTGGGGGTGCCCCAGACCCTGCGCTATTTTGAGCAGATGCAGGAGCGCATCGTCAGCTTTGTGGCGGGGCATTCCGGCATCAGCGCCAAGCGCTTTATCCAGCTGATGCACAATACCGGGGAGCTGGTGATGGATATGGGTACCGTGCTGGGCGGGGAACAGGCTGTGGAAGAGGGGCTGATCGACGCCATCGGCAACCTGGGCGATGCGCTGCGCTACCTGTATGCCGAAATCGACGCCGGGAAAACCGGATATTGAGGGGGCGCTGCCCGCCAGTGGGCGGAAAGGCTTTGATGAAAATAGAAAGAGAAAGGGGTTTTACAAGCGGGCGTTTTCATGCTACAATATACCTTATGCTATAAGGGGCAGTATGCCCCTGCCCAAAACAGCACGGCACAGCCGCCGTGGCGGATGGCAGATAAAATCACTGCGCGGAAAGTCTCTTTATGCGGGGCCGCCGGATGCTGTTTAATGGCCGCCCGCTGCCAGATAAAAGGCGAACGAACTTTCGTTCAAAACGGGGGCAGGGCCCGCCGCGCCAAAGCAAATCAACAATGGCTGCCCGCTGAACAGGGCAGCCTGAATATACGCATATTATAGTAAAGAGGTAGGGAGAGCATGGCACGTTCAAGTTCCGCCAAAAACGGAAAAAACAGTAAAAACACATACCGCGCCTCCGGCAGCAAAAGCAGTAAAAGCAGCAGCTCCGGGGCCAGACACAACAGTTCGGCCTCCGGCAGCAAAAAGCGGATGTCCAGGCTGGAACAGCGCCGCGCCCAGCAGCAAAACCTGATCCGCAGCGTGGTGCTGGCCGGGCTTGGCATTCTGGCCATTGCGCTGGTGCTGGTGCCGGGGCAGAGCTTCTGGAATGTTCTACGCAGCTGGCTGTTTGGCACCTTTGGCGTGGTTACATATTTTGTCGGCCCGTTTTTGCTGTATCTGGCCTATCTGCTGGCATCCGGTTACCATGTGGGTACTTTCATTGGCAAGGTGCTGCTGCTGGCGGTGCTGCTGGCCGGCACGGCGGTCATCTTCTCGGACTTTAAGGTAGGGGATACCCCCTGGCAGACCGTCAAGATGCTGTTTGCCTGGGGGCAGCGCAAGTTCTGGACCGGCGGTGTGCTGGGCGTGCCCATCGGCGCATCGCTGCTGGCCGTCTGTGGCCGTCCCGGTGCCAATATCGTCATGATTATTGTCATCCTGATGGGGCTGATGGTGTTTTTTGCCGTTACCCCGGTGGATGTGGTGCAGTTCATCAGCTATTATATTCAGGAGTTCAAAGCCCGCCGCGCCGCCCGTGCGGAGGAAGAAACCGCTTATGATACCCAGCTGTTTGGCCATGAAGCGGAGGAAGAATCCCTTGAAAACCTGACCGGCAGCCTGCCGCCCATGGCTGGTGAGTCTCCGGCCACGCCGCAGTCTGGTACCCGCCGCCCCTTTGATGTGGCCCCCTATCTGGAACAGGAGGAAGCCGCCCGCCGCAATGCGGCCCAGGCGAACCCTGCCGACCAGGCAGCCGCCGCAGCGCAGGCCGGCCAGCCGGCGGCCCAGCCCCAGCAGGCGTATACGCAGCCCGGCACCGCAACATACCCCGATATGCAGCGTGCCCAGGCTGCGCCCCAAGGCGTGCAGCACACCCAAAGCTTTGCCCCGCCCGCCCAGCGTTCGGACTTTGATGTGGACCTGGGGCCGGATGCTTCCCAGCGCGCTTTGCAGAACGCCGTGCAGCATGACCCGCTGCAGAAAATTGATATCGGCCCCGGCGGCACCTTTGGCCTTGACCCGCTGGAGCAGTTGAACCATCGCAAGTACCCCGCGCCCCAGCCGGAACCCCAGCCGCAGGAAGAAAGCTTTGAGCTGCACCTGGAACCGGAAGCCCAGCAGGCTGAGGAAGCCCCGGTGGAGGAAGACAGCCTGAATGACCTGATCCAGCGCGCCGTGACCGGGCGGGATACCCCCGTGGCCGGTGCCGATGTGGGCCTGCCCGATGAGGATGAAGCGGAAAGTTTTGAAACCCCGCTGACCCCGGAACCGGATGATAACGCACCTGCCGCCTCAGCGGAAGATTTTTCCACCCCGCTGGAGCCGGTAGAGGAATTGCCGGAACCGGATGACGTTGGCAGCAGCGAAAGTGCGGATAGTTTTGAAACACCGCTGGTGCCGGAACCCACCCAGCCAGCGCCTGCCCCTGTTACAGCCATCCCCACATTGGGCGGCAGCTTTGACCAGGGCGGTTTCGATGCAGCCAAGGCTGCCTGGAACGCCGGAATTCCGGTATCGGATCTGCTCACCGGGCGGGTCAGCGTGCAGGCCCCGGCACCGCAGCCCACGGCCCAGCCTGCCGCCGCTGCGCCTAAAGTATACAGCGTAACGGATGAACGCCGCCCCGGCAGCCCCAACCGGCTGCGGGTATCTTCCAGCATGGGCAATTCGGCTTCGGCTCCCATTTCCAGCCCGCCCAGCGTGGCCAAAGCAATGGCGAAAGCCCCTGCCGCCCCGGCAGTCACCGCACCCGCCGGTGCAGCCCGCGAAGCGGACGAGGATGCCAGCAGCGAAGCTACGGCAGCCTTTGCCGCCCAGGCCAAAGAGGAGTTCCCGCCGTATACTTACCCATCTTTGAACCTTTTCAATGCGGCCAAGCCGGAAGATGAACGCGGCGCGGCCGCTGAGATGAAGAAAAACGCCGATATCCTGGTGAACACGCTGGACAGCTTTGGTGTTAAGACCCATATCCTGGATATCTGCCGCGGCCCTTCCGTGACCCGGTATGAGCTGCAGCCCCAGGCGGGCATCAAGGTCAGCCGTATCACCAGCCTGTCGGATGATATCGCCCTGAACCTTGCCACCGCCGGTGTGCGTATCGAAGCCCCCATTCCCGGCAAACCCGCCGTTGGTATCGAGGTGCCCAACAAGATCCGGTCTACCGTCAGCATCCGCGGGGTGTTTGAATCCCAGAACTACATCAACATGCGCAGCCCACTGACCATGGCGCTGGGCAAAGATATTGCCGGTACAGCCCAGGTGGCGGACCTGTGTAAAATGCCCCACCTGCTGATCGCCGGCTCCACCGGCAGCGGTAAATCCGTCTGCGTCAACTCGATCATCATCAGCTTTTTGTTCCGCTCCGGTCCGGAAGATGTCAAACTGATTCTGATCGACCCCAAGGTGGTGGAACTGGCTGAGTACAACGGCATTCCCCACCTGTTAATGCCCGTTGTGACCGAGCCGCGCAAGGCCGCCGGTGCCCTGGGGGCCAGTGTGGCCGAGATGGAGCGCCGCTATAAGCTGTTTGCCGAAAACAATGTGCGCGATATCAAGAGCTATAACAAGCTGGCCAAGCAGCACCCCGATGTGCTGGAACACCTGCCTTATATCGCCATTATCATTGACGAGTTGGCCGACCTGATGATGGTTGCCGGCAAAGAGGTGGAAGATTATATCTGCCGCATTGCCCAGAAAGCCCGTGCGGCCGGTATCCACCTGATTGTGGCAACCCAGCGCCCCAGCGTGGACGTTATCACCGGCCTGATCAAAGCCAACATCCCCAGCCGTATTGCATTTGCAGTTTCCAGCCAGATCGACTCCCGCACCATTCTGGACAGCGGCGGCGCCGAAAAGCTGCTGGGCAACGGCGATATGCTGTTCCTGCCGGTCGGTGCTTCCAAGCCCGTGCGTGTGCAGGGTACCTTTGTGACGGATGAAGAGATCAGCGCTGTGCTGAACTTTATCAAATCCACTTCCAGCGCCCAGTATGATGAAGAGATGATTGCCGAGATGGAGCGCCGTGCCGTGGCCGAAAAGGGCGGCAAGGGCAGCAGCTCCGATTCGGACGATGACAGCGGCAGCCGCGATCCCATGTTTGAACAGGCGGTGGAATGTGTCATCGAAGCCGGGCAGGCATCCACCAGCCTTTTGCAGCGCCGCTGCAAGCTGGGCTATGCCCGTGCGGCCCGCATCATGGACCAGATGGAACAGGAAAAGATTATCGGCCCCTATGAGGGCGCCAAGCCCCGTGCCGTTTTGCTGACCCGCGCCCAGTGGCAGGAACGCCAGCTGGGCCAGGGTGAGTAAATACCGGCGGCGCAGGTATTGCCGCCATTCCTACCGCCGCCCCCAGGTGTGGACCATTGTGGCCGCTGTTCTCATCGCCGTTGCCCTGTATGTGGTCGAAAATTACGGCGGCAACGGTTTTGTGCCCAGCTGGGACCAGATTTACCAATGGGTTGGCCTGGAACCCAGCCAGAGCGAAACCACAGCCCCGCTGCCGGAGGGGGAAACCGAAGTGGTGTTCCTGGATGTGGGGCAGGGGGATGCTGTGCTGATTTTGCAGAACGGTGCGGCCTGCCTGATTGATGCAGGCCCCAAGGATGCCCGGCAGAACCTTGTGCAGGACCTGCGCAGCTATGGCGTAAGCCAGTTGGACCTGTTGGTGATGACCCACCCCCATGCCGACCATGTGGGCGGCATGCAGGCCGTTTTGCAGAACTTTGATGTGCAGACCCTGCTGACCCCCGACCTGAGCGAAACTGACGTGACCGGCCAGACCCAGCGCACCCTGCAAACCGCCCAGGAATGCGGCGTACCGGTGGAAACTGCCTATACCGGCCAGCAGTACACCATCGGCACCGGCACATTGACCGTGCTGCTGCCCGGTGTGGATGCCGATACGGCGGGCAGTGACGATGCAACAAATGATATGTCGCTCTGCCTGCGGTTTGAAGCCGGGAACTTTACCTTTTTGGATACCGGCGATGCCGAGCGCAACGAGGAAGCCGCCCTGGCGGAGCAATATCCGTTCCGCTTGCGGTCCACCGTGTTCAAGGCCGGGCACCATGGGTCGTCCACATCCAACACCCAAACACTGCTGTGGCAGGTGCAACCCCAGCTTGTGGTTGCCAGCTGCGGCCTGAACAATGATTACGGCCACCCCCACCGCGAGGTCATCCAGGAAATGCAGGATGAGGGCATTGACTTTTACCGCACCGACCTGTACGGCACGGTGACCGTGACCGCCCAAGCGGACGGCAGCTTTACTGTGCAGACGGCAAAACAGCCGGACGAAGAGCTGGCTCCCGCCGCGTAACACCCGGCAGCCTGACCCTGTGTGCCTGACCCCGGTAAGTCGGCAGGAAAGTGTTCCCATACGCCCCAAAAGTTTTAATTAGGTAGAAATAGAGGAAAGTAATAAAAATACAGGAGGATGAATCCTATGCAGATCTCCCAGATGTTCAAGCGCAAGCCTTGCGTGTTTTCCATCGAGTGCTTCCCCCCGAAGCAGACCGCCAACTTTGGTAAAATGAAGGACACCCTGCGCACCATGCGCACCCTTAACCCGGATTTTATCAGCGTTACTTACGGTGCAGGCGGTTCCACGGGCGGCGTTTCCACTGTGGAAGTGGCCGAGTTCCTGAAAAACGACCTGAACGTAGAGCCGCTGGCCCACATGATCTGCATGGGCAGCGATAAGGCAAAGGCCGCCCAGCTGCTGGACCAGCTGAATGCCGCTGGTGTGCGCAACGTGCTGACCCTGCGCGGCGACCGCACCCCCACCCGCCCCGAAAGCCCGGACTTTGCCCACGCAAGCGACCTGGCCCAGTTTGTGTGGCAGACCCAGCCGGAATTTGATATCCACGCTGCCTGCTACCCCGAAGGCCACCCCGAAGCCGCTACCCTGGCCCAGGATGTCGCCAACCTGCGCTTTAAGCAGGAGGCCGGTGCCACCCACCTGCTGACTCAGCTGTTCTTTGATAATATGCACTTTTATCGCTTTTTGAACCTGGCCCGCCGCGCAGGCATCACTTTGCCGGTGTCTGCCGGTGTTATGCCCATCGTTAAGCGCAGCCAGATCGAGCGCACGGTGGCACTTTCCAGCGCCAGCCTGCCTTCGGAGTTTACCCGCATGATCTCCCGCTACCAGGATGACCCCGAAAGCCTGTATGCTGCCGGTATTGACTATGCCGTGCAGCAGCTGCGAGATCTGATCGAGGGCGGCGCGGACGGTGTGCACCTGTATGCCATGAATGACGCCAAGGTTGCCGCCGCTGTGTATGAGGGCATCAAGGACCTGCTGTAATCGGCCTGTTGGCCCCATAGAGGGGGAGTGAAACGCTGTGCAATTAGCCTACCCGCAAAACGATACCCGCGCCGAAACCCTTCGCTACCTTGGGGCAGGGGGCTGGCAGCCGGATGCTGCATCCCAGGTGCTGCTGCAAAAAGCCGAGGACGCCCTGCGCGCCGCCGCCACCCCGCGCGGCGTGTGGAAACAGCTGCCGCTGACCGCCCTGCCGCTGCAGAACGCCGGGAATGATATTGCCCGCCACCTGCGCGGCTGCGATGCCATGGTGCTGATGGCCGTTACCCTTGGCAGCGGGGCTGATACCCTGATGCGCCGCCTGGAGCTGACGGATATTGCCCTGGCCGCTGTGGTGGATGCGATGGCTTCCGCTGTGATGGAAGAGCTGTGCAACGCGCTGGAAGCCGAGATCCGCACCAGCGTGCAGACGCAGGGGCACTACCTGACGGGACGTTTTTCCCCCGGCTATGGGGACTGCCCGCTGACTTTGCAGCAGCCGTTTGCCATTGCGCTGGATACCGTGCGCGGCCTTGGCATGGCGGTCACGCCGGAAAATCTGCTGACCCCGCGCAAAAGCGTAACAGCCATCCTTGGCGTGGCGGACCACCCGGTAACGGGGGCCCGCGCCGGGTGCGGGCATTGCCTGCTGCGCGAAAAGTGCGAATACAGAAAGAGGGGAACCACCTGTGAAAATTGAGGAAGTATTTGCCCGCCGCCGCTTTATTATGCTGGATGGCGCCATGGGCACCCAGCTGCAGCTGCGCGGCCTGACCACAGAACAAAAGCCGGAACTGGCCGCCTTTATCATGCCGGATGTGCTCACTGCCGTCCACCGGGACTATGCCCGCGCCGGGGCGGATATCCTGCTGGCAAACACCTTTGGCGCCAACCCTCGTAAATTGAAGGGAACCGGCTACACTGTGCAGCAGGTGATCGAAGCGTCCATCGCATGTGCCCGGACCGCCGCGCAGGAAACCGGTGCCCTGGTGGCACTGGATATCGGCCCCATCGGCGAGCTGCTGGCCCCGGCCGGTACCCTGCCGTTTGAGGATGCCTGCGCCCAGTTTGCTGAGATGGTGCGCGCCGGTGCCGCAGCCGGGGCAGACCTCGTCTTTCTGGAAACAATGACCGACCTGTATGAGCTGAAAGCCGCCATCCTGGCCGCAAAGGAAAACTGTGACCTGCCGGTGTTTACCTCGATGAGCTTTGAGGCCCGTGGCCGTACCTTTACCGGCTGCACAGTGGAAAGCTACGGCATTACCGCCGCCGGCCTTGGTGCGGCCGCCGTGGGCATCAACTGCTCGCTGGGCCCCAAGGAAATCCTGCCCTTTGCTCAGCGGCTCTGCCGTGTGGTGCCCGCCGGTATGCCGGTGTTTGTCAAGCCCAATGCGGGCCTGCCGAACCTGGACGGCAGCTATGATATCACCCCGGCGGAGTTTGCCGCTGAGATGGCCGCCTACCTGCCCACCGGAATTTCCATGCTGGGCGGCTGCTGCGGCTCTGAGCCGGAATCCATCCGCCTGCTGAAAGAGCTGACCCAGGATAAAACCCCCGCCGCCAAAACCCCTATTGTGCGCAGCCGCCTGTGTACCCCCGTGCGCTGCGTGGAGGTAAACGGCATTACCGTGGTGGGCGAGCGCATCAACCCCACCGGCAAAAAGCGCTTGCAGCAGGCCCTGCGGGAGGGCGACAGCGCCTATGCCTGCGCCCAGGCCGTAGCCCAGGCCGAAGCCGGTGCCGAGCTGCTGGACGTGAACGCCGGTCTGCCGGATATTGACGAACCCGCCACGCTGGAAATGCTGGTGCGGGAGCTGCAATCCATCACCGACCTGCCATTGCAGCTGGATTCTTCCAACAAAGATGCTTTGGCCCGCGCGCTGCGCATTTATAACGGCAAGCCGATCGTCAACTCGGTCAACGGCGAGCAGAAGGTGCTGGACAGCATTCTGCCCCTGTGCAAAAAGTACGGCGCCGCCGTGGTTGGTCTGGCACTGGATGAACACGGCATTCCCAAAACGGCAGAGGGCCGCTTTGAGGTTGCCAAGCGCATTGTGGCCGCAACGGATGCTATCGGCATTCCCCGCGGGGATGTTTACATCGACTGCCTGACGCTGACGGTTTCTGCCGAGCAGAGCGCCGCTGCCGAAACCCTGAAAGCCATTACCATGTGCAAAAAGGAACTGGGCGTGCGCACCGTGCTGGGTGTTTCCAACATCAGCTTTGGTTTGCCCTGCCGCGGCTACATGAATACCACTTTCCTGACGTTGGCCATGCAGGCCGGGCTGGACCTTGCCATCATGAACCCCAACACGCCGGAAATGATGGCCGCCGTGCGCGCCTACCGTGTGCTGACCAGCCAGGACGAAAAGTGCAATGATTACGTTGCCGCCTATGCCAATGTGCAGGTGCAGACCTCCCAGGTGGCAAAAACTGATGCCGCCGCCCCGGCGGGCGGTGCAGCAGGGGCCGATGCTCTGTTTGAAGCCGTGCGCCGCGGCCTGAAAAACGAAGCCCGCGCCGCTGCAGGGGAAGCCCTGAAAACCCGCGAGCCTTTGCAGGTGGTGAACGAAACGCTGATCCCCGCGCTGGATGTGGTGGGCGATGCCTTTGAAAAAGGCTCCATCTTTTTGCCGCAGCTGCTGCAATCCGCCACGGCGACCCAGGCTGCTTTTGAAGTGATCAAAACCGCCATTGCCGCCAGCGGCAGCCAGGGTGAAAGCAAAGGCCGTATTGTGATCGCTACCGTAAAAGGTGACGTACACGATATTGGCAAAAACATTGTGCGCGTAATTTTGGAAAACTATGGCTATGACGTGCTGGATCTGGGCCGCGATGTGCCGCCGGAGCGCGTGGTGGAAGCCGTGCGCCAGACCGGTGCGCCGCTGGTGGGGCTTTCGGCCCTGATGACCACCACCGTGCCCAACATGCAGGCCACCATCGAAGCCCTGCACGCGGCCAACCTGCCCTGCAAGGTCATGGTGGGCGGCGCTGTGCTGACCAAGGCATACGCCGAACAGATCGGTGCCGATTTTTATGCCAAGGACGCCAAAGCCAGCGCCGATTACGCTAAACAGATTTTTGGCTGATTGAATCAAGTTTTGACTTTCACGTTTCAGCTGGTATTTTGCTATAAAAAAATAAATACGATAACGCAATAAAACAGCAGCACACCGTTTCCCGGGAAATAGAGAAGCCGGTGTGCTGCTATTTTTATTTGGAAAGGGGGAATGGCGAAATAGGAACGAAAAGAGTGTGAAAATAAGAAATGAGGAAATTGGAAAAATTGAAGAAAGAAGAAATCAAAAAGATAAAAGAGTGAGTTACGCCTTTTCTACCTCACAATCACTCCAGCTGTCTGCTGTGGCGGCGGCGCTGGTGTCCACGCTGGTTTGGTAATGGCAACGTTCTGCAGCAAAAAGGTGGATTCGGTGTTGGTGGTGTAAAACATGGATGTGCATGGCCCTAAAACGATGAAGAGGGAACTTTTTAATTGGATTTTTATTCAAGGCAACACCGCACAATTCCCGCCTTACGGCTTAAGCACCGCTCCGGCAGCTGC
>OIBQ01000549.1_pt1 | contig 11255 bp, 7 predicted proteins | sample 1581051 | NCBI WGS metagenome assembly OIBQ01 (sample SAMEA3882511, study PRJEB24775) | human gut metagenome | biome: human-associated habitat; feature: intestine environment; material: feces | place: Netherlands | collected 2009/2010
AGAAAGTGAAATCATTTTCTTCGGCGGCGTGTACGGCGGAGAAAATACCGCTCGGTTCGCAAACGTGCGCGCATGGCGCGTGCGCTGCAGCGAGCCGCAGCTTTTCCACAGAGAACCCAGCGAAGCGGTTCTCTGTGGAGACAACGCATGAAGGGAGACCATCACCATGGCAAAAATGTGGGCGGGCCGCACGGCCGGCGTGACCGATCCGGTCGCGGACGATTTCAACTCCTCCATCCACTTCGACAGCCGCATGTACCGCGAGGACATCACGGGCAGCATGGCGCACGCGGCGATGCTCGGCGCGCAGCACATCCTCCCGCAGGCGGACGCCGATGCCATCATCGACGCGCTGCAGGGCATTCTGGATGACATCGACAGCGGCGCGCTGACGTTCGACCCCGCGTGCGAGGACATCCACATGTTCGTCGAGCAGGTGCTCACCGCGCGCATCGGCGACCTCGGCAAAAAACTGCACACCGCCCGCTCGCGCAACGATCAGGTCGCGCTCGACCTGCGCATGTACCTGCGCAGCGAAACGAACGACATCATCGCGCTCACGAAGGACGTGCTCGCGGCGCTCGTGGAGCAGGCCAAGGCGCACAAGGGCGACATTCTGCCCGGCTACACGCACCTGCAGCGCGCGCAGCCCATCACCTTTGGCCACCACCTGATGGCCTATGCCATGATGCTCCTGCGCGACATTGACCGCATGCAGGATGCCGTCAAGCGCATGAACGTTTCGCCCATCGGCTGCTGCGCCCTCGCCGGCACGACGTATGACACCGACCGGTTCTTCGAGGCCAAACAGCTCGGCTTTGACGACGTGGCGCGCAACAGTTTGGACGGCGTGTCCGACCGGGACTTCTGCGTCGAGCTGCTCGATGCCTACGCCATCGAGATGATGCACCTCTCGCGCCTGAGCGAGGAGCTCGTGCTCTGGTCGAGCTGGGAGTTTCAGTTCGTGCAGCTCTCGGACAGCTACACGACCGGCTCGTCGATCATGCCGCAGAAGAAAAACCCCGACATGGCCGAGCTCGTGCGCGGCAAGACCGGCCGTGTCTACGGCGACCTCATCGCCATGCTCACGGCGCTCAAGGGCCTGCCGCTGGCGTATAATAAGGACATGCAGGAGGACAAGGAGGCCGTGTTCGACGCGGTGGACACCGTGAAGATGTGCCTGCGCGTCATGGCGCCGATGCTCGCGACCATGACCGTGCGCGCCGACAAGATGCTCCACGCGGCGCAGACGGGCTTCCTCAACGCGACCGACCTCGCGGACTACCTCGTTACGAAGGGCCTGCCGTTCCGCAGCGCGTACAAGGTCTCCGGCCAGCTCGTGGCCTACTGCATCGCGCACAGCACCGTGCTCGAGCAGCTCCCGCTCGAGACCTTCCGGACCTTCAGCGACCTCTTTGACGACGGCGTGTATGATGCCATTGATCTCACCAACTGCGTCACGCGGCGCGTGTCCTACGGCGGCACGTCCGTGCCGAGCGTCGAGGCGCAGATCGCCTGGGTCGAGCAGCAGCTCGGTGAATGAGCACAGACTTTTTGAGCCGGTGTCCCGAAAAGGGGACACCGGCTTTTTTTGTCGCTTTTTGTACAGACAGTACAAAAAGCCCTTGCGGCAGCAGATGAATTTCGTTATACTGATAGCACCCATTCTAAAAAATAAAGGAGAAATGGTATGAAAAAGAAACTTCTGAGCATTCTGCTCGTGCTGAGCCTGATGCTCGCGCTCGTGCCGGCGGCCTTCGCGGCCGGTGATGTGAGCGCCGAACTGGGAAGCGACGGTACAACGCTCACCTTCTCCGGCAGAGGCACTGCCACGGCCGACTGCTGGGACGGCGACTGGACCGCCGTCACGCACATTGCCCTCGGGTTTAACATCAGCGGCATCGCCGAGGATGTGCTGGCCCGCTGCGTCAACCTCGTGTCCTTTGAGACCGTCAAGGGCAGCTGGTATCTCCAGACCTACAACGGCGGCCTCATCTCCGAGGACAGCAAACAGATGCTGGCCGCGCCGAACAGGTGCACGGTCTATGAGATTCCCGACTTGGTGCAGACCGTCAAGACGGGCGCGTTCCGCTACTGTCAGGGGCTGACGGCGGTCACGTTCCCGGCAAGCCTTACCACCATTGAGGCGCAGGCCTTCACCAGCTGCCTGAGCCTGACGGCGGCCACGCTGCCGGACGGCCTGAAGACGATCGGCGACTTTGCCTTTTCCGGCTGCGCCGCGCTGACGAGCGTGCTCATCCCGAAGAGCGTCACGAGCATCGGCGAGGGCGCCTTCGCCGGCTGCACCGCGCTCACGGCCATCGACTACAGCGGCACCGCGGCCGAGTGGGCCCAGCTGACCAAGGGCGAGAATGCGCTGCCGGAGGGCGTGACCGTGAACTTCAACGCGCCCATCCACCACTACGGTTTCTGGAAGGGCACATACCCGAGCTGCACGACCGAGGGTCAGCGCACCCGCGCCTGCACCGATGACGGCTGCGGTTACACGGAGGAAATGACGCTCCCCGCCCGCGGCCACTACTTCGACGGCGGCCGTGTGACGACACCGCCGACGGAGACCACGACCGGCGTGCGCACCTATACCTGCAAGACCTACGGCTGCAATGCCACGCGCACCGAGGAGATCCCCAAGCTCGCCCCGCAGGTGCCCGTGAGCGAGCGCTTTAACGACGTCGACCCCGACGGCTGGGCGTATGAGGACATTCAGTACTGCGTGGATCACGAGCTCATGAACGGCGTCGGCGGGCGGAGCTTCGCGCCCGGCCGCGTGATGACCCGTGCCCAGATGGTGCAGGTGCTCTATAACATCGAGGGCGAGCCGGCCGTCACCGGCGAGACCCCGTTCACTGACCTCACGTCCGACTGGTATCAGAACGCGGTGCTCTGGGCGTACCAGACCGGCGTCGTGGCCGGCACGGGCGACGGCTCGACATTCTCTCCCGACGACCCCGTCACGCGCGAGCAGACGGCCGTCATCCTCATGGAGTACGCTGACCGGGTGCTTGACAAGTATCACCCGAGCGAATACGACCGGCTCTTCCCGTATCAGGACCGCGCGGACATCTCCGACTACGCGCGCACGGCCATGAACTGGGCGGTCTATCACAATCTGTTCAGCGGCGTGCCGGGCCCGGGCGGACTCCATCTCAAGCCGCAGAGCGATGCCACCCGCGAGCAGATGGCCGTCATCCTGGCGCAGTTCTGCCGCGAGCTGAATGTCTGGAACGACCCCATCCCGCTCGTCTGATCCGTATCTGTTTTTTGACCGGCGTCCCGTTTTCGGGGCGCCGGTTTTTTGCCGCGCTCCGGGCGGAGGGCGGGAAAATTTCCTGTGATCTGCCTTGAAAAAGCACCCCGGCCACGGCATAAGGGCGCTTCCGCGGCACGGAAGCGCCCTTTTTCTGCAAAAACCGGTTGTTTCTGCGGGGAAAATCCGGTATAATAGGGACAATTTGCGGCGTTTGTCGCAAAAACCGGTATGAAAAAAGGAGAGCAAGCATGAAAAAACGACTTCTGAGCGCAGCGCTCGTGCTGTGCCTGCTGCTGGCGCTGCTGCCGATGGCGGCTTTCGCCGATGACGATGTGCAGACCGGCACCTGCGGCGACGGCCTGACCTGGACGCTTGACGCCGCCGGCACGTTGACCGTCACCGGCAGCGGCGTGATCAGCGCCAACGCCTTTGCCTTCAATAGCAAGATCGTGCGCGCCGAGATCGGCGCGGGTGTGACCGGCATCGGTCTGGGCGCGTTCTTCAAGTGCGCGAATCTGGAGGCAGTCACCCTGCCCGCGGGGCTGACCACCCTCGGCACGGCGGCCTTCGCCTATTGTGAAAAGCTCGCATCCGTCACGCTGCCCGGCAGCCTCAAGAGCACCGGCGACTGGGCGTTTCAGGGCTGCACGGCGCTCACCGCTGTGACGATCCTGCCCGGCGTGACGCGCATCGACACGCGCGCGTTCAGCGACTGCGCGGCGCTCAAGGAGATCACCATTCCCGCCACGGTCACGGCCATCGGCGGCAGTGCGTTCTCCGGCTGCCTCGCGCTGCGCACGGTGCACTTCGGCGGCTCGAAGGAAGCATGGCAGGCCGTCGAAGTCGGCGAGCACAACACGCTCCTGCGCCTTGCGAAAGTGGATTACAATGCCGTGACCGAGCACCACTTCGGCGACTGGACCGTCACGACCGAGGCCACCTGCACGGAGCCCGGCGTGCGCACCCGTACCTGCACGGACCCCGGCTGCGCCGAGACCGAGACCGAGTCCATCCCCGCCCTCGGCCACGACTGGGGCGAGAGCGTGACCGTGGCCGAGCCCAACGGCGCGCAGGGCGGCCGTGTGCGCACGGCCTGCAAGCGCTGCGGCGCGGAGACCCTGCGCTTTACCGACCCCGAGATCCCGGCGTACCAGCAGTTTGACGACGTCGATCTGGCGCTCTGGTCCTACCCCGGCATCGCCTTCTGCGTCAAGACGGGGCTCATGTCCGGCACCGACGCGCACACCTTCGCGCCCCATGCCGTGACGACGCGCGCACAGATCGTGCAGATCCTCTATAATCTCGCGGGCGAGCCGGCCGTCACCGGCACGACCCCGTTCACCGACCTGACGAACGACTGGTATCAGGACGCCATCCTCTGGGCGTACCAGACCGGCGTCGTCGCCGGCACGTCGGCCACGACGTTCGACCCCGAGTCGCCCGTCACGCGCGAGCAGATCGCCGGCATCCTCATGGGCTATGCGGACATGGTGCAGCACCTCGAGCACACGTGGACACCGGCCGACCTCTCTGCCTTCCCGGACGGAGCAAGCGTGTCCGACTGGGCGCAGGCCGCCATGGCCGACGCCGTGGCGCTGGAGCTGATCTCCGGCGCGGAGACGGACGACGGCATCTTCCTGCAGCCGCAGGGCGATGCCGCGCGCGAGCAGGTCGCCACGATCCTGCAGGGTTTCTGCGGCAGTGTTATGGGCATCTCCTGAGCCGCCCCGACAAATCCGTCCAAGCAAAAACGGCGCCCCTGCGGGGGCGCCGTTTTGCTGCGCGGCGGCGCAAATGGCTGTTGCGTATCCGGCGGCTGTCCGGTATAATGAAGAAAACCGCGCAGCTTTTCCGCGCGCAAAAGGAGAACATAATATGAAAAAGAAACTTTTGAGCATGACCCTCGTGCTGTGTCTCGTGCTGGCGCTGCTGCCAACGGCGGCGTTCGCCGCGGATGACGGCAGCGCCGTCGTTGCGTCCGGCACCTGCGGCGCCGAGGGCGACGGCAGCAACCTCACCTGGACGCTGACTGCCGACGGCGCGCTGACCATCTCCGGCACCGGCGACATGATGAGCCAATTCAATCAAGTCGAGCCCGTATGGGGCAGATATGTCCGCACGGCCCGCATCGCGTCCGGCGTGACGACCATCGGCGCGGGGGCGTTCCACCGCTGCGCGTATCTCACGAGCGTGGAGCTGCCCGATACGCTGACTGCGATCGGCGTCGGCGCCTTCAGCGAGTGCAAGAGTTTGTCCGCGCTGACGATCCCGGAGGGCGTCACCACCATCCAGAGAGGCGCGTTTACCAACTGCAGCAATCTCGTGACGCTCCGGCTGCCCGCCGGACTCCAGACGCTTGCGGACTATACGTTCGCCGGCTGCAGCAAGCTCGTCATGATGAACATTCCCGAGGGCATCACGTCCGTCGGCGAGTGCCTGTTCAACTGGTGCACATCGCTGCAGACCGTGTCGCTCCCGGCGTCGCTGCAGTCTGTGGGCGCGGTCGCCTTTGACGGTGTGCCCCTGCAGGCCGTCTGCTATCCCGGCACGGCTGAGCAGTGGCAGGCCGTGAAGCTGGCAGAAAATCAGGGCAGCAAGGGCCTGGCCAATGCCAAGGTCTATTACGGCCATGCGGATCACAGCTTTGCCGATCTGACCGCGTCGGCGCCGACGTGCACGGACGGCGGTGCGGCGCACGGCACGTGCAGCGACTGCGGCTTTGTGCTGGATGCGTCGTTCAAAGCGCTCGACCACGACTGGGACGAGGGCGAGGTCCTCGCCAAGCCGAGCGGCATCCGCGGCGGCGTCAAGCAGCATACCTGCCTGCGCTGCGGCGCGCCCGGTGTGGAGTTTCTCATGCCGGAGATCCTGGCGTATGAGCAGTTCGGCGATATTGATCCCGAGGACTGGTCGTATGAGGGCATCCAGTTTTGCGTCATGACCGGGCTCATGTCCGGCACGAGTGACACAACGTTCTCACCGAACGGCGTGACCACGCGCGCGCAGGTCGTGCAGGTGCTCTATAACCTCATGGAGGAGCCGGAGGTGAGCGGCACGACGCCGTTTACCGACCTCACAGCCGACTGGTATCAGGACGCGGTGCTCTGGGCGTACCAGACCGGCGTCGTCGTCGGCACGAGCGACACGACCTTCTCGCCCGAGGCACCTGTCACACGTGAGCAGATCGCCGTCATTCTCATGGAGTTTGCCTCGAAGGTCCTCCAGATCGAGAGCGGCGAGACTCCGGCGGACCTCTCGGCATATCCGGACGGCGGCAGCGTCTCAGATTGGGCGCGCACGGCAATGGCGGATGCCGTTGCGCTCGGCATCCTCAGCGGTGCGCAGGACAGCAACGGTACGCTCTGGCTCCAGCCGCAGGCTGGCGCCACCCGCGCCGAGGTCGCGACCATTCTTGAGGGTTTCTGCGTGGTCATTGTCTACGCGCAGTAAGATCACGGCTTTTTGTGCATCCGCGCCGTTTCGGCGCGGATGCATTTTCTGTTCCATCCGCTTAATTTTTCTTAAAGCGGGCCAAAGCCCCTGTGCGGGGGCGGCCCGGATATGTTAGGATAGACCCCAGAGGTGATACCATGGAAAACCTGGAGGCCCCTGTCCGCATCCTCGTCGTGGACGACGAGCCGGACATCCGCAACATTTTGCACATCCTGCTCTCGTCGCGCGGCTACGAAGTTGACGAGGCCGAAAACGGCCTGCGCGCCGTGGAGTGCGTACGCGCGCAGCCGGACTATGATCTCATTATATTGGACATCATGATGCCCGGCATGGACGGTGTCGCCGCCTGCACGGAGATCCGGCAGCACAGCGTCGCGCCGATCCTGTTTCTCACGGCGAAGGCCCAGCCTGCCGACATGAGCGACGCCTACGGCAGCGGCGGCGACGATTATCTCATCAAGCCCTTTTCCAACCACGAGCTGTTCCTGCGGGTCGATTCGCTCATCCGGCGCTACCGCGTCTACCACGGCAAGGGCGACGCGCCGACGGTCATCGACGCGCTCGAGATCAACCGCGACAAAGGCACCGTGTGCAAAAACGGCCGCTCGGTCGAGATGACCAAGACGGAGTTTGAGCTGTTGCAGTACCTGATCGCCAACCGCGGCACTTCCGTGTCTGCGCGCAAGCTCTATGAGGACGTTTGGCACGAGAAGTTCCTGCCCAGCTCTGCCAACACCGTCATGGTGCACATCCTCAAGCTGCGCAAGAAGCTCGAGGACGACCCGGCCAACCCGACGCTCATCCGCACGGTCTGGGGAAAGGGGTATCAGATTGATTAAAAAGTGGCGCTCGTCGATCAATGCGCGCATGATCGTCGTGCTCATTGCGGCGCTGGCCGTGGGCGTGGCGTGCTATTTCGGCGTGGATGCGCTCGGCACCGCGGCGATCGACCGCTGGTACCTGAGCGATGATGCCATCGCGGCGCGCAACCTCGCGCACGAGCGCAGCCTGCAGGAGTACATCAGCGCGCGCGGCGTGTCCTCGCGCGACACGCTGGCCATCGAGCAGTGGTCGCGCGGTGAGAAAAACGCCAACGTCATCGTCTATCAGGCGGAGGGCAACCCGTACGAGGCCGGCACCTGGGGCACGAGCGAGCTGCTCGACGACTCGACCCAGAGCGACATCGCCGACATGGGCTACAGCTTCTTCACCGTCCAGTTTGCCGACGGGGAGTACCGCGTCGCCGTGTGCGACTATTCCGAGGCGTGGCTCTACAGCTATGTGAGCTTCGGCGCGCTCGTGCTGGGCTTCGTGATCTATTCGTTCATCGCCTTCGGCTTCACGCGGCGGCTCACGCGGCGCGTCACGCGCCTGTCGGAGGCCGTCGGCGCGGCGGGCGCGCTCAACCAGACCATCCCCGTCGTCGGCACGGACGAGCTCGCGCGTCTGGCAGCGAGCGTCAACACCATGCGCGACACGATCCTGGAGCGCACGCGCAACGAGCAGACCGCCTGGCAGGCCAACAGCGACCTCATCACCGCCATGTCGCACGACATCCGCAACCCCCTCACGTCGCTCATCGGCTACCTCGACCTGCTCGAGATGAGCCAGGACCGGCTGCCGGAGGACCTGCGCAGCTACGTGCTCGCCAGCCGCGACAAGGCCTATCAGCTCAAGGGCCTGACGGGGGAGATGTTCCGGTATTTTCTCGTGTTCAGCCGCGGCGAACAGGAGACGCACCCCGAGCCCTACGACGCGCAGATCCTCTGCACGCAGCTGCTCGGCGAGTGCGCGGCCGAGCTGCGCAGCCGGGGCTTTGAGGTCAACCTCCTGCCGCTGACCACGCCCTGCACCGTCACGACCGACGTGCAGATGCTCAAGCGCGTGACGGATAATCTCCTCTCGAACATCGAAAAATACGCCGACCCCGCCGTGCGCCTGACCATTCTGGCCGAGTGCGAAAACGGACGGCTGCACATCTGCTTTGCCAACCGCACGCGCCATGAGCTTGCGCGCGTCGAGAGCAACCACATCGGCCTGCGCACGTGCGAGGCGATTTTGCAGCTGCTCGGCGGCCAGTTTTTCACGCACCGCGTGGGCGATGATTTCTCAGCCGAGTTTGTCCTGCCGGTCACCCCGCCGGATGCGGAGACCTGAACGGTATACCTGCCCCCCCCGCTGCGGCCGGGGGCTTTTTTGCCGCAGGAAAATCGACCGGAATGTCTCTTGACCGTTTCCGGAATTTCGGATATGATAGAAAGATAACAACACGGAAGGAGGTGCGCGCGTGCACAACGACTGGTTTGAGGACGACAATGAGATCCGCCTGCTGCGCCGCGGCAAGCGCCGGCTGCTGGACATCGTGTTCGGCCGCACGATGGTTATCACGCTGCTGCTCGTGCTGCAGATCGCCATCATGGTGCTCGGCGCGCACTATCTCGGCCGCTACTACCCTGCGTTGACGATCGTCCTGCGCGTCATGAGCGTCGTGGTCATCATCTACCTCGTCAACAAGTCCGGCAGCGCGACGACGAAGATCACCTGGATCATCCTCGTCATGGCACTGCCGGCGTTCGGCGTGCTGCTGTACCTGTTCGTGCAGCTCGACATCGGCCACCGCTACGCCAACCGCCGCGTGCAGGAGAGCATCCTCAGCACCGTGCAGTACGTCCCGCGCCAGACCGAGCTCATGGCCCGCCTGCGCACCGAGCTGCCCGAGGTGCACAACCTCGCCGAGTATACGCTGCGCTCCGGCGACTACCCAGTGTATGAAAACACCGCCGTGACCTACTACCCCATGGGGCAGGACAAGATCGGCGCGCTCATCGAGGCGCTGCAGTCGGCCGAGCACTTTATCTTCCTCGAGTATTTCATCATCGAGGAGGGACATATGTTCCACCAGATCGAGGATATCCTGGAGAAAAAGGTCAAAGAGGGCGTGGAGGTACGCCTGATCTACGATGATGTCGGTTGCATCGGCACACTGCCGCCGCGATATTATAAGCAGCTTCAGAAAAAGGGCATCAAGTGCGCTGCCTTTAATCCGTTCCGGCCGTTGCTCTCGGTAATCATGAACAACCGGGATCACCGGAAGATTTTTGTGGTGGACGGCGCGGTCGGTTTTACGGGCGGGATCAATCTGGCAGATGAATATATCAATGAGGTAAAACGGTTCGGCTACTGGAAGGACACCGGCGTGCGCATCGAGGGCGAGGCGGTCTGGAGTCTGACCAGCATGTTTTTGTCCATGTGGAATTACATCGTCCATTCCACGGAAGATTACAGCCGGTTTATGCCGGCACAGCATCAGAAAGCACCCTTTGAGAATGACGGGTTCGTGCAGCCGTACGGTGACAGCCCTCTGGATCATGAGAATGTGGGCGAAAATATTTACCTGAATATCATAAACAGGGCAAAGAATTACGTCTATATCTTCACACCGTATCTGATCATTGACCATGAGATGCTGACGGCGCTCTGCAACGCGGCGAAGGACGGTGTGGACGTGCGGATTGTGACGCCGGGGATTCCGGACAAGAAGATGATTTTCCTGCTCACGCAGTCCTACTATGCACCGCTCATACAAAGCGGGGTAAAAATTTATCAGTACACGCCGGGATTTATTCACGCAAAATGTTTTGTCTGTGACGATGAGATCGCAACGGTGGGCAGCGTGAATCTTGACTTCCGCAGCCTGTATCTGCATTTCGAGTGCGGCGTTTTCTTCTACCGCTCCGCGGTTGTGGCACAGGTAAAGGAAGACTGCCTGAATACGTTTGCGTGCTCAGAGCAGATGACGGCAGAGTTCTGCAGAAACCGGCCGGTACCGGTACGGCTTCTGCAGAGTGTGCTGCGCCTGCTGGCACCGCTATTATAATAGAAAAAAGTCAGGTCAGAAGATAGAAAAGCGCCATCTTGAAATAATCGCGGTATGAGGCGGCGTGAACATCCGCAGTGTAACGGATATTCACGGAGCCGAGTTCCCTGCCGCCTGCGGAGTAGACAACCCTGCCGGCCACGTCACCCTTTCTGACAGGTGCTGTGACCGTCTCGGGGAGAATCTGCTCTTTTTTTACATCAGAGAGGTTCTCGCCTTTTACAGACAGGTAGGAGAAGGGAGAGTCGTAGGCGAGACCGACGGCGGTTTCGGTGCCCTTTGTCACAGGAAGATCGGGCAGAGCGTCCGTGTTTTCATCCGTGTACAGGCGGCATTTTCCGAATCCGTAATTTAAAAGCGTGGTGGCATCTGCAAAGCGCACTTTGTAATCGGGCGCTGCCATGACGACGGCGATCAGTTCCAGACCGTCTTTTTCTGCGGTGGCAGACACGCAGTATTTGGCGAGACTGGTGGAACCGGTCTTTAATCCGGTGGCATACTCATACTGCCGGATGAGTTTGTTGGTGTTGGTCAGACCGAATTCCGAACTTCCCTTTGCCGTGACATGGGTGATGTTTTCCATCCAGATGGTGCAGTAGTTGTGGATTTCGGGATGGTTTACGGTGAGTTCGCGGGACATAAGCGCGACGTCGT
>OIBQ01000574.1_pt1 | contig 10833 bp, 8 predicted proteins | sample 1581051 | NCBI WGS metagenome assembly OIBQ01 (sample SAMEA3882511, study PRJEB24775) | human gut metagenome | biome: human-associated habitat; feature: intestine environment; material: feces | place: Netherlands | collected 2009/2010
CAACGCGGATTTTTCAAGCGTTAAAAGGGAAGCTGCTGACATGAAGCAAGTTAAACGAATGATTATCAATTGATATAAAACCAGAAAATAAAATAAGCCAGGTAATCTTTGAGCACCACACGCAGGATTTTCATCGCCTTCGAGACTTCGAACTCGACGCTCTTGACCGTAACGCCCATTTCGGCGGCGATCTCCTTATAGCTTTTGCCGTCGAAGCGGCTGCGGATAAAGATCGCGCGGGTCTTTTCCGGAAGTCTGTCCAGCGTCTCGTTCACCAGCCGCCGCGCCTCCTCGCTGAACAGTTCCTCGGGGTTGCAGGCTTCGAGGGTCGAGATGCGGGTTCGGAGCATGCGCGCACCGTGGGAGTGGATATCCTCGGCGGCACGCAGGCGGACGCCCTGCGAACGCAGATGGTTCAGGCATTTGTTCTTGACGATCGTGAGCGCGTAGGGAGGGAAGGCGGAGGCGGAAAGCATGTCGCGTTTTTCCCAGGCGGCCATAAAGCTCTCCATGACGATATCCTCGGCCGTGGCTGCATCGGAGACATAAGTGCCCGCGAAACGGATAAACCGTTGTTGGTACTCCCCGAACAGGCGGTTGAACGCCTTCAGATCCAGAATCGTCTCGGATTGCAACTCCATACACTCATTCATTTAAACAAATATAAGGAAAGTGTGCAATATCCGCGCCCTAAAAACGCAAAAAATAAACGGCCATACCCGCCAGCGCCAAACTCCGGGTAGGGCAACGCAACAGAATTTATTCCATAAATCCCTGCCATTTATATAATAACACCCCAGCGCGGGAAATCCCTGACAAAAAACCGTTTTTTCCGCACCGGACATAAAAAAAGCTCCTCAAAGGGAGCTTTCAGCCCGAATTGCCAGCCCGTTACCTGGCTTTGGCCTCGCAGTAGGCGCAGCGGCAGGTGCCGTCGGCCGTGCGGTAGAACAATTGGTCGACATCCTCCGTCGCGGAGATGCAACGGCGGTTGGAACACTCCATCTCGTTGACCACATACTCGCCGTTGAAAACCGGAGTCCGTTCGAACGGTTTGTTCCGGTCAGCCCAGCGGAGCAGGGTCAGGATCAGTGCCATACGCACGAACTTACCGTTCTCGACCTGCCGGAAATAGGCCGCGCGGGAATCGTTGTCCACGGCACGCGTGATCTCGTTCACGCGCGGCAGCGGATGCAGGATGATCATATCCTTCTTGGCCGTCCCGAGTTTCTCGGGGTTGAGCACGAAGCTGTTCTTCACGCGGTCGAACTCCTCCTCATCGAGGAAGCGCTCCTTCTGTACGCGCGTCATGTAGAGGACGTCCAGTTCGGGCATCACCTCCTCCATGGTCTCCACCTCGCGGAACTCCAGTTTCGAGTTCTCGCTCATCTCGGCCAGCATGTAGTCGGGAAGGCGCAGCTCCTGCGGGGCGATCAGGATGACCTTGATGCCCGAGTAGCGCGACAGCGCCTTGATGAGCGAATGGACGGTGCGGCCGAACTTGAGGTCGCCGCAGAAGCCGATCGTCATGTTGTCGAAACGCCCCTTTTCGCGCTTGATCGTCAGCAGGTCGGTCAGCGTCTGCGTCGGGTGGCTGTGGCTGCCGTCACCGGCATTGATGACCGGTACCCCGGCATACTGCGAGGCCACGAGCGGCGCCCCCTCCTTGAAGTGGCGCATGGCGATGATGTCCGCGAAGCAGCGGATCACACGTACGGTATCGGCCACGGTCTCGCCCTTGGACACGGACGACGAGTTGGCGTCCGAGAAACCGATGACGCTGCCGCCCAGCTCCATCATGGCCGAGGTGAAACTCAGGCGCGTACGGGTCGAGGGCTCGTAGAAGAGCGTCGCCAGCTTCTTTCCCTTGCACGCCTCGCTGTATTTGGCACGGTTGGCGATGATGTCCTCCGCCAGCGCAACGATCTGTTCGGTTTCGGCAACCGTCAGGTCGGTCGGATCGATTAAATGTCGCATATTTTTCTTCTCTGTTTTCGGTTTCGGGTTGCGTAGTCCGTATCGGCGCCGGTATGTCCCGCGGTTCCACCCCGGCTGCGTGCGGGCATATCCCCGCACGGCAGGAAAGGCCCGGCCGGGAATACGCGGCCGCAGCGAACTATTTGTCCATCCAGCTTTCGTCCGAGGGGTTGTCGCGAAATTTCAGCAGCCGGGCCTTATCCCCGGGCTCGATATACCCCTCTTCGGCGGCGACCTCCACCAGCGCATCGAGGTTCGAAAGGCTGTAATTGACCACATCGGCCTCTTTCAGGCGCTCCAGCCCCTTCTTCATGCCGTAGGTGAAGATCGAAGCCACACCCAGCACCTCGGCACCGGCTTCGCGCAGGGCGTTCACCACCTCGATGCAGGAACCGCCGGTCGAGATCAGGTCTTCGATCACGACGACCTTCTGCCCCTTCTCCAGTTTGCCTTCGATCCGGTTGCCGCGGCCGTGGTCTTTCGAACCGCTGCGCACGTACCCCATCGGCAGGTCGAGGATCGTCGCCGTGATGGCCGCATGGGCGATGCCGGCGGTCGAAGTGCCCATCAGCACCTCGGCACCGGGGAATTTGGTGCGGACTATCCCGGCCAGCCCGGCCTCGACATGTCCGCGCACGACAGGCGCCGTCAGCGTCAGGCGGTTGTCGCAATAGATCGGGCTCTTGATACCGCTGGCCCAGGTAAACGGCTGCTCGGGACGCAGGAATACCGCGCCGATCGAGAGCAGGTCTTTAGCAATTGATTTCTCCATGATTATTTTACATTTTTTTCGGTTTTTTTCAAATCTCCGGCCACCCACTCGACCCACGGGTCAACGTTGTCGGTGAGCGTCCGGGGCAGCGGCAGCGGGATGCGCACGTCGGGAGCGATCCCCTCCCGGTCGATGCCGCGCCCTGCGGGAATCCGTTTGGAACGGGTGACGGGCACGATCATCCAACGCGCCGTGTCCCGAGGGAAATAAAGTATCTCGCAGTTCGAATAGTCGAGGCACCCCAGCGTGTTGTCCTGTCCGTAGACGGTCGTACGACGGCTCGAAGCCCGTACTTCGAGTACCAACTGCTCGCCCGACGAAGCCACCCGTCCGTCGACGATCAGCGCGGCGCGCCGGGGCACCAGCGACACCGAATCGTAACGGATACGGTAGGTTTTGCCCTCTTCGAGAAATTCCCCGGCCGGGGTTCGCTCCATACACGCAACCTTCCTGCGTCCCCGCTCCGTATTCCCGACAAACTCCCGGACGTGGGCGATGGCTATATCCGATACGCGGTACTCCATGGCATCCTCCGTACCTTCGTGGTCGTAAAGCAGTTTGAGCAGGGGTTCATAGGCATTGTCGCTCCCACCCATATTGCCGCGGATGTCGACGACCAGGTTTTCGCAGCCCGAGGCGCAGTAAACCGCGACAGCGGCCCGCACTCCGGCGATTTCGGCATCGGTCAGGTCGCACGACGGGAATCGGATCAAATACGTATCTTCGTCCACGCGGCAGTGCATGAACTGCGGATCGTAACGCTTCATCCGCCCGGCATAGTCCGTATCGCGGCGCAGCGACTTAGCCCGGTAGGCTTCGGCACCGGGTGTTTGGAGGTGCGAATCGTCGAACCAGCCGAGGTATTCGGCAATGGCATCATAGACATCACGGTCGCCGGAAATCTCGCTTTGCAGCCGCGCTTTCAGTGCTGCGTACTCCGCTTCGCGGCCCGCGGTCTTGTCCGGATAGCCGGCATAGGCGCGTTCCACGACACCGACGGCATAGCCGAAATCGGACACAGCGTTCCCTGCCGGGGTTTGTGCCCCGGCGGGCAGCAGGCAAAGCACGGCCGCAGCCGCCAGCGACATTCGCAGCAAGGTTCTCATCGGGCAGGTTCGTATGAATCGGATCCCCGGATCGGGTCTCCCGACCGGAGGGTTATTCCAGTGCCGAGCGTAAAATCTTCTCCACCTCCTCGGGATAAACCCCGCCTTCGTGCACCTTCACGCCGCCGACATAGAATGTCGGCACGTAGTAATAGTCGAACGTGTCGGCCAGCGCGGGCTGTTCCGACTCCTCGATCATCTCGATCCCGACGGCAGCCAGCTCGGGGTGCGCCGCCCTGGCCTCTTCGATGTAACGCAACGCCTTCTTGCAGAAGGGGCAGTTTTTCAGGTAGAAAAGTTTTACCGGTTTCATAACTATACTCGTTTAAAAGTAACTTCGCGGATTATCCGCAGAATTCGTCCACACAACGGCGATAGGCAGCCACAGGGTCGGCCGCGGCGGTGATCGGGCGTCCCACGACGATGAAGTCGGAGCCGATCTCCCGCGCACGGGCAGGCGTGGTGACACGCACCTGATCCGCCACGTCACCGTCTGCAAAACGCACGCCGGGCGTGATTGTGAGGAACTCTTTTCCGCAGGCTTGGTGTACCATGCCCGCTTCGAGCGGCGAGCAGACCACGCCATCGAGCCCTGCGGCCTTGGTATTCTGCGCGTATTTCACGATCGTGTCGCCGATCGAAGATGCGATCAGCAGCTCCTGTTGCATACGCTCCTCGCTGGTCGAGGTGAGCTGCGTCACGGCGATCAGCAGGGGGCGCGTACCGTCCTCGCGCGTGAGCCCCTCGAGGGCATATTTCATCATCTCGATGGTACCCGCCGCATGGACGTTGCACATATCCACGTCCAGCCGCGACAGTACGGCCATCGCTTTCTTCACCGTATTGGGAATGTCGTGCAGCTTGAGGTCGAGGAAAATCTTGTGCCCCCGGCGCTTGATCTCACGCACGATTTCCGGCCCTTCGGCATAGAACAGCTCCATGCCGATCTTGAGGAAAGGTTTGCGTGCCTCGCCCCTGAACAGGTCGAGGAATTTGAAGGTATCTTCCGCAGACTTGAAGTCGCAGGCGATAATTACGTCATGTTGCATATCGTACGGTTTTACGTTCATTCTACAATTCCGATTATGTCGCTCAGCCGCCCGATCCCGAGCCGTTGCATCTCGGCAGGCAGCGCCTCGACGATCTCCTTCGAGGCATAGGGGTTCGCCAGGTTCGCGGCGCCGACCTGTACGGCCGTAGCGCCGGCCATCATCATCTCGATCACATCGCGGGCCGTCGTCACGCCGCCGCACCCCATGACGGGTATTTTGCAGGCCTTGGCGACCTGGTAGACCATCCGCACGGCCACGGGGAAGACCGCAGCACCCGAAAAGCCTCCCATCGTATTGGCGATGACCGCCTTGCGGTTCCTGACGTCGATCCGCATCCCCAGCAGGGTATTTATCAGGCAGATGCCGTCGGCACCCGCCTCCTCGCACGCCCGGGCGATCGAGACAATGTCCGTGACGTTGGGCGACAGCTTGATGTAGACGGGTTTGGTCGTCACGGCCTTCACGGCGCGCGTCACCTCGGCGGCACACTCGGGCGACGTGCCGAACGACATGCCGCCGTGCCGCACGTTGGGGCACGAGACGTTGACCTCGATGATGCCGACCTGCGGCTCGCGGTCGATCCGCTCGCAGCAATAGGCGTACTCCTCGACCGAAAAGCCGCTGATATTGGCGATCACGGGTTTATGGAAAAAAGTCTTCAGGCGCGGCAGCTCTTCGGCGATCACGGCGTCGATGCCCGGGTTCTGCAGCCCCACAGCATTGATCATGCCCGCCGTACATTCGGCGATGCGGGGCGTGGGGTTCCCGAAGCGCGCATCGCGCGTGGTGCCCTTGAACGAAAACGACCCGAGGATGTTGATGTCGTAAAAATCCCGGAACTCGTTGCCGTACCCGAACGTACCGCTGGCCGGCACGACCGGGTTATCCAGTCTCAGGCCGCTCAGGCTGACGGACATATCCGCGGCGGGTTTTTCCGCGGGCCGGTTTTGTGCGATGAACTGCTTGTTTACCATATGACCTCCCCTTTCGTTAATACGGGCCCCTCCTTGCAGATGCGCTTGTTGCCGTATTTGGTTTTGCACGAACAGCCCATGCAGGCCCCGAAACCGCAGCCCATGCGCTCTTCGAACGAGAGCTGCCCGTCCTGCGGCACAGCGTCGCACAATGCCCGCAGCATCGGCAGCGGCCCGCAGGCATAGAAATAGTCGAACTCGGGGCTGCACTCGGCGATGGCCGTCGTGACGAACCCCCTGACACCCGCCGAACCGTCGGCCGTGGCCAGATGAACGTCGCAGCCCAGCGCCCGGAATTCGTCGGCATAGAAAACCTCGTCCGCCGTATTGAACCCGAGCACCACGCCGACCCGTTTGCCCGCCGCGAGCAGCACCTTGGCCAGGTTGTAGAGCGGGGGCACGCCTACGCCGCCGCCCACCAGCAGGGGACGCTGTGCGGCATTGTGCACGTCGAACCCGTTGCCGAGCCCCGTCAGCAGGTCGAGCTCCCCGCCCGCAGCCATACGGCTCATCTGTGCGGTTCCCTCGCCCACCACCTTGTAGATGAGCGTGAGCGTCGTGGCGTCGTAGTCGCAGACCGAGATCGGACGGCGCAGGTAACGGCCTTCGAGGGCGATGTCGACGAACTGCCCGGGGGCGGTGATCCACTGCGTGTCCCCCCCGAGCACCATGCGCCATACGGTCGCCGTCAGCGGTTCGTTGGCAAGGATTTTATAGATGCCTTTCTTATACATGCCTTTCTGTTCCAATGTGCCGCATAATACCGGAAATCACTTCGCATCGATGGTCGAAACCCCGAACGTAATCTCTTCCAGCACGTCCAACAGCACCTTCACCGTTTCGAGCGCCGTAAATACCGTCACGTTGTTCTCGACGGCCGTGCGGCGGATCTCGTACCCGTCGAGACGGGTGTTATGCTGGTTGATGTCGATGGTGTTGATGACGTAGCTCACATGTCCCTGGCGCAGCGAGTCGATGATCTCCGAGCTGCCTTCGCTCAGTTTGCGGCGCGTACGGGTACGGATACCGTGGTTACGCAGGAACTCGGCCGTCCCGGTCGTGGCCTCGATGTTAAAGCCCAGGTCGTAGAACCGCCGCACGAGGGGCAGTGCCTGCTCCTTGTCGTGGTCGGCGATCGTGACGAAGATCGTCCCGTAGTTCGAAACGTTCATGCCCGTGGCCTGCAATGCCTTGTAGAGCGCGCGGGTGAGTTTGTCGTCGTAGCCGATCGCCTCGCCCGTGGACTTCATCTCAGGCGACAGGTACGAATCCATGCCGCGGATCTTGGCGAACGAGAAGGCCGGGGCTTTGACGTACCAGCGCTTCTTCTCCTTGCCGTAGACTTCGGTGATGCCCAGCTCGCGGAGCGTCTTGCCCAAAATCACCTGCGTGGCGATGTGTGCCATGGGCACGCCCGTCGACTTGGAAAGGAACGGCACGGTACGCGACGAACGCGGATTGACCTCGATGACATAGACCTCGTCGTTTTCGTCGAGGATGAACTGGATGTTATAGAGGCCGACGATGCCGATCCTCAGTCCGAGTTTGACCGTATAGTCGATGATCTTATCCTTGGCCTTCTGGCTGACGCTGAAGGTCGGATAGACGCTGATCGAATCGCCCGAATGGATGCCCGTGCGCTCCACATGTTCCATGATGCCGGGGATGAAGACGTCCTTGCCGTCACAGATGGCGTCCACCTCCAGCTCCTTGCCCATGATATAGCGGTCGACCAGCACCGGCGAATCCTCGTTGACCTCGACGGCCGTCTGCAGGTAGTGGCGCAGGCGCTCCTCGTTCGAAACGATCTGCATGGCACGGCCTCCGAGCACATAGCTCGGACGCACCAGCACCGGGTAGCCGATGCGGGCGGCGGCCTTCACGCCGGTCTCGATGTCGGTGACGGCCTCGGCCTCGGGCTGCGGGATGCGCAACTCTTCCATGATCTTTTCGAAGCAACCGCGGTCTTCGGCGTTCCTGATCGCCTGCGTATCGGTACCGATAATGGGCACGCCCAACTGCGCCAGCGGCTCGGCCAGGTTGATGGCCGTCTGTCCGCCGAGCGACACGACGATCGCCTTCGGTTTTTCGAGGTGGATGACGTTCATCACGTCCTCGACCATCAGCGGTTCGAAATAGAGCTTGTCGCTGGTAGTGTAGTCCGTCGACACGGTTTCGGGGTTGTTGTTGATGATAATCGCCTCGTAACCGGCCTCGCGGATCGACCAGATGGCATGCACGGTCGAATAGTCGAACTCGACGCCCTGCCCGATGCGGATCGGTCCCGAACCGAGCACCACGATCTTCTCCTTATCGCTCACAACCGACTCGTTCTCGTCCTCGTAAGTCGAGTAGAAATAGGGCACATAGGAGCTGAATTCGCTGGCACAGGTGTCGATCATCTTGTAGACGGGGAAGAGGCCGTTCTTTTCGCGCAGCCGGTATACGTCCTGCTGCGAGATGCCCCACAACTGGCCGATGAACTTGTCGCTGAATCCCATGCGCTTGGCATCGCGCAGGGTTTCGACATCCATCGGGTGCGCTTTCACCTCGCGTTCGAATTCGACGATGTTCTTGAACTTTTCGAGGAAGAACATGTCGATCTTCGTATTGTCGTAGATCAGCACCAGGTCGATGCCGTTGCGGATCAACTGCGCGATGGCATAGAGGCGGTCGTCCGTAGCGTCCTTGATGTATTCCAGCAGCTGCGCGTCCGACCAGTCGTCGAATTTCTTGTGGTAGATATGGCAGACACCCGTTTCGAGCGAGCGCATCGCCTTCAGGAGGCTTTCCTCCATCGTGCGGCCGATGGACATCACCTCGCCCGTGGCCTTCATCTGCGTACCCAGTTTGTTCGACGCATCGCTGAACTTGTCGAACGGGAAGCGGGCGACTTTGGTGACCACGTAATCGAGCGTCGGCTCGAAGCTGGCGGGCGTATTGGCCAGCATGATCTCGTCGAGCGTAAGTCCTACGGCGACCTTGGCCGTCACACGCGCGATCGGATAGCCGCTGGCCTTCGACGCCAGGGCCGACGAGCGCGACACGCGGGGGTTCACCTCGATCAGGTAGTATTTGAACGACAGGGGGTCGAGTGCGAACTGCACGTTGCAACCGCCTTCGATTTTCAGCTCGCGGATAATCTTCAGCGCCGAATCGCGCAGCATCTGGAACTCCTTGTTGGTAAGCGTCTGGCACGGCGCCACGACGATCGAGTCGCCCGTATGCACGCCCACGGGATCGATATTCTCCATGCAGCAGATGCTGATGGCCGTGTCGTTGTGGTCGCGCATCACCTCGAACTCGATCTCCTTGTAGCCCTTGATGCTCTTCTCGACGAGCACCTGGTGCACGGGCGAAAGGAACAGGGCGTGGCGCATCATTTCGCGCAGCTGCTCCTCGTTGTCGACGAATCCGCCGCCCGTACCGCCCAGCGTATAGGCGGGACGCAGCACGACGGGATAGCCGATCTGGGCGGCGACCTCCACGGCCTCCTCGACCGACATGGCGATTTTAGATTCGATCACCGGTTCGCCCAGCGACTCGCACAGCTCCTTGAAAAGTTCGCGGTCTTCGGCGCGTTCGATCGACTCGAACGAGGTGCCCAGGATCTCGACCTGGCACTCTTTCAGGATACCCTTCTTGGCAAGTTGCACCGCAAGGTTCAGGCCCGTCTGTCCGCCCAGCCCCGGCACGATGGCGTCGGGACGCTCGAAACGGATGATCTTGGCCACGTATTCGAGCGTCAGGGGTTCCATGTAGACCTTGTCTGCGATATGCGTATCGGTCATGATCGTCGCAGGGTTGGAATTCACCAGGATTACCTCGTATCCCTCCTCCTTGAGTGCGAGGCACGCCTGCGTACCCGCATAGTCGAATTCCGCGGCCTGGCCGATGACGATCGGGCCGGAACCGATGACCATTACCTTGTTTATATCTCTTCTCTTAGGCATTTTTACGCTCCTCCATTATTTTGGTAAACTTCTTGAACAAATAGCTGCTATCCTGCGGGCCCGAGGCACTCTCGGGGTGGTACTGCATCGAAAAGACGCCGTCCTCGGCGCACTCCACGCCTTCGGCCGTGCCGTCGAGCAGGTTTACGTGCGTCAGCCTGAGGCCGGTGGCGGCCAGCGAGTCGATGTCCACGGCATAGCTGTGGTTCTGGCTCGTGATCTCGATCCGTCCCGTCTCCAGATTTTTCACGGGGTGGTTCCCGCCGCGGTGGCCGAATTTCATCTTCACGGTCTTGGCGCCATAGGCCAGCGATATGAGCTGGTGCCCCATGCAGATGCCGAAAATCGGCAGTTTGCCGCGCAGTTGCCTGACCAGCCCGATCACCGGCGTCACATCCTCGGGGTTGCCTGGGCCGTTCGACAGCACGATGCCGTCGGGATGGAAGGCCATGATCTCCTCGACCGTCGAGTCGTAGGGCACGATGGTCACATTGCAGCCCACGCGGTTAAGCTGGCGAATGATATTGTGCTTGATGCCGCAGTCGACGGCCACCACGTCGTACTTGTGGTTGGGAACGCGCGACATCCAGCGTTTCTTGCAGCTCACACGTGAAACCATATCGTGCGGCAGGCGATACTCGGCGAGCTTGCGCATCGCTTCCTCACGGGGCGTGGCGGCATCGGTGACGATGACCTTCTGGCTGCCCTCGTTGCGGATAATGCGCGTCAGCGTGCGGGTATCTACGCCCCAGATCGCCGGGATGCCGTACTCCTCGAACACCTCGTTCAGGGTTTTCGTATACCGGAAATTCGACGGCGAGTCGTTATACTCGCGCACGATCATACCGCCGATGGTCGGGTTCTTCGTTTCGTAATCCTCATCGGCCATACCGTAGTTTCCGATGAGCGGATAGGTCATCACGACCATCTGATCCGTGTAGGAGGGATCCGACATGATCTCCTGGTACCCCACCATCGAGGTATTGAAGACGATCTCGT
>OIBQ01000599.1_pt1 | contig 10296 bp, 9 predicted proteins | sample 1581051 | NCBI WGS metagenome assembly OIBQ01 (sample SAMEA3882511, study PRJEB24775) | human gut metagenome | biome: human-associated habitat; feature: intestine environment; material: feces | place: Netherlands | collected 2009/2010
ACTATCACCGAAACAAAAAACGCCTGCTTGACCGTGAAAAGTCATTCAGCGTTCTTTCGTTGGAAGAACTGGGGCAGCTCACGAGTGTAGACCATATAGCACGATTCACACTGTCAGAGGTGTTGTCCGTCCGGCATTTCAGATGGCAGTCGATGATGATTGGTTACACAAAAATCCATTTGAATTTCAGCTTGCCACAGTCGTTGTAAACGACAGCGTGACAAGAGAGGCAATTACACGCAAACAGGAGAGAGCTTTTCTGAATTATGTTCGGGAGAGCGGGTGTTATAAAAAGTATTATGGCGCTATCTATATCCTGTTCAAGACGGGCCTGCGGATTTCAGAGTTCGTGGGGTTGACGCTGTCCGACATTGATTTGGAACATCGGAAAATCAATGTGGACCACCAGCTACAACGGACAATGGATATGCGGTATGTGATAGAGGAACCCAAGACCAGCTGTGGTAAGCGGGTGATTCCTATGACGGATGATGTGTATGTGTGCTTCCGGCGCATTATTGAAAATCGGCCTCGTCCCAAGAATGAGCCGATGGTTGACGGTAAATGCGGTTTTCTCTTTCTTGACCAGAACGGGAACCCAACCGTTGCAATGCACTGGGAACACTACTTCAACCACATTTGTACAAGCTACAACAAGCTCTATCGGGAACAGCTGCCCAACATCACACCTCATGTTTGCAGACATACGTTTTGTTCCAACATGGCCAAAAGCGGTATGAATCCCAAAACTCTGCAATATCTGATGGGACACTCTGACATTGGCGTCACCCTGAATACTTACACTCATGTGCAGTACGATGACGTGGAAACAGAGATGAAACGGGTGGTAAATGCCGAGTAGTAAATTGCATTTTGAGCCTGAATTTACTACCATTTTTACTACTGTTGCGAGAAAAGATATGCGATTTTATACTACTTTATGCTATGAAAATGATAGTAAATAGACGGCGGTTGAATTTCTTTGGGCGTTGGCGAATGCCGAAAAATCTAGGAATCAAGCCACTTTTCGGGAGAATTTGAGGGATGAAAAAAAGTCTTGTTTATTTGCCACGGCGGCATTATAATGGCAGTATCAACGATACAATCAAAATAAATGGGAACGCTCTTCTTACCGCGTGAAAAAGGGCACCAAAAGCAACAGCCACAGCGGGCTTGCCCGTTGTGGCTGTTGTATTGCTTCTGCGTTTTGATTATGATAGGGCAACACCGCATAATTCTAAGTGCCGATACGGCGAACGAGGTGCCGCAGCCGCCGAAGCGGTGCTTAAGCCGCTAGGCGGGAATTATGCGGTATTGCCATAGGGAAAAAATGAAGCAAACCGTATGCTTATAAAGCGAACGCCATTGCATCTCCTGGCGCAAGCCCCCCGTCACTCAATTTTCCACCGCCATTGCGATCTGCTCGCGGGTGATGGGCAGCTCATAAAAGCGTTTGTGGGTGGCGTGGTAGATGGCATCGGCCACGGCGGGCAGCGGGGTGTTGATGACGACCTCACCGATGGACTTTGCGCCAAACGGGCCGGTGCCCTCGTAGCTGCTCTCAAAACTTACGTCAATATGTCCAATATCAGTGCGGCAGGGGATCTTGTACTGCATCAGGGAGCTTTCGCGCGGCATGCCGCGGTCATTGTAGGTCACATTCTCGGTCAGCGCCATGCCGATGCCCTGCAAAATGCCGCCCTCAGCCTGCACGCGGGCCAGGTTCGGGTTTACAGGGGTGCCGCAGTCAACCGCGGCCACATAGTTCACCACCTGGGCTTCGCCGGTTTCCAGGTCAACTTCCACTTCGGCGGCGCCAACCATAAACGGCGGGGGCGAAATCTCCGAGCTGTGGGTCACGGTGGCTTCCAGCGCCACCGTGTTGCCGCACTGGGATGCCGCTGCAATGCTGGCCAGCGGCACGCGCTGGGTGCCATCCTCGCTCGTCACGGCATCGCCGGTAAACAGCACGGCGGCTTTGTCCAGCCCAAGCAGCTGTGCCCCCAGGGTGCAGATCTTATCTTTCAGTTCCAGCGCACACTTTTCCACGGCCTTGCCGGTCACATAGGTTGTGCTGGACGCATAGGAACCGGAATCATAGGGGGAAGAATCGGTATCTGCGCCCAAAACCGCAATGTTTTCCAGCGGGCATTCCAGCACTTCGGCAGCGATCTGCGCCAGGATCGTATCGCAGCCGGTGCCCATATCCGCTGCGCCGATGGAGAGGGTATAGAACCCGTCATCGTTAATTTTCAGCGTGGCACTGCCCACGTCCACATGGTCGATGCCGGAGCCCTGCATGGCCATGCCCATGCCAACAGCACGCACCTTGCCGTTGCCGATCTCGCGCACGGGGTACTTATGGTCCCAATCCATCCTGTCATGCACGGTTTTCAGGCAGCGGTCCAGCGCACAGCTAGTGTTGACCTGGCCATAGTAGGCGGGCATAACATCGCCCTCATGGACAATGTTGCGCTGCCGGAGCTCGAACGGGTCCATCCCCAATTTGTCGGCCAGCTCATTCACAGCGGATTCCACCGCAAACAGACCCTGGGTTGCGCCGTACCCGCGGTACGCACCCGATGACATGTGGTTGGTGTAAACAACATCGCTGACAAAGCGGAACGCTTCGGCCTTGCCGTACAGCGGGATGGACTTGTGGCCCGAAAGGCCAACCGTTGTGGGGCCGTGCTCACCGTAAGCGCCGGTGTTGGAAAGGGTGTGCAGGTCAATGCCCTTGATGATGCCGTCCTTTGTTGCGCCCAGCCGCACGTGCATCTCCATCTCATGGCGCGGGGTTGAAGCCGTCTGGCTTTCAAAGCGGGTATAGATGATCTTGCTGGGCTTCTTCGTTTTCCAGGTAACAAAGGCAGGGTAAACCTCGCACACTGACGTCTGTTTTGCGCCGAACCCGCCGCCGATGCGCGGCTTGGCAACGCGGATCATGGATTTGGGGATGTGCAGGGCGTTTGCCAAAATGCGGCGGCAATGGAACACGATCTGCGTTGAGCTGAGCACATTCAGCCGCCCGTAAGCATCAATGCTGCAATAAGTGCGGAAGGTTTCCATCATGGCCTGCTGGCAGGCGCGGGTGTGGTAGGTGTGGTCAATGACCACATCACACCCAGCCAACACCGCCTCAATATCACCCTCGCCGGATTCATCGTGGGCGCAGAGGTTGCGGTTCTTGTCAGCTCCGATGCCGGGAACAAGGGCTTCCCAGTTATCCTCCGGGTGCACAAGAGTAGGGTTATCGAGCGCTGTGTGGAAATCCAGCACCGCGGGCAGAACTTCATATTCCACCTGAATCAGCTTCATCGCCTTATCGACGCATGTTTCGTCTTTGCCCGCAAGAATCGCAACAACATCCCCGGCAAAGCGGACATGGCGGTCGATCACAAGGCGGTCGTAAGGGCTCATTTCGGGGTAGGTCTGGCCCGCCTGGGTGTAGCGGCGGGCGTTCTGGTCCACATCTTTCCAGGTGTAAATCACCTCCATGCCGGGCACAAGCATGGCGCGGGAGGTATCAATATTTTTGACGATCGCATTGGCGTGGGGGGAGCGCAGCAGCTTGACGATGAGACAGTCCTGCGGGATAACATCATCCATGTACACAGGCTGGCCGGTTACAAGCTGCATGGCGTCCTTCTTGCGCACAGGCTGGTTCACAGTTTTCATTGGGCAGCCTCCTTTGATTTTTTCCACGCCAAAAAGTTCTGGATCCCGCGCAGCTGGCCTTCGTACCCGGAGCAGCGGCAAAGGTTGCCCGCAAGGTATGCCTTGATCTCCTCCTCATTGGGGTCGGGTTTTTCGCGGAAAAGGGCCAGCGCATTCATGATAAAGCCGGGGTTGCAGAAGCCGCACTGCTCGGCCCCCTGGTCAGCGATGAACGCGCCGAACTCAGCGGCTTCCTCCTGCAGGCCCTCCAGCGTGGTAACGCTGCGGCCATCCACCCGCGCCGCCAGTACAGAGCAGGAAAGCACCGGCTTTTCGTCCAAAAACACGGTGCACAGCCCGCAGTTGGCGGTTTCGCACCCGCGCTTGACGCTTTTGCAGCCTAAAGAGCGCACCAGATCAATCAGCAGGGTATCGGGGGCGATCTCAGCAGCTGTTTTTTTATGGTTCAACGTAAAATGAATTTGCATCAGAGCACCTCCAGGTTCCCCAGTGCCTGTACGGCACGCTTGACAAGCACCCCCACCAGATGGGTGCGGTAGGCGGCACTGCCGCGCAGGTTGCTGCCGGTGGGCACCGCAGCCTGTACGGCGGCGGGCAGCTCATCCGGGGCGGCCGTGGGGCAGACAAGCATGGCTTTCATGGGGCGTGCACCGATGGCAAAGCGGTAGGCTCCATCCGCCGTGCGTGCAGCAGCGCAGGTCAAAATCGGGAAGTCCGTCTGGGTGGCCCGCACAGACTGGTAATGCACTGCAAGCCCCGGCGTCTTTTTTATGTAAACATGGGTCAAAATATCACGGTCATAGGGCAGGGCGGCAAACTGTGCAATGGGCATCCGGCCCGCTTTGTACAGCTCCACATCGCAGTCCAGCGCCAGCAGCAGCGTTAATACGTCTGAAAAGCCAAACCGCCCGTACACGCTGCCGCCCACGGTGGCGCAGTTGCGGAACTGCACCCCCACAATATGGCGCACGGCCTCCCGCATGGCGCCGTTGGTGGCCGCGTTCAGCGCGGCGTGGGTTTCCAGGCTGCGCAGCGTTGCCATGGCGCCAATGGCAAATTCGGTATCGGTTTCTTCAATGGTATCCAACCCCAGCGCAGATAGGTCAATGGCTGTGCCAACGCTGATTTTTTCCATTTTCAGCCACAGCATCCCTCCCAGCACCCGGTTCGGGCGCTTCTGGTTCAGCTGCCATGCTTCTTCCAGTGTGGCGGGGCGGGCATATTCTCGAATCGTTATCATAGAATGCTCTCCGTTTTTGGGTAAAATCATACTTTTGTGTAGTACCACTTTTATTTTACCACAAATTCTGCTATAATTCCGTTGTAGTTTGAAAAACACAACGGAATATTGGTTTTAGAGAGAGGCAAGAAACATGAAAATGACCAAAATGACCGCCCTGCTGCTGGCCGCCGCTATGGCACTGACAGCCTGCGGCAGCACCGCTGCTGCCAGCAGTACCGCAGCCAGCGAGGCTGCTTCCGTAGAGGCTGCCGCAGCCCCGGAAGCCACTGCTGCACCGGAAGAACCTGCCGCCGAAACGGCGGTTACCTACCCGCTGACCGTTACCGACCAGCTGGGCCGCGAAGTTACCATTGAGGAAGAACCCAAAACCCTTGCCAGCGGCTACTACATTTCCACCAGCCTGCTGATTGCGCTGGGCGTGCAGAACGAGCTGGTTGGCGTGGAAGCCAAAGCCGACAAACGCAACATCTACAGCCTGTCCGCCCCGGAGATCCAGTCCCTGCCCAGCATTGGCACCGCCAAAGAGTTTGACCTGGAAGGCTGCGCTGCGCTGGCCCCGGATCTTGTCATCGTGCCCGCCAAGCTCAAGGATTCCATCCCCCAGATGGAGGAAATGGGCCTGACCGTGCTGGCTGTTAAGCCGGAAAACCAGGCCGGCCTGTTCGGCGCGATCGAGCTGCTGGCACAGGCAACCAACACCACCGCCCGCGGCGAGGAGCTGGAAATGGCCATTGACAGCAACCTGGCCGCCCTGGCCGAAGCCGTTGCCGGCACCGATGCCCCCAGCGTTTACCTGGCAGGCAACAGCTCCGTGTTGGAAACCGCAGGCCCCGCCATGTATCAGAACACGATGATCGAAAACGCCAACGGCACAAACGCCGCCGCCAGCGTGGAAGATACCTACTGGGCCGAAGTTTCCTATGAGCAGATCCTGGATTGGAACCCCGATTACATCATTCTGGCATCCGATGCTGAATATGACGTTGATTCTGTTCTGAACGATGCCGCCCTGGCGGACTGCACTGCCGTCAAGGAGAGCCATGTTTACCAGCTGCCCCACGCTGTTGAGGCTGTGGATTCCCCCGTGCCGGCCAGCTTCCTTGGCAGTGTTTATCTTGCCAGCGTGCTGCACCCGGAGCAGGTGACCGAGGAGTATTACCACGCCGCTGCCGATGAATTCTATGGTAGCTTCTATGGCTTTACCCCCGAATCTTATGAATAATAACCGCAAACGCACGGCGCTGTGCCTTCTGGGCGCAACGCTCTGCGTTTTTATGGCCTTTGGTGCGGCACTTTATTTCGGCCGTTATCCCATAACCCTGCAGGCACTGCTGGCGGGGGACGCTATGGCAGTGCGCACCTTTACGGTACTGCGCCTGCCCCGTGCCGTGATGGCGCTGGCGGGCGGGTTCGGTCTTGGCGTGGCGGGCTTTGTGTACCAGACTGTTTTCCGCAATCCACTGGCAAGCCCGGATATCATTGGGGTATCGTCGGGGGCCAGCGTTGGCGCGGCATTTGCCATCTTGTTTGTCTCTTCGGGCACGCTGGGCACCACGGTATGCGCCTTTGCGGGCGGGCTGGCAGCGGTGTTTCTCTCGCTTGGCTTGGCGGCCGCCGCGCCAGGGCGCAGCAAGATGAACCTGGTGCTGGCGGGCTTTGCCGTACATGCGCTGGCGCAAACTCTTTTGATGCTGCTAAAGCTGACCGCTGACCCGGAAAAAGAGCTGGCCAGCATTGAATATTGGATCATGGGCAGTCTGGCGGGGGTAACGCAAAGCCGGGTGTGGTTCCCCGTTCCAATGGTTATTTCCTGCTGCGCCGTAATTTTTGCTTTGCACCGTCAGGCGATGCTTTTATCCGTGGAAGAGGATGAAGCGCGGCTGCTGGGGGTTCCGGTGGGGCGGATGCGTTTTCTGCTGCTGACATTGGCAACGCTGGTGGTGGCCGCGGTTGTCAGCGTGACTGGGCTGATCAGCTTTGTCGGGCTGCTGGCCCCCCACTGTGCGCGGCTGCTGGCGGGGCACAACCGCCGCTCCACCAGCCTGCTCAGCGGGCTGGTGGGCAGCACGCTGCTGCTGGCGGCGGATACCATTGCCAAAACGGTGGCGGCAACCGAACTGCCGGTCAGTATCTTCACCTCGCTGCTGGGTGTTCCGTTTTTGCTCTATCTTATTATAAAGCCGGGGAGGGAGACGCGGTAATGTTCACTGTGGAGAATCTGGCCGTCCGTCTTGGCGATAAGAACATCCTGCAAAATGTTCATTTTACGATAGATACCCCCGGCCAGCTGGTGGGAATATTGGGGGCGAACGGCAGCGGAAAAACCACCCTGCTGCGCGCAGTGGCCGGGCTTTTGCCCCATACGGGGTGCTGCCTGATGGATGGTGTGCCGCTGGAAAGCCTTTCTACCAGGTGTCTGGCACAAACGGTCAGTTACATCCCGCAGCAAAGCGGAATTTCGGTGTCCATGTCTGCACGGGAAGTTGTGCTGATGGGCTGCAACCCCCGCCTTGGCGTGCTGCAAAGCCCCACCGCTGCCATGTGTGCGGCAGCGGAAGAAGCCCTGCGCACGGTAGGCCTGGCGGATAAAGCCGAGCAGGACTACCTGACGCTGAGCGGCGGCGAACGCCAGCTCTGTATTCTGGCACGTACCTTTGTGGAGGATGCGCCTTTGCTGCTACTGGATGAACCGGACAGCGCCCTGGACCTTGCCAACCGCAGCCATATGGCGGCGCTGCTGGCAGAATTTGTGCATGCAAGCGGCAAAACAGCGCTGATCTGCCTGCATGACCCCATGCTGATGCTGGACTGGTGCGATACGCTGATCGTGCTGCAAAATGGGCAGGTTGGAGCCATGCTGTACCCCAGAACCGACCCGGTTGAAGCGCTGCAATCCGCGCTGGCAGCAGTATACGGCCCGCTGGAACTGGTGCCCGTGACCGACCGCACGGGCCGGGTGCGGCTGGCGCTGCTGCCGTTGTGAGGAAAGAAAAATGAAACCGAAGATTCATGTGATGCTCTGCGATGATATCGGCGAGCGCTTTTTTGGCGAAGGCCCCTGCCGCCTGCTGCACCGGATTGAAGAGACCGGCTCACTGCGGGCGGCGGCACAGGCCATGGGGCTTTCTTACTCCAAAGCGCTGCGCATGGTCAAGCGGGCGGAAAAAGAATTGGGCTTTGCGCTGACCCGCAAAACCATTGGCGGGCGCGGCGGCGGGGGCAGCACCCTGACGGATGAAGCCCGCAATTTTATGGAAAGGTATGAGGCTTACCGTGATGCCTGTGTACAGACTGACCGCGAGCTCTATTATAAGTTCTTTCCGGGTGAGCGGTAAGCGCCACCTGCTGTTGACCGGCGGGCGCGGTACAGGAAAAACCACCCTGCTGCGTGCGCTGGTGCCATTGCTTTGCCCCGGGGCACAGGAAATTACCACAGCAGTGTACCCTGCGGACCGTGTGGAAATTCGAGAAAGTGTGGGCGGAAAAATAGCGGTGATCGGCCGCTTTGACCCGGCACTGCCCCCAGGCGAAAACCGGATGCGCCCCGTGGCGGACGGCTTTTTGCTGCTGGGAGTACCCGCCCTGCACCGCATGGCGGCAGGGGAGAGCGAATGGGCGGTGCTGGATGAACTCGGTTACCTGGAAAATAGCTGCCCCGAATTCCGGCAGGCAGTGGAAGCGCTGCTGGATGCAAAGCGCGTTCTCGCTATTGTGCGTAAGCAGGATACCCCATTTTTAACCGCACTGTGCACCCGGCAGGATGCCTTTGTGGTGGATTTGGACGATCCCGCGCCCGCTCTCGGCTGCGTGGTCATGGCGTCCGGGCTGGGGCGGCGGTTCGGCGGAAACAAGCTGATGGCGGATTTTTGCGGCGCACCGCTGATCGCCAATGCGTTGGCTCTAGCCGCCCTGCCGCTGCTGGCCTGCCGCATTGTCGTGACCCGCTCGGAAGAGGTTGAGGCGCTCTGCAACGCGCAGGGCGTCCCCGTTCTGCGCCACGCGCAGCCCTACCGCAGCGATACGGTCCGGCTGGGGCTGGCGGCATTGCTGGGAAAAGAGCCCGCTTTGCGCGGCTGCCTGTTTCTGCCGGGGGACCAGCCGCTGCTCACGCAGCAAAGTGTGGAAGCACTGGCGCTGGCAGCGGCCCCCGATGCCATTGTGCGGCTGTGCGCTGCCGATGGCACCCCCGGCAGCCCAGTGCTGTTCGGCGCGGATTATTTTTCGGAGCTGCTTCACCTGCCGGATGGCCGCGGCGGCAATGCCGTTGCGCGGGCCCACCCCGGTTCCGTCTGCCTTGTGTCCGCCCGGAACGATGCCGAACTGAGGGATGTGGATACGCGGGAGGACCTGAACCAGCTGCGTCAGCTGACAAACAGATAAAAATACCGTGCAGTTCAAAAAAGCTGCACGGTATTTTTTATTTCATCACCTATTATATGATTGTAAACTGGCAGGCCCGCATGGCATCCAGCGCGGTCTGGTGGCTCTGGGGCGTTACCCCGGCGCAGCAGTCCGACAAAACTTCGATCTCTGTTTCCGGGAAAGCTGCACGCAGTACCATGGCGTTGCTAATCACGCAGATATCGGTGCAGTAGCCATAAATAACAATTTTTTCAATATCTTCAACAGCCTTGTTGTGTGCCATCAGTTCATCCAGAATCTCACTGGGCAGCATATAACCGCCGAACGTGGGTTTGTCCACAATGTGACACACTTCCGGCTCGGTGTCCGCCATGACGTTTTCCAGTTCGGGCGCAAAATTCCAGCCATCCTCACCCTCAATGCAGTGCTCGATCGGCAGGCTGCGGCCCTCCCGCGTGGTCAGGTAGTTGTCCTGGTGGGTATCACGGGTAAAGAACATCCAGTGCCCGGCCTGCGCGTGTGCCCGCGCGGTCTCTGCCAGGTGCGCCACATTGGCCTGCGCCTGTGTGTTGGCCAGTGTCCCGGTAATAAAATCTTTCTGCACATCAATCCTGTAGATAGAACAGTAACTCTTAGCAATTGCTGAGATTATTTCATTACTCAGCCGTGTCTCATCCAGTGCCTGCTTTAATTGATTCTGGATCGTAGTTTCTTTTTCCATGATATCATCAATATGCCGAAAACCCACCAGTGCGAAAAAATGTTTCTCATCCTCGTATATTTTGGCTGCCTGTGCCTCAAAAAATTCATGCTGATTCGGATTCGGTTTGCTTCTGTAATGATAGGTAATGCGCTCCTTCCTGGAAAGCTGTTCCTTCAGATGCCCCGTCGAAATCCACTCCTTAAATTCCTGTCTTTCTTTCTCATACAGATATTGAACCGCATATTGGTCAGCAGAAGAATTGAAATTATCACCCTGTTTCAGATTCATTTTTTTTACGTTGGTTCCATCG
>OIBQ01000600.1_pt1 | contig 10238 bp, 9 predicted proteins | sample 1581051 | NCBI WGS metagenome assembly OIBQ01 (sample SAMEA3882511, study PRJEB24775) | human gut metagenome | biome: human-associated habitat; feature: intestine environment; material: feces | place: Netherlands | collected 2009/2010
GGGGTTTTGCACCCACATTCCCCCTGCCGCCCGAAGCGGCGAAGACTGCGCAGTATGCAGTTCTGAGCGTAGTGTACCACAGCACGGCGCGGTTGTAAATGCTCCGGCACGACATGTGCAGAAATTAAAAAAATCTCCTCCCGGCGGTTACGGGAGGAGATTTTTTCGTGCGGGGAAACCGCACATTGGGGGGGCGGTCACCGGGAGGCGGTTACTCCCGGAAACCATGGAGAAAAAACAGAAATGGATGAAAAATAGCAAAGGAAAATGGGATCAGCGCTTGATGCTCACGATGTCTCTGCCAAGCAGAGCCGTGTAAATGCCGCCGATCACGAGCGCAAGCACACCCAGCAGCGCCATCGCGGCGGAGCCGGCAGAATACGCGCTCATAAAGGAGACAGCGGTGATCTCGATCGCGAGAAACGCAACGAACGCAAGAATGTTCAGCCAGATGTTTTTCATAGCAGCTACCTCCTGAATTTTTTGGTGGTCCGGGGCCGGTTTCCGGCCCCCTCGCTTACAATTGCATGATAGCATATCGTCCGCCTGTTGTAAAATTCACAATTTCGAAAGGGATGTTTTGCGTTTTCGATTCAATTCAAAAATTTGATGATATTCTTTCGCAGAATCGATAATTTTCTGTCAATGTCTCCCTGCCATCTGTTGGATATCCGAAAAAATGCTTGACGCAGACCGGATTTGCGACGTATTATATGCTCGAGAAAAAACGGAACCAAATTGGGATAAGGAGGCATCGCCTATGGAACTTCGTTTGCTGACCACATTTTTAAAGGTTGCACAGCTGCAGAGCTTCTCCAAGGCCGCAGAATCCCTGGGTTATTCCCAGTCCGCCGTTACGGTACAGGTCCAGCAGCTCGAAAATGAGCTGGGCGTGCGCCTGTTCGACCGCATCGGTAAAACCGTATCCATCACCCACTACGGGCAGGAGTTTATCCCCTACGCGCGCGATGTCGTATCGGCCGCGGCGCGCGCCGTGTCGTTCACGGTGCAGGAGCGCGATTTGACCGGCACGCTGCGCATCGGCACGATCGAATCGATCATGACGGCCAGCTTCGGAGAGATCCTGCCGCTGTATCATGAGCACTGTCCGCACGTGAACACGCAGCTGGTCGAGGGCGACACGAAAACGCTCTCGGATATGCTCATGCACAACGAAGTGGATCTGATCTACACGCTCGACGACATGGGCTATGACGCACAGCGCGTCAAGCTCTTCGAGTGCCCGCAGGAGATCGTCATCGTCGCAAGCCCCAAGCACCCGTTTGCTGCCGCCAAGAAGCTCAAGCTGGCCGATCTCGTCAACGAACCGTTCGTGCTCATGCCGCAGTTCAACAGCTACCGCCACCAGTTCGACATGGAGCTGGCGCACCAGAAGCTGTCGATCCGGCCGTTTCTGGAGCTGGAGAGCACGAGCATGGTCATGCAGCTGCTCGAGCACAACCCCTATCTGTCCGTGCTGCCGCGCTACACGGCGCGCCGCCGCGCGGAAGAGGGCCGGCTCGCCATTCTGCCGGTCGCGGATTGCCACATGGAGCAGTGGAGCCAGCTGGTGCACCACCGCGACAAGGTACTTACGCCGCAGATCCGCGCCATGGTCTCCGTCATCGCGCAGGTGGAAAACATCCCGCTGCATCTCGAAGACTGACGCGGCGCAAAAATCAAAAAACAGCCCCCATCGGATGATGGGGGCTGTTTGCTGTCTGTGAACAGAAACTCAGTCGGTCACGTACGGCAGGAGGGCGATCTGACGCGCTCTCTTGATGGCCTCGGTGAGCTCGCGCTGATGCATCGCGCAGGTGCCGGTCGTGCGGCGCGGCAGGATCTTGCTGCGCTCGGACAGGAAGCGGCGAAGCTTCGCGGTGTCTTTGTAGTCGATATAAGTGCACTTGTCCACACAGAACTGGCAAACTTTTCTGCGTTTGCGGTTCTTGCTCTTATCTCTATCAAAAGCCAAGACTGTAATCCTCCTTTATCAAAATCAGAACGGCAGGTCGCCGTCATCGTCGTCCAGCTCGGAAAAAGCGCTGCCGCCCTGGGGGACATTGTCATATCCGCCATAGCTGGCGCGGTGAGCCGGTGCCGATGCGCTCGGCGCTGCCGGACGAGATGTATCGCCGCCGTCGCGGCGCTTGCTCTCGCCGAAGTAGACATTGTCCGCCACGACCTCCGCGCTGCGGCGCTTGCCGCCTTCACGGTCGGTCCAGTCGCGGATCTGCAGGCGGCCGCTCACGGCGGCCATGCTGCCCTTGGTGAAGTACTTGGAGACGAACTCCGCCGTGCTTCTCCAGGCGACAATGTCGATGAAGTCCGTCTGCTTCTCGCCGCCGTCCCGACCGCCGAAATCACGGTCGACCGCCAGCGTGAACGAAGCCACGGGAATCTGGGACTGGGTATAACGAAGCTCGGGGTCACGGGTCAGACGGCCCATGAGCACAATGTGGTTCAGCATTGCCGTGCCTCCTTATTCCGGGCGACGGGTGATCAGGGAGCGGAGAATACCGTCCGTGATGCCCAGCACACGATCCAGCTCGGCCGGGAAATCCGGACCGCTGGTGAACTTGACGAGCACGTAGTAGCCCTCAGAAATGTAGTTGATCTCGTAAGCGAGCTTGCGCTTACCCATCTCCTCCATTTCCTCCAGCGTGCCGTTCTGCTCGACAAGCGCCTTGAACTTCTCGACGACTGCTGCAGTCTCTTCCTCCGACAGATTGGGGTTGATGATATACATCAGTTCGTACTTTTCGGTGGTTTTTGCCATTTCAGTTGCACCTCCTTCTGGTCTAGTGGCCCTCATCTCCAATGAGAGCAAGGATCACCCGCGTCAATACGCAGGCCATATTATTATACCTGAAAAACCGGGAAAGTCAATCCTTTTTTGCGCTTTCCGGCGTATCGAGCACGTGTACATTCATCTGCGGGTAGGACATGGACACGCCGTGGGCATCAAACGCCGCGCCGACGGCCTCCATGAGGTCATAATACACGGTCCAGTAGTCCGCCGTTTTGCACCAGACGCGCACGGTGTACTCGATATTGCTCTCCCCGTAGCCCGACACACGCACGAACGGCTCCGGCTCCGGCAGGATGCCGGGTACGAGCGACACGGCGTTGTGCAGCGCCGCCTTCACCTGCTCCGGGCGGCAGGTATAGTCCGCGCCGAACGTCAGGTCCACGCGCCGCTGCAGCTCGCGGTTATAATTGACGATCTTGGACGCCGAGAGGTCGCTGTTCGGCACGTAAATGTCCTTATTATCCAGCGTGCACAGCTGCGTGTAGATCAGGCCGATGTCCTTGACGGTGCCGCTCACGTCGCCGGCCTCGATGAAATCACCGTCCTCGAACGGCCGCGTGAGCAGGATGGTGATGCCGCTCATGGCGTTGGACAGGCAGTTTTGCACCGAGAGCGACAAAGCCAGGCCGAGCAGGCTGAACACCGCCAGCAGCGCCGTGACGTTAAAGCCGAGACTGTCGGCCACAATGAGGATGGCCATGAACTCCAGCGCGATCTTGAGCACCTTGAGGATGAACCGGCTCAGGCTCTCCGACAGGCGCGAGTGCGCCGAGATGCGCCGCGCGACGCGCATGACGAGCCAGATGACGAGCACGCAGATCACGAGCGTGACGGCGGAGGTGATGAGCTTTTCGAGCGTGAGACTGCCGAGGCTGAAGCCGATGGCGTTGTTCACGTCCTCGATGCTGTCTTTCGTGGATTCGAGCGCGTTCTGATAGGTGTCCGTATTCAAATGGCGGTCTCCCCTTTCGTGTGGGATTCAATCTTGTATTTAGTATACGCCATACACCGCCGGTTTTCAACACGTTCCGGCGGGCGGGGTGTTGGAGAAGGATGTGTGCGTGCCATGGTGTCCGAAAATACCGCATTTCAAAGCAGTGCGGGAACTTCCGTTCTCTGAGCGGCAGGGGCGCTCGATGGGGCAAGGCCCCCGCGGATGGAGTGGCGCCTTTTTGCACTTTTAAGCGCAAAAAGGCGGGGCTGAGATCAGCCCCGCCTGCGTAGGTAGGTAAACTTATGCCTCGTCGTAGAGCTTCTTGAGCTTGAGCAGGTGCTCGTAGCGGGCCTTGGCGTTGTCCTCAGACTTCGCGAACAGCTCCTCGGCGCGATCCGGGAACTCGTTGGTCAGGCGGGCGTAGCGCGCCTCGTTCATGAGGAAATCGCGGTAGCCGCCGGCCGGCTCCTTGCTGTCGAGCGCGAAGGGCTTTTCAGCGGACGGATCGTAACGGAACAGGTTCCAGTAGCCGCAGTCGACCGCGCGCTTCATCTCGCCCTGGCAGTTGGTCATGCCGCCCTTCTTGATGCTGTGCATCTCGCAGGGGGCGTAGCCGATGATCAGGGACGGGCCGTGGTAAGCTTCCGCTTCCTTGATGGCCTTGATGGTCTGCGCCGGGTTGGCGCCCATGGCGACCTGCGCCACGTAGATGTAGCCATAGCTCATGGCGATCTCGGCAAGGCTCTTGCTCTTGATCTCCTTGCCGGCAGCCGCAAACTGCGCGACCTGACCGATGTTGGAGGCCTTGGACGCCTGTCCGCCGGTGTTGGAGTAGACCTCGGTGTTGAAGACGAACACGTTCACGTCCTCGTCCTGCGCCAGGACATGGTCCAGACCGCCGAAGCCGATGTCGTAAGCCCAGCCGTCGCCGCCGAAGATCCAGCAGCTCTTCTTGTTGAGGAAGTCCTTGTTGGCCATGACGCGCTGGTAGCGCTCGCAGTCACAGGCGGGCTTGGCCTCCATCACAGCGAGGAACTCCGCCGTGGCGGTCTGGTTGGCCTCGCCGTCGTTATAGGTCTCGAGGTACTTCTTCGCAGCCGCGACCTTGGCGGGATCCTTGCCGTTTTCGGCGATGTAGCGGATGTCCTCCGCCAGATCGTCACGGATCTTCTTCTGGCCGAGATACATGCCGAGGCCGTGCTCCGCGTTATCCTCGAACAGGGAGTTGGCCCAGGCGGGACCCTTGCCTTCCTTGTTGACGGTGTACGGGCTGGTAGCAGCCGGGCCGCCCCAGATGGACGAGCAGCCGGTCGCGTTGGAGATCATCATGTGATCGCCGAACAGCTGCGTGATCAGGCGGGCATAGCTCGTCTCGGCGCAGCCGGCGCAGGAGCCGGAGAACTCGAGCATGGGCTGCCGGAACTGGCTGCCCTTGACGGTGAAGTCCTGAAGTTCCTTCTTCTCGGCGACCTTGGCGACCATGTAGTCGAACACGGGCTGCTGATCTTCCTGGCTCTCGAGCGGCTGCATCGTCAGCGCGCCGACCGGGCAGACGTGCGTGCAGACGCCGCAGCCCATGCAGTCGAGCGGGGAGATGGCCATGGAGAACTTGTAAACGCCCTTGCCGGCGCCGACCTTGAAGTCGACTGCCTTGGTCTGCGCGGGCGCGGCGGCCAGCTCGTCGGCAGTGAGCGCGAACGGGCGGATGGTCGCGTGCGGGCAGACATAGGCGCACTGGTTGCACTGGATGCACTTGGCGCTGTCCCACTCGGGCACGGAGACGGCCACACCGCGCTTCTCATACGCAGAGGCGCCGAGCTCGAACGAGCCGTCGGCGTGATCGACGAACGCGGAGACCGGCAGGCTGTCGCCGTCCATCTTGTCGACCGGAGTGAGGATGTCGCGCACCATCTTGACGGTGGCCGGACGGCCGGTCAGCTCCTTGGCGGGCGCTTCGTCCACGGCGTCGGCCCAGTCGGCCGGAACGTCGATCTTCACATACGCGGTCGCGCCGAGGTCGATGGCCTTGTAGTTCATCTCGACGACGTCCTCGCCCTTCTTCATGTAGGAAGCCTTGGCTTTCTCCTTCATGTAGCGGATGGCGTCCTCTTCCGGCATGATCTTCGCCAGGGAGAAGAACGCGGACTGCAGGATGGTGTTGTTGCGCTTGCCCATGCCGATCTGGATGGCCAGGTCAATGGCGTTGATCGTGTAGAGCTGGATGTTGTTGCGGGCAATGTAGCGCTTGGCGGAAGCGTCCAGATGGTGGCTGAGCTCCTCGGGCGTCCACTCGCAGTTGATCATGAACACGCCGCCCGGCTTGACATCCTGGACCATCTTGAAGCCCTTGGTGATGTAGGACGGGTTGTGGCAGGCCACGAAGTCAGCCTTATTGATATAGTACGGGCTCTTGATCTCGTGATCGCCGAAGCGCAGGTGGCTGATGGTCACGCCGCCGGTCTTCTTCGAGTCGTACTGGAAGTAGGCCTGCACGTATTTATCGGTGTGGTCGCCGATGATCTTGATGGAGTTCTTGTTCGCGCCGACGGTGCCGTCGCCGCCGAGACCCCAGAACTTGCAGGCGATGGTGCCCTCGGGGGAAGTGTCGGGCGCGTCATGCTCCGGCAGGGAGAGGTTGGTCACGTCATCGACGATGCCGATGGTGAACTGACGCTTCGGCGTGTCGCGCTTGAGCTCTTCATAGACCGCGAACACGGAGGACGGCGGGGTGTCCTTGGAGCCGAGGCCGTAGCGGCCGCCGGTGACGACGATGTCATTGCGGCCGGCGTTGGCCAGCGCGGTGACGACGTCGAGGTACAGGGGCTCGCCCTGTGCGCCGGGCTCCTTCGTACGGTCGAGCACGGCGATCTTCTTGCAGGTCGCCGGGATGGCCGCGATGAGCTTGTCGGCACGGAACGGACGGTACAGGCGGACCTTCACGAGGCCGACCTTCTCGCCGTGGGCATTGAGGTAGTCGATGACTTCCTCGGCCACGTCGCAGATGGAGCCCATGGAGATGATGACACGGTCAGCATCCGGAGCGCCATAGTAGTTAAAGAGCTGGTAGTTGGTGCCGAGCTTGGCATTGATCTTGCCCATGTACTCCTCGACCAGCTCCGGCACGGCGTCATAATACTTATTAGACGCCTCACGGTTCTGGAAGAAGATATCGCCGTTTTCGTGGCTGCCGCGCATCTGCGGATGCTGCGGGTTCAGGCCGCGCTGACGGAAGGCATTGACCGCATCCATGTCGACCATCTCGGCCAGATCGTCATAATCCCAGACGGCGATCTTCTGGATCTCGTGCGAGGTACGGAAGCCGTCAAAGAAGTTCAGGAACGGAACGCGGCCCTTGATGGCGGCCAGATGCGCCACGGGGGACAGATCCATAACTTCCTGCACGTTGCCCTCAGCGAGCATGGCAAAGCCGGTCTGGCGGCAGGCCATGACGTCGGACTGATCGCCGAAAATGGACAGCGTGTGCGACGCGAGCGCGCGGGCCGTCACGTGGAACACGGCCGGGAGCAGCTCACCTGCCATCTTGTACATGTTCGGGATCATGAGCAGCAGACCCTGAGAGGCGGTGTACGTCGTGGTCAGGGCACCGGCATTCAGCGAACCGTGGACAGCGCCGGCTGCGCCGGACTCTGCCTGCATTTCCTGCACACGGACCTTCGTGCCGAAGATGTTCTTGCGGCCGGCAGCGGCCCACTGATCGACCAGGTCGGCCATCGGGCTCGACGGGGTGATCGGGTAAATGGCAGCCACTTCCGTAAAGGCGTAGGACACGTGGGCGGCAGCGTTGTTGCCGTCCATGGTAACGAGCTTTCTTGCCATAAACTTCATCTCCTATTTCTCTTATATGTTATCCTATATTCGTGCAATGGGCACCTATCCGCCCATTCACGTCAATATGATAACACAGTTTCAAAAAAACGTAAATAATAGTTTTTTGATTCTAGTTTCATTTTTCGAAACGCAACTATTGAAAACGTGCAAGTTTCCGGGTGAAAACCGGCGTTTTCACGGAAAATGTCCAGTTTTTTCGCTAATTTTTCGCTTGTGATTTCTCACCTATTGTTATATAATATATCACTGCTGTTAAGAAAGGGGCTGTCTACATGGTCAAAATCGAACAATCGAATGGCACCATCAGCATCACCAACGAAGTATTCACCAACCTTGCAGGCGACGCCGCGACCAGTTGCTTCGGCGTGAAGGGCATGGTCGGCCGCAGCAAAGACAGCGGACCGTTCCAGCTCCTGCGCCGCGAATCCATGTCCAAGGGCGTCAACGCCACGTTCGCCGATGACGGCAGCATCTCACTGGAGCTGCACATTGCGGTCGATCACGGCGTGAACATTTCCGCGCTTGCCCACAGCATCATCAACGAGGTCAGCTACAAGGTCAATCAGGCCACCGGCGTGCCCGTTGCGCGCGTGGACGTGTACGTGGACACCATGTTCCTCGATTAAGCAGGAACTTCGCACCGCTTCCCTCCCGGGAGCCGCGCTTCCGGGCCATTTTCATTCCCCCTGTCGGAGGTGTACAGATTTGAGAGAGATCATTGATGCCGCAGCGCTTCGGGAAATGCTCCTGTGCGCGAACGCGGCACTGGAAGAAAACAAACAGAAGATCAACGAGCTCAACGTCTTCCCCGTTCCGGACGGCGACACCGGCACGAACATGAGCCTGACGATGAACTCGGCCGCCATCGAGCTCGGCCGCAAGCAGACCGAGACCGTCGGCGCCGTGGCCGACTGCGCCGCGAGCGCGCTGCTGCGCGGTGCGCGCGGCAACTCCGGCGTCATTTTGTCGCTGCTGTTCCGCGGGATCGCCAAGTCCCTCAAGGGCCGCGAGACCGCGACCGCCGCGGAATTTGCCGCCGCCGTCTCCGCCGGCGTGGACGCCGCCTACAAGGCCGTCATGAAGCCGGCCGAGGGCACGATCCTCACCGTCAGCCGTCTGGGCGCGCAGGCCGCCGTGGCCTTCGCCAAGGACAGCACGGACTTTGAGGGCATGCTCGACGCGCTGCTCGTCGCCGCGCGCGAGGCGCTGGCCGACACGCAGAACATCAACCCCGTGCTGCGCCGCGCAGGCGTGGTCGATGCCGGCGGCGAGGGCTTCGTGCTCGTCATGGACGCCATGCTCGGCTATCTGCAGGGCCGCACCGCCGCCCCCGTGACCGCCGCCGCTCCGGCTGCCGCCCAGGCGCCGAAAGAGGGCGCGGACTTCTCCGAGTTCGACACCGGCGAGATCACGTTCGGCTACTGCACGGAGTTCATCGTCGCGCGCGAGAACAACAAGAGCCCGGAGCTCCTGCGCTCGTTCCTGAAGAATCTCGGCGACTGCGTCGTCGTGGTGGACGACGATGAGATCATCAAGGTGCACGTGCACACGAACGTGCCCGGCGAGGTGCTGACCGAGGCGCTGACCTACGGCCCGCTCCAGACCGTGAAGATCGAGAACATGCGCAACCAGCACACCGCGCTCTCCGGCAAGGAGGATGCTCCCGAAGCCGCCGCCGAGACGGAGGCCGAGCCCGAAGTGGCCAAGCCCGAAAAGCAGTTCGGCGTCGTGGCCGTGTCTGCCGGTGAGGGCATGGCCAACCTCTTCCGCGAGCTGGGCGTGGACCGCGTCGTCACCGGCGGCCAGACCATGAACCCCTCCACGGAGGACATCCTCACCGAGGTCAACAAGACCCCGGCGGAGGTCGTGTTCGTGCTGCCGAACAACAAGAACATCATCATGGCCGCCCAGCAGTGCATCCCGCTGTCGGACAAGAAGGTCATCGTCATCCCGACCAAGACCGTGCCGCAGGGCATCACCGCGATGCTCTCGTTCGACCCGGCGAGCGCCGAGGACGTCATCGAGGCAGAGCTGAGCGCCGCGATCGAGAGCGTGCACACCGCGCAGATCACCTACGCCGCGCGCGACTCCGACTTTGACGGCCACGACATCCACAAGGGCGAGTATCTGGCACTGATGGACGGTGCGCTGCTCGGCAGCGACGCCGACCTCGACAAGGTGCTGACCAGGATCGCCGACGCCGCGAACGATCTCGACCCCGAGATCGTCTCCATCTACTACGGTGAGGACGTGCAGGGCGACGCCGCCCAGCACGCGGCCGACCTGCTCGGCGAGCGCCTGCCGATGGCGGACGTGAACGTCGTCAACGGCGGTCAGCCGGTGTATTACTACATGATCTCGTTTGAATAAAACGTGCACCATCATACAGCAAAGCGCCCGGACGAAATGTCCGGGCGCTTTGCTATATGTTTTTTGAGGCGGGCTGCCGTTTTTTATTGCTCTTGCGCGCGGATGAGATTCTTGTAGAAATCGACCGCGCCTGGCAGGCAGCTGTACTCGATGTTCTCATTGATGCCATGCATGCCCTTCATCTGCTCCGGGCCGTAGATCACGGGGGCGAAGCGCACGCAGCTGTCGCAGATCTCCTGATAGAAGTGTGCATCCGTCGCGCCGGTCATGACA
>OIBQ01000605.1_pt1 | contig 10193 bp, 9 predicted proteins | sample 1581051 | NCBI WGS metagenome assembly OIBQ01 (sample SAMEA3882511, study PRJEB24775) | human gut metagenome | biome: human-associated habitat; feature: intestine environment; material: feces | place: Netherlands | collected 2009/2010
AAGCCGGATATTTATGTAATACTGCTTTCAGAAAAAGCTGCATCTTCGGGTTTGCTTTTTTTCGGTACTTCACATCTCTGGTAAGCACCACTACGTTTTTTTCGTATCCCCGGGAAAGCATCCACTTAACCGGGATCGGATCAGACACACCACCGTCCAGAAGTCTCTTTCCCCCAAGCTTCACCGGTCGGGAGGCTATCGGGATCGATGCAGACGCACGCATCCATTCAATATCCTCCACATCTCCGTTGGGACATTCATGATACACCGGTTTTCCTGTATCCAGGTCCGTACACACCACTGTAAATTTCATGGGATTTTCTGCGTAGGTCTGACGGTCAAAAATATCCAGCTTCCAGGGCAGTTCATAATATCCGAATTCCCGGCTGTATACATCTCCTGTGGTGATCCAGTTCCGGATGCTTGCAAGTCTTTTATCCTTGCAGTACTTTTTGTTATAGCGAAGAACTCTTCCGATCTGCCTGGACTTATAATTGCATCCAAAAACAGCTCCAGCCGATACGCCCACCGCACTGTCTGCGTAAATCTCATTTTCCATCAGAACATCGATCACACCGGCTGTATACAAGCCTCGCATACCGCCGCCCTCCATAACAATACTGAATTTTTTCAATTGTGTTTCTTTCATTTATTTGTCCTCTGTATTCTGTCTGGCAGACTCTGCTGCCCTTATGCTGTCATCTTTTATGTCCCATTTATTGTACTTTTCGAATTATATCGGTCTTTTCTGCCATATATCTATATCCATTATCAGAATATCTTGGTTGTCCACTTGCTCATATCCCAGACTTCATTTACCACATCCTGGTAAAATTCCGGTTCATGGCAGATGAGAAGGATACTTCCGCGGTATTCCCGGAGAGCTTTTTTCAGCTCGTCTTTTGCATCTACATCCAGATGATTGGTAGGCTCGTCCAGAAGAAGAATATTGGTGTCACGGTTCACCAGCTTGCAAAGACGCACTTTTGCCTGCTCACCACCGCTTAAAACTCGTACCTGGCTCTCAATATGCTTGGTCGTCAACCCGCATTTCGCCAGCGCGGAACGCACTTCATACTGGGAAAATGACGGAAATTCCTGCCAGAGCTCTTCGATACAGGTAGTTCGATTCTCACCTTTAACTTCCTGCTCAAAATATCCAATCTCAAGGTTCTCGCCCTGCTCCACACTTCCGGAAAGAGGCTTGATCAGTCCGAGAAGACTTCGAAGAAGTGTTGTTTTTCCTGTTCCGGAAAGTCCAAAGAAAATTGCGGTGTTCTCACCGTTCAGGTCTGTGTTTGCAGAGCAGTGCATGGAAGCGATGCCCTTCAGCGGCAGATAGTAGTTCATCATGGAGAACATACCTTTCTTCATCTCTCCGCCGTACCATGTGTTGATGATAACCTGCTCACGGCTTGTGATGTTGAATACTACTGCTGTCTCAGAGTTCAGACCCAGCTCTTTGTAGTTCTCAACTTTTGCTTTGGAAGCGTTGTATACAACGAAATCCGGCTCGAAGTTCTCAAGCTCTTCTGCTGTAGGTTTGATGAACATGTTAGTTACGAAATGTGCCTGCCAAGCTACCTCAACGATGAAGCGGATAGCCATACGGGTATCTTTATTTGCGCCGCAGAATGCATCTACAACGAACAGTCTTTTGTTGGAGAGCTCTTTTTTTGCGATCTCTTTTACTGCTGCCCATGCTTCCTGGGTTGCCGGATGGTTATCGTTTTTGTACTCATCAGAAGTCCACCATACAGTATCTTTCGAATTCTCGTCCACAACGATGTATTTGTCTTTCGGTGAACGGCCTGTATAGATACCGGTCATAACGTTAACTGCACCAAGCTCTGTCTCCCGGCCTTTTTCATAGCCTTCCAGCTCTGGTTTTGTCTCTTCCTCAAATAACTGCTCATAAGAAGGGTTGTACACAATTTCTGTGGTACCGGTGATGCCATACTTTGTTAAATCGATCTGTGCCATCTTGTAATTAACCTCTTTCCTTTGATAGTAATACTGCTTCATTCTGCAAAATGCAGAAATTTGAAGGTATCCTTTAGAAGAAACCGGACCAGCCGACCTCTTCTACTCTAATTATACATAAAAGGCCAAAAAAATCAACTGAAAATCTTCCGTTTTTTTACAGAACGTGTCCCAAAATCTGTAAAAATTTTATAAACTTCGATTTTTCGAAGTTTTCTGACAATTGCATTTTTGTACACTTCATCCTGCAAATTGACATTTTTTGATTTTTTATGTTATAATATTAATAATTATGTTCGGAAAGAAGTTTCTTTATGTATTACGATCTGACCCGCGGGAAAATCTCCCGCTCTCTTATCCTGTTTGCCCTGCCGATGATCGCAGGAAATCTGTTGCAGCAGTTTTACAACATTGCCGACACCCTGATCGTCGGACGCGTTCTCGGAAGCAATGCGCTCGCCGCCGTCGGCTCCTCCTATACGCTGATGACGTTTCTGACTTCCATTTTTCTCGGCCTGTCGATGGGCGCCGGTGCGCTCTTTTCGATTTATCAGGGACGAAAAGATCTTTCTTCTTTAAAACTTTCAATTCTCCACGCGTTTCTGCTGATCCTTGCCGTTACGCTCGTGCTGAATCTCGCTGTTTATGCAGGCATCGAGCCGATCCTTACGTTTCTTCGCGTCCCGGATGAAGTCCGTCCCGGCATGCGGACGTATCTTCTGATTATCTTTGCCGGCCTTATTGCAACATCCGTATACAATTTCTTTTCCTGTATGCTGCGCGCGCTCGGAAACTCTTCTGTGCCGCTGATTTTTCTCGCTGTCTCTGCTGTGCTGAACATTGCACTGGATCTGCTCTTTGTCGCTGTACTGCCGTTCGGCATCGCAGGCGCGGCGCTCGCTACGGTTCTTGCGCAGTATGTGTCCGCCGTCGGTATTCTGCTCTATGTGCTGCTCCGCTGCCGCATGTGGCTGCCGTCAAAAAAAGAATGGCGTTTCAGCCATTCCATTTTAAAAGAGATTCTGAATCTTTCTTCGATGACCTGCATTCAGCAGTCGGTCATGAATTTCGGCATTCTGATGGTACAGGGGCTCGTCAACAGCTTCGGTCCGGCGGTCATGGCGGCATTTGCGGCCGCGGTGAAAATTGATACCTTTGCCTATCTGCCGGTGCAGGATTTCGGAAATGCCTACTCCACTTTCACCGCACAGAATTACGGGGCCGGAAATCACGAGCGGATCCGGCGCGGCACGAAAGATGCTTTTGCACTGAGCGCTGCTTTTTCCATCGTCATTTCTCTGCTTGTCAATCTGTTCGCGCATCCGCTGATGCAGATTTTCGTGAAAGCATCAGAAATGGAGGTCATCGCGATCGGCGTACAGTACCTGCGGCTGGAAGGCTCGTTCTATCTCGGCATCGGATGGCTGTTTCTGCTGTACGGGTATTACCGCGCTGTCAAACGCGCCGAGATGTCGGTTGTTCTGACCGTCATTTCGCTTGGCATGCGTGTGGCGCTGGCATACCTTTTCTCCGCCACGGCGCTTGGCGTTGCCGGAATCTGGATCGCCATTCCGATCGGCTGGGCACTGGCTGATATGACTGGACTTTTCTTCCTGCGGCGTGCATTCCGATCGCAGAAGCCTGCATAAGTTCCGAATCTTATATCGCAGTACGGTTTTCTGCGGATAAACTGCGGAACTGCCCCGGCGTCTGGTGCATGCGTTCCTGGAAGACGCGGTTAAAATAGCTGATATTTCGGAATCCGCAGTCGCTCGCAATCTTGCTGATCGCCTCCTCGGTGGAAAGCAGCAGCCGGCAGCTCTCGGCAATCCGCAGGTTATTGACATACGTCACGGCGGAAATATGCATAATCGACTTAAAGAAGCGGCAGAAAGCGCTCTCACTCATATGAAACTGGCTCGCCAGTTCCGCGATTTCGAGATCCTCACAGAAATGAGCATTCATGTATGTGAGGATCTCTTTCATTCTGCTGACACGGTAATTCGTTGAGGCATCCGTTTTTCCGCCGTTCTTTTCTGCCGTACTGTAATATCCCTGCCAGATTTTCAGAAGTTCCGCTTTTAACAGCAGCTCCCAGCCCGGTTCTTTTCTTTCCTGCAGATTTCGGATCTCCTGCATGGCCTGTGCCGTTTTTTCTGCAAGGCGTGTCCCCCGCTCTGTCTTGGATGGAAAACGGATCTCGGAGGACAGCACTGGTTCGATATACTGCTGCTGGATCCGGTCAAGCGATGTGCCGGACAGAAAACGCGGCTGGAATACAACGGCAAGAAACGTAAATTCCTGTCCGTCGATTCCCTCTACCTCATGCAGACGGTTTGCATTGACAAAGGCGGTCTCCCCTTCCCGCAGGAGAAAGGTTTCGGTATCCATATGAAAAACAGCTTCGCCCTTTACTGCATAAAAGAGCTCCACTTCCTCATGCCAGTGGCAGTACACCCGCACGGTACTCTGCAGGTCTGTCTCGAAAACGTGAATGCTCAGCGGAAAAAGCTCATCACCGTGGGGCTGTGTTTCTTTTCGGTAATTCATCTGTGAGAGCATATTTTTGTCTCCTCTCTTGTTTTGCTCTGCTGTCCCAATTGTAACACGAGCTTTGCGATTCCGGCAAGTTTCCATGTTCTGCCGGCGAATCGCCCTTCCATGACCGTATTTTTCCTTCTTAAATGATAATAATTATCATATTTTATCAGCTTATTGACATTTCTTTTCATCCGCGCTATATTTTAGATACCCCGATAGGGTATGTGATTTCAAATTTTTCATCAAACTCCAGGAATACAGTCCGGCACGCTTTCGTTTCGCTGTATTCCCGGAAGAAAGCAGGTATTGTATGATTAAAACAGTCTTAAAAATTGATGGTATGATGTGCGGCATGTGCGAATCCCATATGAATGATGTAGTCCGCAAGAGCTGCTCTCCAAAGAAAGTAAACTCTTCTGCAAAAAGCGGCGAGACCGTTGTCATCAGCGAAGCGCCGCTCGATATTCCGTATCTGAAACAGCAGATCAAGGACATCGGATATGAGCTGGTTTCGTATACGAGTGAGCCGTATGAGAAAAAGGGATTTTTCCATTTCGGACGATAAGCGGATTTCATGCCTTTCCTTTTGCAGTTTGTGCATCGGAAAAAAGCACCGTTTCAGAAGTTTATTTCCTTTTGGAAATCTGCCTCTGAAACGGTGTTTTCTATTTTTTATCTATGATTTGATCAGCCGCAGCAGCATCCGCAGGACGGCGGCGTTTCTTTCTCCTCTTTTTTCGGAGATTCTGCGCCCAGATCGTACCAGGTCGGGTCGATGTCGAATCTGCGGTTGTTTCCAAGATAGATCGGATGGGTCGGGTCTGAGGACAGGTAGGCGCGCTCGGTCGAAACCTTCCACTGTGCATCCCAGTCAATCTTCGGAAGTGCCAGATCGTAGTGTGTGCTGGCGCGGAAGCCGTCTTCCTCTCCCTCAATTCTTCCCTTGGCGTCTGCCGGCGGCACGGCAAAATCTGCAAAGAAGGTGTTCACACCGTCGAAATGGCCTTCGTTGCTTCTGGAGAAGGAACTGCGGTATACCGCGTTGTTGATATTATCGAAGAGCCAGAGATTCATCTTGTCAATCTCTTCCCGCAGCTCCACCGGATACAGCTCCGGCGCGCCTTTTTTGTGCCATGGGCGGAAGTTGACCTCGAAATAAGTGGTCAGCCAGTTGTAATCGTTGTTGACTACCTTTCCCGTCGTTGTGTCGATCAGCGCCGGAACGGTCGTTCTTCCCTGGTAATCATCATCAGCACGGTAATACGCCTCAGAGAGGAACTGATCGCCGAGCACCGGGTCGATGTTGTTTTCATTGTAAACGTATTCCCAGCCAAGGTTTTTCTCATACGGGGCATGTTCTACCATATTGACGGAAATCTGATCTTCCAGGCCCTCCAGCTCTCTTACGATCGCCGCGCGGTTGGACCAGTGGCACAGCTTTGCCCAGACGAGACGGTATCTCTTATTACCTTCTGCCTTCAGATCGTTTTCACCGTCGCCGAACGGAGTCGTGAAGTGATTCGGCTGTCTGCGGAAATAGCCGTTTTTGTCGATCTCCGATACGGTTTCTTTTGGTCTTACGCGGATTTTTCTTCCATTTACAATCTCATAATCATAATTCGCCATTGATTTTCTGCCTCTCTTTCGCGTGTTCTATCGAATGAATTTTCAAATAGGAAAGCTTTTGTTTCCCTATTATTTCGCTATGTTTTCTATGCAGTTATCATACCATATCTGTCTGGTTACGTCTAATTGCTAATTCTTTAGAGCGGCTATAGAATTTTCTTATATTAAAAGGCCAGTGCCGCATTCTCTGCAAATGGGCACTGGCCTTGTTTTCGGCGCTTTTTGTTTTTCAGATTTTTCCTTCCCGGCGCAGATACGCCAGAAAGCCGTTGCATCCCTCCACGACATCGCGGTACGTCGCCTCAAAATCTCCCGTATACCACGGATCCGCAATATCGCGGCCGGAACCGGCGAAGGAAAGAAATTTGTAAACCTTTCCATCCGGATCATTCTTCAGCATCCGGTTCAGATTGCGGATATTCGCGGTATCCATGCCGATGATGTAGTCGGCGCGCTCGTAATCCTTCCATGTAATCTGCTTCGCGTGATGCGGCACGAGTGGAATGTGCTCCTCGCGCAGTTTATTGACTGTCCCGTAGTGCGGCGGATTGCCGATCTCCTCGCGGCTGGTGGCGAAGCTGTCGATTTCAAAATTGTGGGCAAGGCCGAGGGAATTTACTTTGTGGGTGAATACACTCTCAGCAAGAGTCGAGCGGCAAATATTGCCGTGGCAGACAAATAACACACTTATCATTGCTTAAAACTCCTTGAAATGCTGTATTTACGCTGTTTGCAGGCATTTTCCGATAATCTTCAATCCTGTCATTTTCCTGTATATCACAGCATAAATTCGTATATTTTCTTATCCAAATTTAGTAACTTCTTAGTAATAATCAGCCTGGAAAACAGGCTTTCTAAGAACCTTATAATCAGATTATTTTTAATTCTTTTTTCTATTATTTTATCATACTATGCCAGTTTTGCAATCCTATTCATCTCTTCTTTTGCATCAATTAATCCCAGATGCGTATATACATTTAACGTAACCCCTATATCAGAATGTCCCATTAAATATTGGAGTGCTTTCGGATTCATTCCAGCTTTCGCCATATTGGAACAATATGTATGCCTGCATACATGTGGATGTGTCAAGTATAGGACAAAAAAAATTTTATTTTTTTCTGCAGAAGACTATCTGACGCTTCCATCAGGTAGTCCCAGCACCTTTATTATCTTCTGATAAGTCATTTTTGTCCTGCTCAAGTTATCTCTGTTCTGAAAAAATATCGTCAAAATTCCATTCGATTTCAATTTCATCCTGACTATGAACACGGATCACCTTGATAATCTCACGCAGCTTCTCTGTATCGAACTTCTGAATTCCCAAGAAATCTTTTAGTTTTATTTTATCAGAAAGTTCATTTTGTTCAAGAAGCTTTTTGCTATTCTCCGCATCTTCTATTTTTCGTTTAATTTCATCCAGCTGTCCACTTATCTTTTCCGCTCTCTGCTTATACAAATCACGATCCATACGACCATCTTTGTAATCATCATAGAGTTTCATCTTTTCCGAGGTCAACTGTCGGCTCTGCTTTTGCAATTCTGCGGTATTGATCTCTTTGTAGTCGCATTGCCTGTTGTAAGATACTTTCTTTCCTTTTTTCAACATTGACGCTGCATACTGACGGACAAGCCCAAGGATATTCTCCTCCATCGGTTCCCTACGAATCACCAGACTTCGGCACACAGGATCACCATTGGTTCTGGCATCTGAACATTTCAGCAGATGCTCTGTTTCTTTTAACAGAGAATGCCCACAGTTGGCACATATCAGCAATGCCGGCTGTTTTTTACGTCTTTCCAGAGTAAAATTGGTGCGTGATTCCGCAACACTTCTCTTCTTTTTCGGATGCATTTCATTTGCTTTTTCAAACAATTGCCTGTCTATAATTGCCGTATGATGATTTTCCAGGCGAACCCATTCTGTTTCATCATTCAGAACTGCTTTATGGCCCGTATGCATACTGCAACGTGTTTTGCCCCAGATTCTGGTTCCAATATAAATCTCATCCCGGACAATTGCCGCTACTGTCGTAGGGCTCCAGTGTTTCTTTTTGATCGTCTCAAACCTCTGGAACTGTACCTGGTCCCCTCTTGATAATTTCTGCTCATCACAAGTGACAATCTCCTGTCTGTTCAATTCCCTTGTAATATCTGCAAAACTTGTTCCTTCCGCTGCCATCCGAAAAATCATTTTCACGACTTTTGCAGCCTCCGGATCAACTTCCAGCCTTCCATCTTTTCCTTTTTTATAGCCATATCTGGCATTTACCGGAAGGCGTGTACCATTTCTCGTTCTTGTCTGCAATGCTGATGAAATTTTCTTGGACAAATCCAGGCTATACATATTGTATACCAGATTCTGCAATGCCACATTCATTCCACCAGTCATTCCGCTGCTTGCTGCACTGTCATAGCTGTCATTAATCGAAATAAATCGAATCTGTAGAAGTGGGAAAATATATTCAATATAAAATCCAACTTCCAGATAGTCTCTTCCGAATCTGGAAAAGTCTTTTACAACTACACAGCCGATTTCTCCGCTTTTCATGTCATCCTGCAGCTGTTGAAATCCCTGCCGTTTAAAGTGAGTACCGCTGACACCGTCATCCACATATTCCGGGATATCTGCCTCAACAACACCCAACTGATCAATCACAAATGATTTTAACAGAATTCTCTGAGAAGTTACACTGTCGCTCTCTTTTTTGGCTCTGCCATCTACATTGTCATCTTCTGCGGATAAACGGATGTAAACAGCTGTTTTTCTAAGATCTGTCATCTTGACTGCGCCTCCTTCTCTTTCTTTAATTTCTGTAAATCTGCAAACTGATCGTCATATACCAGCTTGATCTCATAATCATACTTACCATGGATAATAATTGAATCCACAAAGGCATCTGCCATTTCTTTTGTCAGCTTACGCTTTGACATATAAGTATGTATCACATTTCCCCAGCCTTCTTCAATGTGGTAATCCTGGGAATACCGAACCTGTGCCGCCAATACTGTGTCCAGACGGCTCTTGATATTCTCAATTTCATTGGAATAGATCCGAGAAAACTGTATGTACTCTTCTTCTGTAATCAAACGTTCCGAGTAATCTTCATATAAATCCGATTTACGCTTACTGATACGGCTCAGTTCCCGTCGAAGTTTCCCCACTTCTTTATCCAAAAGCAGGTACTGTGTCTGATTTTTGGAAGCTGTATTCATTTCCTGAATCATTTTTTCCGTATCCAATACGGTTTTCATATGCGTTTGGATCAGGCGAAGAACATCGTCATCCACATATTCTTTTCTGACTCTGTGCCCTTTGCATTGCTTTCCTCCGGATTTATGGTTAGTATTGGCTCCGCAGATATAAAAGAATGTGCCATTTCTTTCTCTGGACAACGTCATGCGGTTGCCACAGCCTCCGCACCATATTTTTCCTGTATAGAAATTATGATTTCGAATAGCCCCATTGTTCTGCTGATGTTTCTTCTTATAAGCTTCCGTATATTCCTGGATTTTAGATTGTACCTGTTGAAACAACTCTCTATCTATAATCCCTTCATGCGTGTTCTCCACATGCACCCATTCACTCTCTGGTCGATTTCTCTGTTTATTTCCCTGGAAAACACTTTGCTGATATTTTCCAAATACAGAATCACCTGTGCAATGAACATCCTGAAGTACTCGCTTCACTTCATAATTATTCCAGGGTTTAGACTCCGGAAGCGGCTTTTCACCGGTTTTATAGAATTTTCTCTGTAAAGTCGGCGATAAAACTCCATCTTTATTGAGCTGTCTTGCAATATCACTATAATTCCTGCCATCCATATACATAGAAAATATACTTTTCAGATGATCTGCTGCTTCTTCATCAACAATCAACTGATGATTGTCTTCTTCTGACTTTCTGTAACCATACGGTTCCCAGGCACTTGTAAATTTTCCCTCTTTCCAAAGTGCTTTTTTTGCGCTGCTACTCTTCTTGGCAAGGTCTTTCGAATAGAATTCATTGATGATATTCTTCAGTGGAACTGTAAGATCCACAC
>OIBQ01000620.1_pt1 | contig 9907 bp, 4 predicted proteins | sample 1581051 | NCBI WGS metagenome assembly OIBQ01 (sample SAMEA3882511, study PRJEB24775) | human gut metagenome | biome: human-associated habitat; feature: intestine environment; material: feces | place: Netherlands | collected 2009/2010
ACTACGATATCCAGAAGACCGAAGGCAAGCTGTGGATCACTGCGGTCACGGCCAAAGTGACGGTAACGGTCAAGGAGAACTCGGGCACCGCGACGTATGACGGCGGGGATCATATCGTTTCGGGCTACGCGAGCATGACGGCTGACAATGAGCTGTATGACGTAGACGCCAGTGTGCAGGAAACGCCGACCGCTGCGTGGACGGTCAAGGGAAAGGACGCTGGCGAATATCCGGTAGGCATTGTGGCTGGCGACTTCAAGAACACCAACGCGAACTTCACGAACGTCGAGTTTGTGGTTGTTGACGGCGCGCTTGAGATCACGCCCGCCCCGGTTACGCTGCAAGCGTCCAGCCGGAGCAAGACTTACGACGGAACGCCGCTGGAAGCGGATGGCTACGGGTTTTACGAAGGAAACCTAGCCCTTGCGGATGATATTGAATCGGTCATTCTGACAGGCAGCCAGACGCTGGTTGGAAGCAGTTCCAGCCTGATTACGGAGGTTATACCGAAGGAAGGCAAGAAGCTAAAGAACTACAAATTCACATTCCTTCCGGGCACTCTGACCGTCACCGACGGCACGGGAGACGATCCTGTTAAGCCGGAGAACGTGGTCACCAAGACCCACCTCAAAACGGACCTGGGCTACAACCTGGGCGAGACGGTCACCTTCACGATCTCCGTCACGAACATCTACAACGAGCAGAAAGAGGTCACGCTGGAAGAACAGCCGGGCGTTACGTTTGTAGACCCGCAGGGCGCTGCGATTGGCACAAAGGCCACCAAGACGCTTGAGCCGGGCGAAACGTGGGAGATTCAGGCGACCTACACGATTACCTCGAATGACATTCTGGCGGGCGTCTTCCGCAACACGGTCACGGCCATCTTTGGCAACAAGAGCTGGAAGGCGACAGATGACGTCACCACGGCCAAGCTGGATACCACGCTCAACGTGACGAAGACCTCCGACGTGCCGGACGGGCAGAAGGCCGCGCTGGGGCAGAAGATCACCTACACGATCAAGGTTCAGAACGCGGGCAACGTGCCGTATACGAACGTGAAGGTCGAAGACCCTCTGACGAAGCTGACCGCGACCATCGAAACGCTGCCCGTTGGCAAAACCGAGACGTTCACCACGGAATACGTCGTCACCGAAGCGGACGTGCTGGAAGGCCATGTGCTGAACACGGCGACGGCGAAGGGCGACAAGATCAAAGACCCGGCGAGCGACGAGAAGCAGAAAGAGCCGAACGGCGGCGACGAGCTGGAAATCAAGACGTTCGCCCCGATCACCATCAAGCCGAAGGACGTGACAGCGACCTATAACGGTGCGGCGATCACCGGTAAGGATGTGGAAATCACGTCCGGCAAGCTGCTGGAAGGCCACAAGCTCTCCGCGGCGGTGATTGGCAGCGGCGTGAACGCCGGAAGCTATGAACTGACCCTCGACCCGGAAAAGATCAAGATTGTCGATGCGAACAACAAGGACGTTTCCGAGATGTACGCGCGCACCCTTCTTCCGGGCAAGCTGATTATCAATAAGCGCAGCGTGCTCATCACCTCGCAGTCCGCGACCAAGACGTATGACGGCTCGGCGCTGACCCGCCCGGCCGTGACGATCACCGGCGACGGCTTCGTTCCGGGCGAACTGGCGAAGGCGGAGGCGACCGGCTCCATCACCAAGGTGGGCAGCACCCCGAACGCCATCCAGTATACGACGACCGGCGCGTTCAACGCGGCCAACTACAGCATTGCGCTGTCCGTGGGCACGCTGACCGTGACCGAGAAGCCGAAGCCGGAACCGCGGCGCACGTTCAACCTGACGATCAACTACGTCTATCAGAACGGCAAGCGCGCGGCGGCTTCCTACAACCGCGGCGGCCTGAAGAACGGCGAAACGTTTGATATCACGTCCCCGGTCATCGCGGGCTACACGGCCTCCGAAACCGTGGTCAGCGGCACGATCTATAACCGCGATATCAAGGTAACGGTCATCTACACCGCCGACGGCGTGAATCTGGATGACTACGGCGTGCCGCTCGGCCTGGGCAACATCACCATGAACGTGGGCGACTGCTTCGAGTAACCCTTTCACCGTATCCGGCGCGCGCTGTGCCCGCCGGATGCGGTCTCTCCGTACTACAACAACAGGAGGAAGAAGGCCATGAAAAAAATCCTCACCTTGTTGCTCGCTCTGTGGATGTTGACGGGCTGCGTCGCGATGGCGGCGGGAAATCAACTGGTTGTCGGCAGCACAACGGCGATGAGCGGCGCGTTCTTCACGGATTTGTTTGGCAGCAACACCGCGGATATAGACGTTCGGGCGCTGCTGCACGGCTATAACCTGATGAGCTGGGACAACGAAACCGGAACATACCAGATCAACGACAGCGTGGTCGCGGGCATGGCCGTCTCCAGGGACGCGCAGAATAACCGCGTATACACGTTCGACCTCTACGGCGATTTGAAGTTCTCCGACGGGAGCGCGATCACCGCGAAGGATTATGCGTTTTCCATCCTGCTGACGGCCTCGCCGGAGCTGGCGAAGCTGGGCGGGCAGTCCGCCGCCGTCGGCGCGATTCTGGGGATGGATGCGTACCAGTCCGGCAAGTCGTCCGTCCTGCGCGGCGTGCGCCTGCTGAGCGACACGCAGATGTCCATCACGATCAGCAAGGCCTACGAACCGTATTTCTACGAGATGGCGCTGTTTGATTACAGCCCGTATCCCATCAGCGTCCTTGCGCCGGGCTGCAAGGTGGTCGATACCGAAAAGGGCGTGGGCATCGTCAATGCCAGCGGCACGGGCGCCGCGATCTTCACCGCGGCGCTGCTTCAAAAGACGATTCTGGACGCGGCTACCGGCTACATGAGCCACCCGTCCGTCGTCAGCGGCCCGTACACCCTGACGCGCTACGACGCGCAGAGCGGCACGGCCAGCTTTGCCATCAACCCGTATTACAAGGGCAACGAGGACGGCGAAAAGCCGACCATCGAAACCATCGTCTATCGCACGGTCGCCAACGACGAGGCCATCGACCTGCTGCTCAGCGGCGAAGTCGATCTGCTCAACAAGATGGTGGCCGCCGATACGATCAGCAAGGGGATTCAATCCACTGCGGATCAGCCGTTCGCCGTGGCGAACTACCCGCGCAGCGGCCTGAGCATGATCAGCTTCAGCTGCGAGCGCCAGACGGTCTCCGGCAAGGCGGTTCGTCAGGCGATTGCGAGTTGCTTCGACCGCGACGCGCTGGTGAAGGCCTACACGGGCAACTTCGGTCTGAAGGCCAACGGCTATTTCGGCATCGGCCAGTGGATGTATCAGCTCGCCGCGGGCACGATTCAGCCGCCCGTCGTTGATCTTCCGGCCAACGCGACCGCCAAGGAGACTGCGGCCTACGAGAAGACCGTCGCCCAGTGGGACGCGCTGTCCCTCGACAAGCTCAAGGATTACCCGCTCGACCTCGATCAGGCGGCCAAGCTGCTGGATCAGGACGAATGGCGGCTCGGCAAGGACGGCATCCGCGCCAAGAAGATCGACGGCAAGACCGTCGCGCTCGACCTGACGCTGATTTATCCGGAGGGGAACGCCGTGGGCGACGCGCTGAACGCGACGCTGGCGGAAAACCTCGCGGCCATCGGCGTCCGCCTGACGGTCAAGGCCGTTCCGATGAACGAGCTGCTGGATATCTACTACCGCCGCGTGGCGCGCGACTGCGACATGATCTATCTGGCGACGAACTTCGGCACCGTCTTCGACCCGAGCACGACGTACTCGACGGACGAGGCCTACGTGAAGACCGTCAACCGCACGGGCATTCGCGATAAGAAGCTCGCCCAGCTCGCCGTGGACATGCGCAAGACGGAGCCGGGCGACGTGCTGAGCTACTGCCGGAAGTGGGTCGCCTTCCAGGAGCGCTGGACGGAGGTTCTGCCCGCGATCCCGGTTTACTCCAACGTGTACTTTGATTTCTACACGACCCGCCTGCAAAACTACCGCGTGACGGAAAACCAGACGTGGACGCAGGCCATCGTCGGCGCAACGCTGACGCAGACAGCGGAATAAAGTGAAAGACGGCGGGTGTAAACCCTCCGTCTTTTTCTAATGTTCGATTTTTCAGCTTAAGACCTCCCTCCTTGAGGGAGGGGGACCGCCCACAGGGCGGTGGAAGGAGTTCGCGGTGGAAGCCATCCCACCGCCACAACGCAGACAAGACTTCGCGAAATTCACGTTTCACGAAGTCTTGCTGTTTTTTTTCTGTTTTTCTCGCGGTTTCAGCCGCTTTCCGCGCCCGTCACTTCACCAGCAGCATGGTCAGGTCGCACACGTTGGTGCCCGTGGGGCCGGTGACGATCAGGCCGTCCGTTTGGCGCAGAAGGTTGTAAGCGTCGTTATCGGCCAGCGTCTTTTCGATGGAAAGCCCCTTTTCGCGGCAGCGCGCAGCAAATTCGCCGGTCACAAGGCCGCCCGCCGCGTCGGTCGGGCCGTCCGTACCGTCCGAGCCGACGGAGAAAATCAGGGTGTTCGGCAGGCCGTCAATCCCCGCGGCGGCGGCGACCGCCAGCTCCTGATTGCGCCCGCCCTTGCCCTTGCCGCGCAAATGCACGACGGTTTCGCCGCCGAGGATCACGGCGCAGGGCGCGCCGAGCGGCTGGCCGCTCTGGCGGATTTCCCGCGCGACGGACGCAAGCATCGCGCCCGCTTCCCGCGCCTCGCAGTTAAGCGTCGTCGTCAGCGTCAGCGTGCGATAGCCCAGCGCCTCGGCCGAGGCCTTCGCCGCGTCGCAAAGGGCGCGGACGTTGCCGGTGATCTGCGTCTCCACGTTATGAAGCTGCTTGGGCGTTTCCGTTTGCAGCGCGGGCAGAACGTGCGGCGGGATGACCAGATGATAGCGCTCGATGAGCTGCTCGACGTCCCGGCAGGTGGAGCGATCCGGATAGCACGGCCCGGAAGCGATGGAATCCAGCGAATCGCCGAGCACGTCGCTGAGCACGATGGCCAGCACATGCGCGGGCGCGCAGCGCTGGGCAAAGCGGCCGCCCTTGACGGCGGAAAGATGCTTGCGGATGGTGTTGATCTGCACGATGTCCGCGCCGCAGGCCAGAAGCTGCCGCGTGATCTCCGCGCAGTCGTCCAGCGTCACGCCTTCAAGCGGCTGCTCAAAGAGCGCCGAGCCGCCGCCGGAGACCAGGAAAATCACCTCGTCCTGCGCGGTCATGCGATCCGCCAGCGCCAGCGCCGCCCGCGTCGCCGCCACGCCGGCCTCGTCCGGAATCGGGTGGGCGGCCTCGTAGATGGTCATGCGCGGGATATCGCCCTCGCTGTGGCCGTATTTGGTGATGACAATGCCCTCGCGGAGGTTCTCCCCCAGCGCCTTTGCCGCCGCGTTCGCCATGCGCCACGCGGCCTTTCCGATGGCGATCACGGTAACGGGGCGGTCAAAACGCCGCCCTTCCAGCGCGCGATAAACGGCGGCGTCGGGCAGAACCGCCCGAATCGAATCGTCAATGATGCGTTTTGCATCTTCCGTCATATGCATGACGACCTCCTTGTTTTGGGATAATCATTGAGAAAAAAGCAAATTCTGCACAAAACGCGGGCGCGCAATGCGCGCCCCTACGGGAACGGCAGTACGATGATGCAGTTGCTTTTTTCCGCAACATTGTAGGGGCGCGCATCGCGCGCCCGTTATTGGAATTTTTGCAAAATTTCGGATTTGCTCTTTTACTGTCATTTATGTTTTTGGATGAAAAGGCGGGATGGACAGCATCCCATCCCGCCTCAGGTTGCAGATAGAAGCGTTTTTTAGTGGAAGAACAGCGAGATGATCCAGATGAACACGATGCTGGCGAGACCCATCAGCAGGGTGCACATCGTCTGGGTCTTGTAGCCGTCCTCGGCCTTCATGCCGCCGAAGTTGGTGACAACCCAGAAATAGGAATCGTTGGCGTGGGAAACGGTCATCGCGCCCGCGCCGATGGCCATGACGGTCAGCGCGGCGGCGAACGGAGAGGTCAGCCCCAGCGCGCTCATCAGGGAGCCTTCCGCCGAGTACAGACCCAGAATGCCCGCCGTCGTCGTGATGGCCACGGTGGACGAGCCCTGCGCCGTCTTGAGGATGGCCGCGATGATGAACGGGAAGAAGATGCCGACGTTGGACAGGAAGGACGCATGCTCGGTGATGTAGGTGACGATGCCCGCCTCGGAGATGACCTTGCCCAGCACGCCGCCCGCGGCGGTGACGAACAGGATCGGGCCGACGGTGCGCAGCGTCTCATCCGCCAGCGCGTAGAATTCCTTGCCCTTGCCCGCCGAGAACAGCGTCACGACGGAGATGATCAGGCCGACGGTCAGCGCGATCATCGGGGTGCCCAGGAACTGGAGAATCTGCGCAAAGAGCCCCGTCCACTTGGCCATATCCACGATGGACTTGACGGCCATCAGGATAATCGGCATGACGATCGGCGCGAAGGAGATGCCCGCGCCCGGAAGCCGGCCGAACTCGGCCTTCAGCTCGTCTTAGCTCTTGGTCGTCTCGTTGCTGTCCTCATCGGCCGCGTGAACCTTCTTGCCGATGTAGCGCGCGTAGAAGTAGCCCGCCGCCAGAGACGGGATGGAGACCAGGAAGCCCACCAGAATGACCATCAGCATGTGGCTTTCAAGCCCCAGCGACTGCGCCGCGGCGATCGGGCCCGGCGTCGGCGGGATGAACACATGCGAGGTATACAGGCCGGCGCTCAGCGCGACCGCCATCGCGACGGCGGAAACGCCGGTCTTCTTGACGATGGCCTTTCGAATCGGGTTGAGAATGACGTAGCCGGAGTCGCAGAACACGGGAATGGAGACGATCCAGCCCATCAGCAGGATGGCCAATTCCGGGTGCTTGTCGCCCACGCGGCGGATGACCCAATCGGCCATGGTGAGCGCGGCGCCGGTCTTTTCAAGGAAGAAGCCGATCATCGCGCCCAGAATGATGACGATGCCCAGCGAGGAGAACGTGCCCGAGAAGCCCGCGCCGATGGTGCCCGGCACCTTGGCCAGCGGCAGCGCCAGCAGCGCCAGAATCAGCGACACGCCCATGATGGACAGGAACGGATGAATCTTAAATTTCGAAATGGCGACGATCATCACGACAACCATGATGAAAAAGGCGATAATCAACGGAATACCGGTCATAAAATAATTCCTCCCTCGTATGTTCGGATTCGTTCGCCCAGCGGCCTGTCGATCCTCTGCGCCGCGGAGCGTAACCGATGGATGCCCATATCCTCCTCTCCCCTGTCGGGCAAAAAACAGAAACAAGATTCAACTGTCTTCTCACAGAAAACAGGAAATCAACGGAAATGGTGGGGACTCCTTCCACCGCCCACGGGGCGGTCCCCCTCCCTCGAGGAGGGAGGTCTGGGGGTTCGCCGGTCAAGGCCTGCGGCCTTGCCGTCGATTGGATATAGGGGCTTTGCGGTCGCCCCTATGACCCTTCGCGCGTCCCCTCGAAGGGTTGTTGTTATAACGTCGGGGACGAACGGGCGCGCAATGCGCGCCCCTACGGGGTACGGCGATGCAGCCGTCGGTTGCAAATGCATCTAACCGTTGCAATGATGCAGCCCAGCGTTGCAAACGCATCTCACCGTTGCGATTTCTGCCACGTTGTAGGGGCGCGCATCGCGCGCCCGCCGATATTATTCAAACCTTCAGATTTTCCACCCCAAAGACCTCCCTCCTCGAGGGAGGGGGACCGCCCCGTGGGCGGTGGAAGGAGTTTTCGGGCGGTGGAAGGAGTTCCCGCCGGAAGGCGCTCAACCCCATTTTTCGAACACAAGGATTGTAAAAAAACAGATGGTCTGTTATACTATAATGTCAGGAGTGGACTGCCAAGCGCCGTCCCTGCGCCTCATCCATTATCTGAAAGGACGTGGCAGCGTGAAAAAGCGCACCCCCTTATATTTGGCCATCCTCGGCGCGTTCGTCCTGATTTTTGTTGAAATCGCGCGATACAGCTTCGTCAACCGGGGCTTGATGCGTCAGGAAAACGTCTCCCATTTGCAGGCGAGCTACGCGCAGGTGGCGCGGACGTTCGCCCTGTTTGCGGAGCGAAACTGGAAGCTGCTGGACGAGTGGGACAGCGATCTGCCCAACCAGTTCTACAATCTCACGTCGGAAGAGGCGTGGTCGGTCATCAGGGACAAGGCGGCGCGCTGGCAGTACAGCGAGCTGTACATGTTCAACCAGAACGGCGAATACAGCAGCGTCAGCGGGCGGCACGGCATTTCGCCGCACAAGGAAAGCGTGTTCATGGCGATATACGACGAGAATCGGCCGGTTCTCACGTCGTATCCATCCACGGACGGCGCGCGCAAGGTCGTCTTCGCCAAGCCGATCCGCACGCCCGTGCTGATGGAGGGCTCGACATACACCGGGCTGGCCGTCACCTTTCGAAACGACGTGCTGGAAAAGACGATTTCCGTCTCGCTCTACGACGGGGCGAGCGACTGCTATATGGTGAAAAGCGACGGCACGGTCGTGCTTTCGCTGGAATCGCAGACCGAGTTTGACGGGCTGCATGGCAACATCCTCGACTTTGTGGATGACGCGCTGGCCGTGAGCCGGAGCGAAAAGGCCGAGATGCGCGCGGATATCGCCGAGGGGAAGAGCGGCGGCCTCGTCGGGCTGCTGGACGGGGAAGAATACTACATCGTCTATCAGCCGTCCGGGATGGAGGACTGGTCCATCGTCGGCGTGGTGCGCGCCTCCGCCGTCGAGGCGGGTATGCGGAAGATGCAGGCCGACACCATCTCGCTGGCGACGCTTATCGCCTCGCTGACGATGCTGGGCGTTTCGTGGCTGATTCTGGCCAACATGAAGGCCGAGGCTAAATCGCTGAAGATGGAACAGCAGATGCTCTCCCGGCAGAAGGAGGTCTCCGACCGGCTGTTCACCGGCATGGGGCGGATTGCGGATCGCTACGCCGTTTGCGACCTCGTGCGCGACCGATACGAGTATCGCGAAAACATGCTCTCCAAGCCGCTCTATCCCGAAACGGGGCGCTACCGCGATTTTATCGAGCTGATGAGCCGCCGGTATCTGGTGCTCGGCAAGGCGGAGGGGATGAAGATGGATCAGATCCTCGAGCCGGAGTATCTGCGCCGCGTGCTGCGCAAGGAGACGGACATCCTCAAATTCGAATACTGCATCCGGGAGAAAAACGTCTATGCGCTGCTGAACATCATTCCCGTCATGTTTGACGGCGACGGCCTGCTGACGCAGGTGATGATGATCGGGCAGGACGTCGGCCAGAAGGTCGAACTGGAGAATCTGGCGAACACGGACGGCCTGACCGGCCTGTACAACGAGCGGTATTTCAGCCGCGTGCTCGCCAATCTGGAAAAGAAGAAGATGCCGTTCGCGCTGTATTACCTCGATCTGGATTTCTTCAAGCCTATCCGACACGTATGGGCACGACATGGGCGACAAGCTGCTCAAAGCCGTCGCCCGGCGCCTGCAAACCTGCATCCGCAGCCGCGACTGCGCGTTCCGCATCGGCGGGGACGAGTTCGCCGTCGTCTACCGCGCCGACCTGACCGACGCGCAGCGCCGGGAAAAGCAGGCGCTTATCGTCGAAACGCTGACCCAACCCTATGAGATCGACGGCAAGCGCCTGCAAATCGGCGCGAGCTGCGGCTATGCCCACTATCCCGAAGACAGCGCGGCGGCGGCGGATATCCGCATCCTGGCCGACCAGCGCATGTATGCCGAAAAGGAACGAAACCACCAAAAAGTGGGGGGGTCGATAAACGTAGGCATCCGGGGAAAGACGCTCCGCTAGGCTGACTCATTCTGCCGCCGTCTGCTTACTCCTTCTGCCGCCGTCTGCTTACTCCTTCCACCGCTGCGGCGGTCCCCCTCCCTCGAGG
>OIBQ01000621.1_pt1 | contig 9876 bp, 8 predicted proteins | sample 1581051 | NCBI WGS metagenome assembly OIBQ01 (sample SAMEA3882511, study PRJEB24775) | human gut metagenome | biome: human-associated habitat; feature: intestine environment; material: feces | place: Netherlands | collected 2009/2010
AAGAGAGGAGTAAACAATGGCAGGAGATAAAAGAAAAGTACAGGAGATCAATGCCGGTTCGATGGCCGACATCGCCTTCCTGCTGCTGATTTTCTTCCTTGTGGCCACAACGATGAATGTCGACACCGGTTTGGTGCGTATGCTTCCGCCGATGCCCCCCGAGAACCAAAAGCAGGAGGACATCAAGGTCAAGGAGCGCAACCTCTTTCTGGTGCTCATCTCGGGCAGCGGCAACATCATGGCCGGGCCCTCGGGCAAACAGGAGATCATCGACCTGAGACAACTCAAGGACAAGACGAAGGAATTCATCCTCAACCCGATGGACGACGAGAACCTCCCGGAGAAAACCGAAAAGGAAATCGAGTTGGCCGACGGCAGCAAGTGGGTATATCCCGAGAGCCAGGGCGTTGTTTCGTTACAGACCACCCGTGATACGGGCTATCAGTCCTACATCATGGTGCAGAACGAGCTCACACGCGCCTTCAACGAGGTACGTGACGAGGTCGCCATGAAGAAATTCGGAGCAAAATTCTCGGAGCTTTCCGAGGATCAGCGCAATGCAGTATCCAAAGCAGTACCTCTGAAGATTTCGGAGGCCGAACCGCGTAATATAAAGAAGTAAGTTATGGCAGTAATGAAAAAGAAGGGCAATAAAAGTTTGCCCCCTATCTCGACAGCATCGCTTCCTGACGTGATCTTCATGATCCTCTTCTTCTTCATGGTGTCGACCACCATGCGCGACCAGGAACTGCTCGTGAGGTACAAACTCCCCGAGGCAACCGAAGTGCAAAAGCTCGAGAAGAAATCGCTCGTAAGCTACATCCACATCGGACAGCCTTCGCTGGTGATGCAGGCCAAATTCGGTACTGCACCCCGTATCCAGCTGAACGACTCGTACAAAACGACCAAGGATATTTTGGATTTCGTAGCCGCAGAGCGCGACAAGCTCAGCGAGGCCGACCGAGCCTCGATGACGATCTGCCTCAAGGCCGACCAGACAACCAAAATGGGTATCGTAACCGACGTGAAGCAGGAACTTCGCCGTGCCAATGCACTAAAGGTCTCCTACGCCGCTTCCAAGTCGCTGGGATACTAAATCCCGAGTCATATCGAAAAAGGGCTGAAGTCGGACTTCAGCCCTTTTTTATGTGCCATACCGATAGTTATACGGCCTCCAGCATCTTCAAACGTATGCCCGCCACTGCAAGACGGCAGGGTAAATTCGGGCCGGGGATTTAAGCGCGGGAGATGATCGTATCCGATCACCACGGGATTTCCCGGCAACACGCGGAAAGACAATCCCCGCTCAGAATTGCAACTCCAACTGGCCGATCCCGTGACTGAACGACAGACGGTGGTGGGGCGTAAGTCCGTATTCCCGGATTGCGAGCCGATGCTCGCGGGTCGGGTACCCCTTGTTCTTTTTCCAGCCGTACTGCGGATATTCCTCCGCGAGGCGCAACATGTACTCGTCCCGATGGGTTTTGGCCAGCACCGAAGCTGCGGCGATGTCGGCATATTTGCCGTCGCCCTTGACGACGCAACGGTAGGGTAATTCAAGGCGTGTCCGGAAGCGGTTGCCGTCGATCGCAAGGAATTCGGGCGGCGGATCGAGGCGGGCGACCGCCAGCGACATCCCCTCGAACGAAGCATTCAGGATGTTGATCTCGTCGATCCGGGCTGCGGAAACGGCCTCGACGGCCCAGGCCACGGCTTCACGCTCGATGATCAGGCGGAGCCTGTCCCGGTTCCGCTCGGTCATCTGCTTCGAATCGTTGAGCAACGGGTCGTGAAAATCGGGCGGAAGGATCACCGCAGCGGCGAATACCGGCCCGGCCAAACACCCCCGGCCGGCCTCGTCGCAACCGGCCTCCCGAAACTCGTATTGGTACTGGTTTTCTAACATCGTACCACAAAGTTACGCATTATTCCGGCTTTTTTCGCTAATTTTGCCCGAGGAAAAAAGCCTTCCGACATGAAAATCGACATCGCCCGGCAGCCGCTCGTACCGGCCTTCATGACCCTCTTCGCACTCGCCGTTGCGGCCATGTGTGCTGGAATCCCCGTGTCCGATACCAGTGGAGCGGTGCGCGATGCGCTCCCGCTTCTGGGCGGCCAACTCGCCCGGTTTCAGGCGGCATATCCGGTATGGTCGAAGTTTGCCGCCGGGTTCATGCTGCTCTTCACCGGAATGTGTGCGGGACGGATCACGATCCGCTACAACCTCTATACGGTGGGCACCTGCCTCCCGATTCCCCTCTATGCCATCGTCGCCTGCGGGATCGCAACAGGCGGGAATTATCTCGCAGGATTCGCAGCGTCGATGCTGCTCGCACTGGCAACGAAAAATTACTGCCGCGCCTTCTGCAACGGGTACGGGTTCGACGCCATCTTCCGGGCCTCACTCTATCTGGGACTGATGCCGCTGGTATATGCCCCCGGCTTGCCGATGCTGCTGCTCCTGCCGCTGGCCGTACTGCTTTTCCGGCGTACCTTGCGGGAAGTCGCGGTAGCAACGGCCGGACTGCTGCTGCCGGTCTTCACGGCCTGCTATGTCAGCTGGGGCACCGGGGCGGAATTCACGGCTCCCCTGATCAAATTGGGGCAATCCGCCATCGAAGGTATGCCGCTGCATCTCTTTCTGGATATTCCCCTCCCCGCACTCGTCATGGCAGGCGGGATCGTGCTGCTCGACCTGACAGCGCTTTTCTTTTTCCTGGCCGACATCTATGCCGCAGGCACCAAACCCCGCTTCATCCTCTTTTATAATATAGGTATACTGATATTGACTCTGGCTGTGCTATGCAGCCCCGCCGCAACACCCGAGGCATTCGCCCTGCTCGCTGTCCCGTCGGCCATACTGATCCCGGTATTTTTTGTCCGCATACACAGGGGAATAGCATTGCCCGTATACCTGATTTTTCTGGCGGCAGCCTTCGCTGGAATATTTTTACAATATTATATTTAGTCATTATTATGGTATCTTTAGTCTTATTTGCCTGTTTGTGCCTTTTTAGACTATTCATTATTTTATAAAACAAATATTAAATTGTATTTTTGAAATGAGCAATCGGTGACGCAACTCATTGTTCAAAAAAACTTAAAATACGATTTGATATGAAGAATTCATTAAATTCGTCGGCCCAGCAGCCGATGATTGTGAAGTACGTAGAAGCCCTTCACAACGGAATCCAGTCTCAGGCGCTTTCACGTTACGCAATCGGTTACATCCTCCGAGGCACGAAATATATTTACGACGGGGATAAGCGCCAGACCCTTACGCGCGGAGACGTATTCTACCTCGGCATCGGGCATCACTATATCGAGAACTTCCCGGAAAACGGACAACCCTTCGAGCAAGTGCTCTTTTATTATACGCCGGCTGACCTCCAGCGGATACTGCTGCACCTGAACATCACCTACGGACTGAACATTTCGAACGAACATTCGTGCGAAAACTGCCGCAACCGTTCGCACGTCTCTATGCCTGCCTGGAATTCGATCCGCAACTTTTTCATCAACACCAACAACTACCTGCGCGACGAGGATTTCCACCGCGACGAGACGGCCGAGAACATCAAAATGACCGAATTGATCTACCTCATCGCCTCGCACGAAGACTGCTGCCTGAAGAGCAAACTGCTGAGCAACGTCGACGCGGCCAAGGAGAATTTCGAACAGATCGTCTACGACCACATCTTCAAGGATATTTCGATCGAAGAACTTTCGAAGCTGACGAACCGTTCGCTCACCTCGTTCAAAAAGGAATTCCGGCGCCATTTCATGATGCCGCCCCACAAATGGTACATCCGCCAACGCCTGATGCATTCGCGTCTGCTGCTGATTTCGACTTCGAAGTCGATTTCGGAAATCGGCAATGCCTGTACATTCCCCAACACGTCGCACTTTATTAAACTTTTCAAAAAGGAGTACCAGATGACGCCGGCCGCTTACCGGAACCGCCACATCACTTCGCTCGCTCCCGAGGCGCAGCCCGCCGCTAAGGAAACCGAGGAAATCCGCGAGGCGTTATAGTTCGCAACTTACAAAACCGTTAGTATTTTAAAATTTTTAATTATAATTTAAAAGATTTTTTTCGGTTAGGTTAAAAAAATGTTACAAAAGATTTGGAAGATTGTGATTTTCCATTTATCTTTGTATAACAAAACGTGGGATTCTCCCACTCTCATTAACCTAACTAACCTAACCAGAGGGGTTTGCTACTGCCAGGCAGCAAACCCCTTTCTCTGTGCAAAAAAGTCCTCCGGCAGTATCCGATATTGAATAATTGCGATTTTCGAGGCCGCATTTTTTATTTTTTTAATTGCATACTGCGAATACCGCCGCCGGCGAAACCCGAAAACAGCCCGGGGAAAGGCCCGGAGCAGGCAAACCCGCGAAGAGGCGTATCAGGAACGAGATGCCGAAAGAAAATAGGGCATTCATAGGAATTATCAATTATTTTTTCGTATTTTTGCATCAATTGGAAAATAATGAACTTAAATGCCGAAGTTTTATGACAAGGTAGATGTACTGAAAAAACCAGGATGGTTGAAGATCCGGCTCCACCGCACCCCGGAATATGCCGAGGTACAGCAAATAGTCGACAAACATGCGTTGCATACGATTTGCAGCAGCGGCATGTGTCCGAACAAGGCCGAATGCTGGAGCCGCAGAACCGCAACCTTCATGATCCTGGGAGACATCTGCACCCGAGGCTGCCGCTTCTGTGCAACGAAAACAGGACACCCCCTTGCCCCCGACGCCGAGGAACCCCGACGGGTCGCCGAAAGCGTCGCACTGATGAAACTGAGGTATGTCGTCGTTACTTCTGTGACGCGTGACGACCTGCCTGACGGCGGTGCCGCACACTGGGCCCAAACCGTCCGCGCCATCCGCACACAGAATCCCGGCGCCGTAATTGAGCTCCTTATTCCCGATCTCGACGCACAGCCCGCCCCGCTGGACGTGGTCGTCGCGTCGAAGCCCGATATAATCGGGCACAACATCGAAACCGTCGAGCGGCTGACCCCGGTGGTGCGTTCCAAGGCAAAGTACCGTACGAGCCTGGAAACCCTGCGCTACCTCAGTGCACAGGGCGTCGCAACGAAAAGCGGACTGATGGTCGGACTTGGCGAGAGCGATGATGAAGTATTACAAACCCTGCACGACCTGCGCGACGCAGGCGTGGGGATCGTAACACTCGGTCAGTACCTTCGTCCCACTCTGGAGCACTACCCCGTTGCGGCGTATATCACTCCTGAAAAATTCGAATGGTACAGACTGAAAGCGCTGGAAATGGGCTTCAGCTACTGCGCGAGCGCACCCTTAGTCCGCTCGTCGTACATGGCGGAAGAGGCCCTGAAGAGCGTCAAAAGTTTGTAGCGATGGAAGCTTCCTGCCGGGATCTCGGACTGATGGACTACAAAACCTGCTGGGAATTGCAGCAGGGACTGTTCGATGCCCTGGTAGCCCGCAAGGCAGCCTGCAAGGGCGCAACGAAACAGGTGGCGGCACCCCTGGCGGCAAACGCCGGCACTGCGGAAGCAAGTAAGGCATCCGCGCGGGAGCCGGCACAGCGATCGGCAGAGGCAATGCCCAGCAAGGCGGGAACGCAATCCGGCAAAGGGTTGGAATCCCCAACGGGCAGCGTATCCGCAGCAGAGGGCGTCGAACCGTCAGGCGCCACCGGAGAAGGCTCCGCCAGCGCAGGCACGATCCTTTTGGTGGAACACCCGCCGGTATACACACTCGGCAAAAGCGGCCATGCCGAAAACCTGCTGATAGGCCGCGAAGCGCTCGAAGCGATGGGCGCACAGTTCTTTCACATCGACAGAGGGGGCGACATCACCTTCCACGGCCCGGGGCAGCTGGTCTGCTATCCGATCCTCGACCTCGAATGTCTGGGCATCGGGCTGAGGGACTACATCGGGGCACTGGAAGAGGCCGTCATCCGTACCGTGGCGGTATACGGCATCACCGCCGGCCGCATGGCAGGCGCCTCGGGGGTCTGGATCGGCCCCGCCTGCCGCGGAGATAACGGCGGCGGCAACTGCAACATCGGCGGTAACTGCGGCAACAAAAGCGTCGGCGGCAAAAGCGGCGACAGCGGCGAAAACCGCAACGAGGCAGGAACCTGCGATAGCGGCAGAATCTGCGATAGCGAAATCGGCGTCGGGAACCGGGCATCCGCAAGGGTGCCGCGCAAGATTTGCGCAATAGGTGTCCGGTCGTCACGTTATATCACCATGCACGGGTTCGCGCTGAACGTCACGACCGACCTCGGGTGGTTCACGCGCATCAACCCCTGCGGGTTTACCGACCGGGGAGTGACCTCGATCGAACGGGAAACGGGTCGCAAGGCCCCGATGGGCGAAGTAAAGTCGCTCGTTGTCAAATTTTTAAGTGAGATATTAAATGTTAGAATATATAAATAGTAAATCGTATGCCTATAGAAAAACGATGGGTAGTGAAACCGCAGGGCGATTCCGAGGCGGTGGCGAAGCTCGCTGCCGTGCTCAGGATTTCTCCCGTGCTGGCGAACCTGCTCGTACAGAGAGGCATAGACACCGTAGAAAAGGCGGACAAGTTCTTTAAACCCAGTCTCGCCGACCTCCACGACCCGTTCCTGATGAAGGACATGGACAAGGCGGTCGAGCGGGTCGAGCAGGCCGTTCGTAACAATGAGAAGATCATGGTTTACGGCGACTACGACGTGGACGGCTGTACGGCCGTTGCACTGGTGTACAAGTTCCTGCGCCAGATCGGGCATAAAAACCTGATGTTCTACATCCCCGACCGCTATACCGAAGGTTACGGTATCTCGGTCAAGGGCATCGACCTGGCAGCCCGCAAGGGCGTAGGTCTTATCATCGCCTTGGACTGCGGTATCAAAGCCACGGAAAAGGTAGTCTATGCAAAGACGAAGGGCGTGGATTTCATCATCTGCGACCATCACCTCCCGGCCGAGGAAATTCCCCGTGCCGTAGCTGTCCTCGATCCCAAGCGGGTCGATTGTTCCTATCCGTTCGACGAATTGTCGGGTTGCGGCGTGGGCTTCAAGCTCGTGCAGGCCTATGCGCAGAAAAACCGGATCCCGTTCGAACAGATCAGCCCGCTGTTAGACCTGCTGGTCGTGAGCATCGCTTCGGATATCGTACCCCTGGTGGGCGAAAACCGTATCCTTGCCCATTTCGGGTTGAAAGACCTCAACCGCGAACCGTCGAAAGGATTGCTGTCGATCATCAAGATCTGCGGCCTGGACAAGCACAACATCACCATCGACGACATCGTCTTCAAGATCGGGCCGCGTATCAACGCCGCCGGGCGCATGCGGATGGACGAGAACGACGAAAACGCCTCGACCTCGGGCGGGCACGCGGCCGTCGAGCTGCTGATCGAAGGCAACGAAAGCATCGCCGCGGAGTTCGGGAACGTCATCGACGCCTACAACCAGGATCGCAAGTCGATCGACCGTTCGGTGACGCAGGAAGCGCACGATTTTATCGAGCGCAACCCCGCAATGAAAGAGCTGAAGAGCACGGTGATCTACAATCCCAAGTGGATGAAGGGCATCGTGGGAATCGTCGCCTCGCGCCTGATCGAGACCTACTACCGGCCGACGGTGGTGCTGACGATGAGCAACGGCTTCGTGACGGGGTCGGCACGCTCGGTACCGGGCTTCGACCTTTACCAGGCCGTGGAGTCGTGCTCGGATCTGCTGGAGAACTTCGGCGGGCATATGTATGCCGCCGGGCTGACGATGCGACCCGAGAACGTCGAGGAATTCACGCGCAGGTTCAACGCCTATGTCGAGGAGAACATCGACCCGCAGATGCTCATGCCGCAGGTGGATATCGACAGCGAACTGCTCTTCTCGGACATCACCCCCGCGTTCCGCAAAGACCTCAACCGCTTCCAGCCTTTCGGCCCCGGCAACACCGCCCCGGTCTTCGCGACCTACGGCGTAAGCAACCACGGCGACGCCAAACTGGTCGGCATGGAGTGCGAGCACCTGCGCATGGATTTGATCCAGCGGCAGAAACCCAACACGAAGATCCAGTCGATCGCCTTCCAGCAACCCACGCATTACGAATGGGTGCGCTCGGGACGCCCGATCGACGTATGCTACCAGATCGTAGAGAACCACTACCGGGGGACGGTAACCACCCAACTCCGCATCAAGGACATCAAACCGGTCATGAACCGATAACTTTACATAAGAAGGGAGGGGGCTGTCTTCCGGCAGCCCCCTCCCGCTATTTTTGCGTCATGCACTACTCCCTTGCGTCCCTTTTTCCCATGAACATCCCGACCACCCGGCTCGGCCTCCGGCCCCGGCCCTTCATATGGGTCTTACTTTTAGGCTGCATTTTAGCATACCCCCTCGCACCGGCCGTCAGCAGCCCTTCCGGCGACAAGCGCGATTATATACTGGTCATCAACACCTATGCGGAATCGACCCCGTGGAGCAGAGGCATTATTACCGACATCACGGCGCGCGTCGAGCAGATCGAAAACCTGGAACTCTACACCGAGCATATAAACCTGCTGTTGGTAGATTCCCCTCGGGAAATCGAGACCTTCGAGACGAACCTCCTGCGAGAATACGGCAAAAAACCACCCCGGGCCCTGGTGCTGATCGGAACCCCTACGGCGCTGCTGCGCAATTTCATTAACAGCATATGGAAAGGCATTCCGACCATCGTATGCGCAGAACAGGATTTTGTCGGGCCGGATAAATATTACCAGAAAAGGCTTCCCATTCCGGCCTCGGAACAGGTACCTCTGCGGACACTGGCAGACCGGGACAATCTGACCCTGCTTTATTCGCCGGCCTATCTCGACCAGAGTATCGACCTGATGAAGCGCATACTGCCCGGCATGGATCGGCTCATATTCATAGACGACGCACGCTACGTCAACCGGCAAACGGAACACGACCTCGCGGAACTGCTCGACTCGAAGTACGGCGGCATAAAATACACGGTTTATTCGGCCGATGAGATCGGGATAGACCAACTGCTCGATTCGCTGAGTACGGTCGACGTAAAACGCACCGGCGTGCTCTTCTCCTCGTGGCATTACCTGAAGAACATGTCCGGGCGCAACGAAATCATGACCAACCCGTTCAAGATCATCGCCAGTTCGTCCGTACCGTTGTTCTCGCTGCGTCCGACGGGACTCAAGAGCAGCGGCATGATCGGAGGTTACGTATACGACGAAAACGAATATTCCGACCGGCTGATAGCTACCGTAAACGCAGTGCTGGAGGGCAAGCAGCCGCGCGACATTCCCTTTTACACCCCCGTCCGAGTACAACCCGTCTTCAACTATCCGGTACTGCTCCGGCACAACATCTCCCCGAACACCTGCCCGACGAACACTCTGTTTTTCGACAAACCGGCCTCGTTCATGGAGCGGTATAAAACATGGATCGGCGTCTGCGGCGGTATTTTCCTGTTATTCCTCATCTTCCAGCAATGGAGGATCGCCGTCCTGCGCAAAGTCGACGCAGCCCACCAGAAGGAGCGGGAAACCCAGGCCACATATTCGCACCTGTTCAACAACATGCCGATCCTGTATATGCAGGAACGGGCCGTGTTCGACGCACAGGGAACGGCCATAGACACTGTTTACGTCGATGTAAACGCCTATTTCGAACATTCTTTCTACCGCAAGGACGATGTGATCGGCAAATCCGGATCGACGGTTTTTCCCGAGTCGCAGTCCCAATTCATGCCGATCATCGACATCGTCCTGAAGGAAAAGCGGAGCATCACCTTCCCGTATTACCACAAACCGGTGGATATCTTCTACGAAGTCGTCATCTGCCCCTCATACCGAAAGGACTCGGTCGACATTTTCTGCATCGAC
>OIBQ01000622.1_pt1 | contig 9859 bp, 5 predicted proteins | sample 1581051 | NCBI WGS metagenome assembly OIBQ01 (sample SAMEA3882511, study PRJEB24775) | human gut metagenome | biome: human-associated habitat; feature: intestine environment; material: feces | place: Netherlands | collected 2009/2010
CAGGCATATGGTGTTCCGATGGTGGAGAAAAGCGTTGTCCATTGGATGTCACATTCGCAGATTGATATGTTCATATTTATGGTGACACATATTGACAACGAGGAGGAAGCACTTCAGTTTGCAGAAAAGGGAGTAAAATATCTGCTGGCAGGCTGGTATGGTCTGGTAAAATCATAGGTCTTTCGCGAAGAGCGGGAGACCTAAAAAAAGAACTATGGGTTAGAAGGAACTAATAATAGTGTGGCGAGTAAAACTAAAAAGGAAAGGGAGTAACTATGTCAGAAGAAGAAAGAAAGTTTTTGGAGATCGTAGATTTAAAGAAAGGGTTTGGAAGCGGTGAGACGCGTCAGGAGGTTCTTCGCGGTATGAATTTCTCTGTCGCAAAAGGTGAGTTCTGTGTGCTTTTAGGACCATCCGGTTCCGGAAAATCCACACTGCTGAAAATCGTCACAGGTGTCTTAAACCCGACGAGCGGAAACGTGGAGTTAAAGGGAAGAGTCAGTGCCATTCTGGAACTGGGTGCAGGCTTTAACATGGAGTATACCGGTATTGAGAACATTTTCCTGAACGGAACGATGCTTGGCTATACCGAGGAGGAGATGAAGGCAAAGCTCGACGATATCATTGCGTTTGCAGAGATCGGTGACTTTATCAATCAGCCGGTTAAGACGTATTCCAGCGGTATGTTTGCCCGCCTTGCCTTCGCGGTTGCGATCAATGTGGATCCGGATATTCTGATTGTCGATGAGGCCTTAAGCGTCGGAGACATTTTCTTCCAGTCCAAGTGTTACCGGAAATTTAACGATCTGAAAGAAGCAGGAAAAACGATCCTTTTCGTTTCCCACGATATGGGCAGCGTCATCAAGTACTGTGAGAGATGTCTTCTGATTAACAAAGGAAAACAGGTGATGGTTGGAAAATCGTCGGAGGCAGTCGATGTCTACAAGAAGATTCTTGCCAACCAGTACGATGACGAGACAAAAGAAGAGGAAGAGACCGAAGAGAGTGCAGAACAGACCGAAGAGAGAACCGAAGCAGATGCATCCGGTGCCGTATCGGCAGAAAAGCCGAAAAAAGGCCTCTGGAGAGAACGCCTGATTGCGAATGCGCAGCTGGTAGAGTATGGAGACAAGGCTGCGGAGATCGTGGACTTTGCGATTATCGACCACAAAGGTATGATTACATCTTCTGTGGATAAAAACCAGAGATTCCGCATCAAGATGAAAATCAAGTTCCATGAAACGATGGAGCATCCGATTTTTGCCTTTTCGATCAAAGACCGGAAGGGAACGGAGATTACCGGAACGAATACGGCGCTGGAGGATTACACAAAAGACGTGGTGGAAGCAGGAAAGACCGTCACGGTATGCTTTGACCAGATCATGCCGCTGCAGAGCGGACAGTATCTGATGTCGTTTGGATGTACCAGCTACCATCTGGAAGAGCTGGTGATCCACCACAGACTGTACGATGCTTGCTTCCTGGAAGTCTTCTCCATGAAAGACACCGTAGGATTTTTTGATATGAACTCTACCGTGACCTACGAGTAGGATGCGGAGGATAAACGACGGGGGTTATATGAAAGAAACAATAGGAAATGTTCTTTTGAACCTGGATTATTATGACGGCGAAGATGCTTACAGCGACGGCAGCATTGAGGACCGGCTGCTGGAGATCGTCAAGGCGACGCCGAAAGAGGATTACCAGAAGGTAATCCTCACAGAAAAAAGCTGGCCGATTTTTTATCACCTTTCTCCAGAACGGGAAAATATTCTGGACTGGTATGAGTGGAAAGACGATGCTTCCGTATTTGAAGTCGGAGCCGGCTGCGGAGCCATTTCCGGCGTGCTCTGCAGAAATGCAAAGCGGGTAGTGGCAAACGATCTGTCGAAGCGGCGCAGTACGATCAATGCCTACAAAAATCAGGATGCGTCCAACCTGGAGATTATGGTTGGAAACTTTAATGTTGTTGCAGAAAAAATGGAAGAACGCTTCGATTACGTGACACTGATCGGTGTTCTGGAGTATGCAAAAAGCTATATTGGAAAGGATAATCCGTATCCGGAATATCTGGAAAAGATCAATCGTCTCTTAAAACCGGGCGGAAAAATCCTGATTGCGATTGAGAACCGTCTGGGACTGAAGTATTTTGCCGGCTGCAGGGAAGACCATGTGGGCCGGGAATTTGTCGGAATTGAAGGATATCCGGGGATCGATTTTGTCGAGACATTCAGCAAACCGGAGCTGGAGCAGATGCTGCAGGAAAACGGTTTTTCGAAGTTTAAGTTTTATTATCCCTATCCGGATTACAAATTTCCGGCGGTCATTTATTCGGATGAATATCTGCCGAAGCCGGGTGAATTGAGAAAAAATCAGCGGAATTTTGATGCTGACAGGATCACACTTTTTGACGAAGGCAAAGCATTTGACGGAATCCTGAAGTCCGGTCTGTTTCCGGTTTTTTCCAATTCCTTTCTGATTGAAGTGGAGAAAAAGGAGTAAACGTATGAGGAAAGTTCTGTATACGAAATTTTCGAGAGAACGTCGGAACGAATTTCAGATTATGACCCGGATTACAGAAGAGGATGGGATCCGGCGTGTGTGGAAGCTTCCGCTGCAGAAAGAGGGAGAACTCCACATCCGGCATATGTATGAAAACTATAGAAAGCTGGAGCATCTGTACACCTATGCGGGCGTACAGATCTGCCCATGCGAACTGGATGAAGAAAAATGCGCGCTTGCATTTCCTTTTGTAGAAGGGGAAAGTTTGGAAACGCGCATTTCCCGTCATGGAAAAGAAAAAGATTTTGCATCGCTGAAAAAGGATTATGAACTGCTGTATCAGATCATTGCATCGGCAAAAGGGCAGAAATCCTTTGTGGAAACCGATGCGTTCTGTGAGGTGTTCGGCCATCCGGCATTGAAAGAAGGACTTGCCGCAGCGGAGATTTCCAATATTGACATGATTCCGGGCAACCTTCTTCTGGATGGAGAAAAGGTCTGGGTGGCAGACTACGAGTGGGTATTCCCGTTTGCCGTACCGATTGCATTTATCTATGCGCGGAGCGTCTTTTTACAGGAGGCGGCGAGTGCACTGACGAAGGAAGAGCAGGAAGAACTGTACGCCATTGGCGGTATTTCCATGGAAGAGATTCCGGTATACTACCATATGGAAGAGTGCTTCCAGGAATTCGCGGCCGGAAAGGGTGAGCCAAATGCGCTCGCCACGTTCTATGGAAAACTGCACCGGCACAATTATCCGCTTTCTATCTGGGAAAAAGAAAAAATGATGTACCCGGTTGTGCTTACCGAAACAGCACCGGAGGAGAGAGAACTCTATTATGAGGACTGCTTCGGCTTGGATGAGCAGAAGGTGATGATGCTTGAAAAGGCAGACGCGGACGGAGAGCTTTCCCTTCAGCTGATGCAAGAGGGGGCTGTCATTAAAATCCGTTCTCTCGCGGGCGTATGCAGCGATGGAAAGACGGAACGTATCGCTTTTTCGCACAACGCCGAGCTTGAGATTATCGACGACTATTATTTCCTTGGAACGCCGGTTCTGAAATTCCGGAATGCCGGTTATGAACAGATCCGGATTGATTACCGGATTTACTACAAAGGCGATGGCGTTACGTCCCAGTTTATTCAATATATCCGTCAGAATAAAGATCTGAGGGATGAACTGAATGGGGAGATTTATCGGAAAGGCCAGCTGCAGGCAGAAATCGAAGCAGAAAAAGCGGCACTTGCACACAGGGAAGAAGAACTCCAGGAAACGAGAAAACAGAAGCAGTTTCTGGAGGAAGAGCTGGAGCGGATGCGCCAGCGTAAGGTTGTGCGTATGGCAGATAAAGTGCAGCATGTGATAAAAAGGAGTAAATAACTATGGATGTATCCATTGTCATTCCTACCAAAAATGGTGGGCATCTGTTTGAAAAAGTGCTGGATGCCGTTTTCAAACAGAAGACAGAGTATGAATATGAAGTAATTTGTGTGGATTCCGGGTCAAAGGACGGAACGCTCGATGTGATCCGCAAATATCCATGCCGTTTGTTTCAGATTGAGCCGTCCGAATTTGGACATGGAAAAACGAGAAACTATGGTGCTTCCAAAGGAAATGGAACGTATATCATCTTTATTACGCAGGATGCGCTTCCGGCGACCGATACTTGGCTGCAGAATTTCATTGATGCCATGAAGATGGACCCGGAAATCGTGGGAGGATTCGGGATTCATTATCCGTATCCGGACTGCAATCTGCTTGACAAGCGTGATCTGGACGGCCATTTTAAAGGATTTGGAGAAACTAATACGATTTTCCACCTTGATGATCCGGAACGCTACGAAAGAGAAGAGGGATACCGCCATTATCTGGCGTTTTTCTCCGACAATAACTCCTGTATTCGAAGAGATATTTTTGAAAAATATCCGTATGAGGATGTCAACTTTGCCGAGGATCAGATCTGGGCGAGAAAGATGATTGAACTCGGATTCAAAAAAGTATACTGCCCGTATGCACCGGTATATCATTCCCACAATTTCAAACTCAGAACGTATTTCAAACGGTATTATGATGAGCAGAAGGGATTATATGAAGTTCATCAGTATATGATTGCACAGAAATGGACGCAGCTTCCGGGCATGCTGTACCGTCAGGTGAGAGGGGACTGCGTGTATATCCGTCAGCAGCCGCTCAGTAAAAAAGAGAAAATCCACTGGGCATTTTATTCCCTGTTTCGCAATTTTGACCGCTTTGTGGGCGGCTATCTCGGCGGAAAATACCATCTGTATTCCAAACGGAAACAACAGTTCCTGGATCGTCACATTTCGCAGCAGTACGATCAGAGACATGCATAGAAGAAAGGAAAAAGAAACGTGAAAAAACCAAATGTAGCATACCGTGCGTTACGGTATCTGAAGAATCATGGATTAAAAGAAACGATTGAGCGCGCAAAACAGGGCAATGAGCCGGCTGTACCGCCGAAGAACAACGTCATCGGATTTTACAGATTTGTCGTAGACAACGATCCGATCCCGTTCAATCAAAAAGAGTATGAGAAACATAAAAACGACAAGAAAAAGATCCTGAATTGGGTTGTACCGGAAATGGGACCTGGTTCCGGCGGTCATACCACCATTTTCCGTTTTATTTCCAACCTGGAGCGCCTCGGTTTCCACAGTAGAGTTTATCTCTACATGTCCCCGAATTTTCAGGATAATGCGTCCATCCGCAAATTCCTAAAAGAGTACTTCCCGCTTCTTGTGCCGGAAGTAGAAGTTTACTGCGATGTATCCCAGATGAAATTTGCACATGCAACCGTAGCAACCTCCTGGACCACCGCTTACTACGTAAGAAAATTCCAGAATACGATTTCGAAGTTTTACTTCGTACAGGATTTCGAGCCGCATTTCTATGCACACGGTTCCGAGTATGAATTTGCTGAGAACACCTATAAGATGGGATTCCGCGGAATCACTGCAGGTGATTGGTTAAGAGACATCATGAGAAATGAGTACGGCATGCAGGCAGACAGCTTCCATTTCTCCTACGATGACAAGGTATATCAGCCGAAGGAAAAGCAGGACAACGAGAAGAGAGTTTTCTTCTATGCCCGCCCGGTTACCCCGAGACGTGATTTTGAGCTCGGTATGCTGGCACTCAATGAGCTGTGCCGCAGAATGCCGGAGATCGAGGTTGTTTTCGCGGGATGGGATGTCAGCGGCTATGAGATTCCGTTCAAACACAGAAATTTAGGTATCGTAACACCGCAGGTGCTGGCAGATTCCTATGCGATCTGTGATATGTGCCTTGTTATTTCGAATACCAACCTTTCCCTCGTACCGTTCGAGGTTATGGCCTGCAACTCGGTCGCTGTCTGCTCCAAGGGTGCAAACAGCAGTTGGATGGTAAATGAGGAAAACTCCATTCTGGTTGACTATGATCCGATCCAGATCGCAGATAGAATGGAATATTACTTCAACCACCCGGATGAGCTGGCTACAATCCGCAAAAAGGGAATGGATTTCGTAAAGGGAACCTCCTGGTACAAAGAAGCCGAAAAAGTTTACGCAAGTATGCTAAAAGGAATTGAGGAAGATGAGAAAAAACTGCAGTAAGGATGTGAGCAGAGAACGCAGAATCGAGATTCTGTTTGTATTCGGCGTATTCCTGTTTTACTTTTTGTGGTCCTGTACGCAGCGATACAATTTCTCGTCGGATGAATCAATGCGGTATCAGATTCCACAGTTTATCTATGAACACGGAAGTCTTCCGCGCGGAGATGATCCACTGATCCGGAATGAGGACTGGGGAACCTCCTATGCGTTTAATCCCATCCTTTCTTACATGGCATCAGCCGTTCTGATGAAAGGCATGAGTCTTTTTACAACGAATGAATGGATGCTGCTGCTTTCCGCCCGGTTTGTTAATGTACTGCTTGGAGCGTTGATGGCATGGGTTGTGTTGAAGGCAGCAAAATTGTTGTTTCCGAGGCGGTATGCATGGATGTTTACCGCACTGGTTGTCTTTCTGCCGGGAAATGTGATTCTGTATTCTTACGTCAACTGCGATGCGCTCGCCATGTGTTCAACGGCTATTATTTTTTATTCCTGGGTCAAGGCGTATAAGGAAGGATGGAACTGGACAACTTGTGCAGTGTCTGCCATTGGAATGGGCCTTTGTTTCCTGTCGTATTACAATGCGTATGGATTTATCCTGACGACATTTTTCTTCTTTGTGGGAACGATGCTGACCGATCAGGAAAAGGCACCAAAAGAGCGTTGGAAAGAGATGATCCAGAAAGGTCTTTTTATTCTTGTGATCGTCTGTGTCATTGCTTTGTGGTGGTTTATTCGAAATGCAATTCTCTATCACGGGGATTTTCTGGGAAGAGAGACATCGAGTGCGTGTGCGGAACTGTATGCGAGAGCTAAGTACAAGCCATCGAACAGCAAAACATTCCAGAAAAAAGGCGACTCCATGCTATGTATGATCTTCTACAGACCAGTTTATCTGGAACATGACTGGCTGGTAACAGTGCTGTACAGCTTTGTCGGCGCGTTTGGCTATAATAGGATTTATCTTTCCAAAATGATTATTGTTCCATACCTCTGCTGTCTTGGCATCGGCCTCATTCTGATGCGGAACTGTTGCCAGAGAGACTTTTTCTTCTGGAATGCCGATGGCACACAGACGGCGATTGCTGGTAAAACAAAGAGAAAATGGAGTAAAACAGGATGGTTTACCTGGGCAAATGTGTTTGCACTGCTGATTCCAAACTATCTGAATGCATATTATTCCTACAGCTCTGATTTTCAGCCGCAGGGACGATACAGCATGCCGATGCTGATTCCGCTGATGTATTTCGTGACGAAGGGTGTGCAGGCGTTCCTGAAACGGGAGAAAAAACTACAGAAGTATGAAAAATTGTTCTGTATTCTGGTCTGTGTGGCGGCAGCGGCATTAGCGGCATTCACTTGGGCGAGAATCATCTATCCGATGTACTTGCAGAACTACTACGGATTGCGGTAAGCGGAACAGAGAAAGAAAGCGGTGAAACGTTTGGAAAAAATTTCAGTGCTGACAGCAAAATTAAAAAAAGCTGTTGCAGAAGAAGGAATCGGCGGTCTGGCTGGGCGTACGAAAGGGTACCTTGCGCGGGCAAAAAAAGAAAAAGAGTTTCAGAGAGAAAAATCCCGGGTCTACCGGGATATTCTCTTTATCAGTGGCTGCAATGAACAGCTGCCGCATCCACACCGGTACCGCGTGGTGCATCAGATGGAGCAGCTGGAGGCAGGCGGATATACGTGTGATACGGTTTATTTTCAGGAGCTGAAGCCCTGGATGGTACGTTGCTACGGCGCGTTCGTGATTTTCCGCTGCCCGATGACGGACACCCTGCGGGAATTTGCCACAATGGCAAAGCAGATGAACAAGCCTCTGTGGTACGATGTGGATGATCTTGTGATCGATACGAAATACACCGATCAGATTCCGTTTCTCGACCGGATGCAGCCGGAAGAACGGCAGGCATACGATCAGAATGTCCGAAACATGGGCGAGCTGCTTTCCCTCTGTGATGCGGCGGTTACGACGACAGCGGCGCTGGCAGAAGAACTGAAGCAGTACGTACCGGAGGTGCTGATCAACCGCAACTGTGCGTCAGATGAGATGCTGCTACTGTCCGAGGCGGTGTTAAAAGAAAAACAGAAAAAGAACGAAGCAGATGGAACGGCGAAAAAAGTACGCCTTGGCTATTTCAGCGGCAGTGCGACGCATCTGGACGACATCGAGATGATCGTTCCGGTGCTGAAACAGCTGCTTGGCAAAAATCCGAACCTGGAACTCCTCATCGTGGGAATTCTGGAACTCCCGGTGGAGCTGAAACTGTTTGCTTCCCAGATCCAGATGGAGGGATTTGTCGATTACCAAAAACTGCCGGAGCGGATTGCGTCGGTGGATATCAACTTGGCTCCGCTTACCGATACGATTTTTAACCGTGCGAAATCGGAAAATAAATGGGTGGAAGCGGCTCTGGTGCAGACCGTGACAGCAGCCAGCAATCTCGGCGCTTTTGCTGAGATGGTACAGGATGGAGAAGACGGCGTACTCTGCCGAGACGAAGCGGAGTGGTTGGAAAAACTGCAGTGGCTGATCGACGACGAACCAGCACGAAAAGCCATTGCCGGACGGGCATATGGCCGGTGCAGCCGCGAGTGTGTCACAATCTTTCATGCCACCGGGATTTGCGAGTGGGTGGAGCGCCACTGGAATCTACGCTGTGCCTTTGTGCTTCCAGCGATGGAGATCAGCGGAGGCATCCGCGTTGCACTTCTTCATGCGGAAATGCTGGTAAAAGCAGGAGCGCAGGTCAGCCTCTTTACTCTGGAAGGGGAGACGGAGTGGTATCATGAGGGTGATTTCCATTTTCCGGTGCTGTCGGCCGAGCGAGAGAAACTGCAGGGAACGCTGGATCTTGCGGTAGCGACGATGTGGAATACCGCAGAGTTCGTCGAACAGTCCAGTAAGATCCGAAAGAAAAAATATCTGGTGCAGAATTTTGAAGTTGGATTTTATCCGCCGGGAAGCCCGTACCGGATCGCAGCTTCGGCGACTTACCGGATGAGGAGCCCGATGGAGTACGTAACTATTTCCAAATGGTGTCAGAACTGGCTGCGGGAGGAATACCATACCGAAGCAGTCTATCTTCCGAACGGCATCGATCCGTGCTTCTATCCGAAACGGGGGCGGGATCTGCAGGGAAAAATTCGGATTCTGATCGAGGGAGACTGCAGCGCGGAGCATAAAAACGTGGACGAGAGCTTCCGTATCGTGGAACAGCTGGATCTGGAAAAATTCGAGATCTGGTACATGTCCTACAATGGAAATCCGAAATCCTGGTACCGCGTGGACCGCTTTTTATACCGGGTTCCGTATGAAAAAACACCGGAAGTCTATGCGGCGTGTGATATCCTGCTGAAAACAAGCCTGCTGGAGAGCTTTTCCTATCCGCCGCTTGAGATGATGGCGTCCGGCGGCTACGTCGTTGCTGTGCCGAACGGTGGCAATCTGGAATACCTGAAAGATGGGGAAAACTGTATTCTCTATCCGCAGGGAAATCTCGCGGAGGCAAAAGCGGCGATTGAGCGTATTCTGACAGATGCGGAACTGAGGAAAAAACTGGATACGGGAGCAGAAGAGACGGTAAAGGAAAGAAACTGGAAAAGAATCGAACCACAGATTTTAGAACAGTATCTTGGAAAATAAATAAGCAACAAAAAGGGCTGTCGCACTAGCAAATATTTCTGATATGCTCCCTTCTAGGTAGACAAGTGAAATAATAAAAACTTGTCACTTAGG
>OIBQ01000623.1_pt1 | contig 9847 bp, 9 predicted proteins | sample 1581051 | NCBI WGS metagenome assembly OIBQ01 (sample SAMEA3882511, study PRJEB24775) | human gut metagenome | biome: human-associated habitat; feature: intestine environment; material: feces | place: Netherlands | collected 2009/2010
ATACTCAAAATCCTGTTTATGCTGATTGACCAGTGTAGAAAGGATGATCCCGGAAAACCAGCAGATGATAGCTGTCAGGATCACAAACCCGCTGACGATCAGTGTCGGGATCTTTTCCACTGTCCCAACCTCCAGAAAATGTACCAACACCGGAATAAAGAATACCATTCCCACCACAAACAGCACTGCTGCGATAAGGGAGAAGAACTCCAGCGGCTTGTAATTCTTGAACATTTTCACAATAGTCTTCAGGACCTTAAATCCATCTGCATAAGTATTCAGCTTGGACTCACTTCCCTCCGGCCTGTCACGATATTCAATGACTACATTCTCAACCTGCATGTTCTTATCGATGGCGTGGATCGTCATCTCTGTCTCGATCTCAAAATTCCTGGAAAGTACCGGGAATGTTTTTACAAAGCGGTAACTCATGGCACGGTAACCTGTCATGATATCCTTGATGTTGCTTTTGAAAAGACGGTTAATGGAACCTCTTACGATGCTGTTTCCAAAGTTGTGGAAAGGTCTCTTGTTCTCTGTAAAATATGTAGAAGAAAGGCGGTCACCAACTACCATGTCTGTGCCTTTCTCCAGAACCTTGCTGCACATTTCAGCTGCAAACTCTGCCGGATAAGTATCGTCACCATCTACCATAAGGTAACACTGCGCATCGATATCCCGAAACATACTGCGGATCACGTTTCCTTTTCCCTGCTGATACTCATAACGGACAACTGCCCCTTCTTTTCTGGCGATCTCGTCTGTTCCATCTGTAGAGTTATTATCATATACGTAGATCACAGCTTCCGGAAGTGCTTTTTTCATATCGCGGATAACCTTTGCTACCGTCTTGCTTTCGTTGTAGCAAGGAATTAAAACTGCTATTTTATCTGCCATTATTTTTCTCCTGTAAAACAAAAAACTTTCTGCGGATTCCCGCTAACTGACTGTAGCACGCGCCCCGTTCCTTGTCAATAGAACGTTTCGTTTTCTCCGGCATACTTTTCTCTTTTATCGCTCCAGTACCATGTCTGTAAGCTTTTTCAGCTCTTCATAGCTTGAAATATTATTAGATTCTCTCCGGATTCCCGCACTGTGGCGCATACCGGCTGTATACCAGGCTACATGCTTCCGCATTTCGCGGATCCCGATATACTCACCCTTTATCGCGATCTGATCTTCGGCATGGCGCAGGATCATCTCGCAGACTTCCTCTGCGGTTGGTCTGGGAAGCTTTTCCCCGGTGTGGAAATAGTGGTTCAGCTCTCGGAAGATCCACGGGTTCCCACGTACTGCACGGCCGATCATCACCGCATCGCAGCCAGTCTCTTTAAACATGGCTTCTGCAGTTTCCGGTGAAACGATATCTCCGTTTCCTATCACCGGAATAGTCACCGCTTCCTTCACCCTGCGGATAGCATCCCAGTCCGCCTGACCAGAATAATACTGCTGTCTGGTCCTTCCATGAACTGCGATGGCTGCTGCACCGGCATCCTCCACCCGTTTTGCGATCTCCACCACATCCACCGGCGTATTTTCATCAAAGCCAATGCGGACCTTCACCGTTACCGGCTTGGAAACTGCTCCGGAAACACTGCGGACGATCTCTTCGATCAGCTGAGGATCCTTCAGAAGAGCTGAGCCCTCGCCATTATTTACCACCTTGGGAACCGGACATCCCATATTGATATCGAGAATGTCAAAGGGACGCTCCTCAATGCTTTTTGCCACCTCTGCCATAAGGTCCGGCTCGCTGCCGAAAAGCTGCATGGATACCGGATGCTCCCCGGGATTGATCTCCATCAGCGCCTCTGTATTCTTATTATGAAAAGAGATTGCCTTGGCACTGACCATTTCCATACAGATCAGGCCTGCACCCTGCTCCTTGCAAAGTCTTCGAAATGCCAGATCCGTAACCCCTGCCATCGGTGCAAGCACAAAGGGGTTCGGTATCTCCACATTTCCGATCTTCCACTGCATCTTCATGGATCATTCCTCAACGGCATCTGCTTTTTTCTGCAGTTCCTCATCCGGAATATCTCCCAGGAAAAATACCTTGTAATACATTTCCAGAGATTCCAGAAGCTCTCTTTTGTCCCGCTGGAGTTCCTTGATCTTCAGTGCACTTCCGATCTCGTCAAAACGGGCATCTGCCTCCAGTGCCTCAGTCTTAAACTGCAGACTGCCGTCCTCATCAAATTCCAGTGTCAGGATCCCGCCTACATCCTCTGTGAAAAGCACACACATGATCTGCAGCTCCTGCTTTACCGTCTCAGGAAGAGACGCAAAATCCTGGTTAAAATAATATTTCTGCTCATAAGAGCTTGCTCCGCAGAGCACAATGTTATCCTGATACATAAAATCTCCTTTATTTATAACTTGACACTCCCCACAGCTAAAGCAGGGAGATTCTTGTTTTTTCCACTACTGCAATAAAACATCAACGGAAAATCGTTGCCGGAAATTTTATCCGATCTGTGCTGCATGTTTTACACATAGCTGTATAAACCACGTACAGAAACCTCTCCGGAATTTACTTCCTCGACTGTACCGTCTGCACGCTCTACCAGAAGCTCTCCGCCGGCATTGATTCCTCTTGCGATCCCCTCATATGGATCATTCTGATCCAGTACACGTACCGGCTGGTTCAGATTGGCCAGCATTTTCTCATAATCCGGTTTCAGGCCGCTGAGATCCTCTGTCTGTACAAATCTCTCATAATTTTCCTCAAAATGCCTCATCACAAGTCCGACTACCTGTGCCCGGTCAAAGGGATGTCCGCTTTCCAGATACAGAGAGGTAGCCTTATCTGCCATTTCTTCCGGAAAGCTTTCCATATTTACGTTAATCCCGACTCCGATAACTGCACAGCCGATCTTATCCTGCTTCATGGTCATTTCGGTTAAGATACCGCAGATCTTTTTGCGGGAAACAACTACATCGTTAGGCCATTTGATCCCTACCTCAAGACCGAGCTCTGCTACTGCCTGTGCAACTGAAAGTCCCATAACAAGTGTCAGCATCGGCGCCTTCTGCGGAGAAAATTCCGGGCAGATAAGGATACTCATAGTAATGGCACTGTCCGGCGGCGCACTCCATCGTCTTGTAAAACGTCCGCGTCCTGCAGACTGATATTCTGCCACAAACAGCTCTCCGTGTCCTGCGCCTTCTTCCCTCCAGGCACGTTTTCCCCAGAGGTTGGTGGAATCTGTTTCTCTTGCAAAATGGACGGTTTTGCCCGCCCATTTTGTATGTGTTGCCTGTGAAATTATTTCTTCATTAAATAAATCTGACATTATTTCTCCGGCTCTCCTAATGTTGCAACGATCACAGCCTTAATGGTGTGCATACGGTTCTCAGCTTCGTCGAATACCTTGGACTGCGGAGACTCGAATACCTCATCTGTAACCTCCATATCTGTAAGGTTGAAACGCTCGCCCATCTCTTTTCCGATCTTTGTCTTAAGATCATGGAATGCCGGCAGACAGTGAAGGAAGATCGCCTTTTCACCGGCGTTCTCCATTACATGTCTGGTAACCTTGTATGGTGTCAGGTCGTGGATACGCTCTGTCCATACTTCGTCAGGCTCGCCCATGGATACCCATACATCTGTGTAGATGATGTCCGCATCTTTTGTTCCTGCCTCCACATCCTCTGTGAGAGTGATGGTGGAACCTGCCTCTTCTGCCCACTGCTGACACTGTGCTACAAGCTCATCATTCGGGAAATATTTCTTATTGGTGCAGGCTACGAAATCAAGACCAAGCTTGGAGCATACAACCATCAGGGAGTTACCCATGTTGTAACGGGCATCGCCCATGTATACAAGCTTCAGGCCTTTCAGTTTGCCGAAATGTTCACGTACTGTCAGCATATCTGCAAGCATCTGTGTCGGATGATACTCATTTGTCAGGCCATTCCATACCGGTACACCTGCATGCTTCGCAAGCTCCTCAACAATATCCTGACCGAAGCCACGGTACTCGATTCCCTCATACATTCTTCCGAGAACTCTTGCAGTATCTGCGATGCTCTCCTTCTTTCCGATCTGGGAGCCTGTGGGATCCAGATAGGTAGAACCCATTCCCAGATCATGAGCTGCCACTTCGAAGGAACAGCGTGTTCTTGTGCTTGTTTTTTCAAAGATCAGGGCAATATTCTTACCTCTGTAATACTCATGAAGCTCTCCTGCTTTTTTCTTTGCCTTCAGATCTGCTGCAAGGTCGATCATGTAAGTGATCTCTTCCGGTGTAAAGTCTTTCAGTGTCAGGAAATTTCTTCCTTTAAGATTCATAATATGTCCTCCTCATGGCTGCAGATTTATTTCTGCTCTGCCGGTTTATCTGTCATGATTTCCTTCAGGGATGTTGCCAGCCCTGCGATGCCCTGTATCTCGGACGGAATGATGATCTTCGTTGCCTTACCGTCAGCAACCTTTGTAAGAGCCTCCAGGCTCTTCAGAGTAAGAACAGATTCATCTGCTCCTGCTTCCTTGATCATACGAAGTCCTTCTGCAGTTGCCTGCTGTACTTTAAGGACTGCCTGTGCCTGTCCTTCAGCCTCTTTGATCATACGCTCCTTCTGAGCCTCCGCATGAAGGATCGCCGCCTGCTTCTCAGCCTCAGCATCCAGGATAGCGGACTGTTTTTTACCCTCAGCAACAAGGATGGTGGAACGTTTCTCTCCTTCTGCTTTCAGAATGGCTTCTCGTCTCTCACGCTCAGCCTTCATCTGTTTCTCCATGGCATCCTGGATGGCTGCCGGAGGAATGATGTTCTTAAGCTCCACACGGTTAACCTTGATTCCCCATGGATCTGTAGCCACATCAAGGGAAGCACGCATCTTGGTATTGATAACCTCTCGGGATGTCAGTGTCTCATCCAGCTCCATATCACCGATGATGTTACGAAGTGTTGTAGCAGAAAGATTCTCGATCGCCATGATCGGATTCTCAACGCCATATGCGTAAAGCTTCGGATCTGTGATCTGGAAAAATACAACCGTATCGATCTGCATGGTTACATTATCTTTGGTAATTACCGGCTGCGGTGGAAAATCCACAACCTGTTCTTTCAGGTTTACTCTTCTTGCAACACGCTCAATGAACGGAACCTTGAAATGGATTCCTGTACTCCAGGTAGCCTTGTAAGCGCCAAGACGTTCCAGTACCACTGCATAGGCCTGCGGTACAATGCGGATACAGGATGCAAGTACCCACAGCACAAGAACGATGACTACAAGCAAAACAACAACTCCACCCATAATTTAGCCCTCCTTGCTAATTTCTTTTACGATCAGCTTCACTCCGCGGATCTCTTCGATCTCAACCACTGCACCTGTTGGAATTTCTTCCCCGTCATCTGCGGTCCGTGCAGTCCACTCGATGTCATTGATCCTCACCTGCCCGGTCTGGGCCAGGTTGTTGACCGGCTGTATCACTACGGCTCTTTTTCCCAGAAGGCTCTCTGCATTGGTCTTTTCCACGCCCTTGTTCATGTAGCGGACCGCCAGAGGTCTGGTAAAGATCAGAAGCACCACGGAAACTCCGAAAAATAAAAGGAGCTGTACAACAATTCCCCCGCCGAGCCACGAGACAATGCACGCCACAAGAGCACCGCCTGCAAACCAGACAGTGGTAAGTCCTACCGTGATTGCTTCAATTACCAGTAAAATTGCCAGTATTCCAAGCCAGGCCAAAGGTGTCATAAAACCCCTCCTCTCTTATTCTCTTCTCTGTCTTGCAGCTTCGTACATCAGGATTCCTGATGCCATGGCAGCATTCAGTGATTCTACTTTTCCGCACATGGGAATGCGGATCAGACAGTCTGCTGCCTCCGCTGCCTGATCGGTCAGGCCCTTTCCCTCGTTTCCGATGAAAAAAGCGGTGCCGCCCTTATAGGATTCCTGATCATAGGAATTCTCACCCTTCAGATGAGCTGCAAAACTGCGGATTCCCTTTTCTTTCAGCTTCTTTTCTAATGATACCACATCTTCCACATATAGAAAAGGCATTCTGTAAATGGAGCCCATAGTAGAACGGATCACCTTGGGATTTGTGATATCCACGCAGGTTTTTGTGAGGAAAACTCCGCTTACGCCGGCGCCCTCACCGGTCCTGAGAATGGTTCCCGCATTTCCCGGATCCTGAAGATCCTCCAGAACCATGACCAGAGGATTTTTTCCCGCCAGTACCTCTTCCTCGCTCCAGGAAGGCAGCTTCAGAACTGTCAGGATCCCCTGGGGAGTCTTGGTATCACACATCTGACGAAATACGGAATCCTTCACGATCTCACAGGGATATTTTTCTGCCTGAGACATCAGCTCTCCATCCCGGGAAACGGTCTCGGAGACAAACACCTGGGAAACCCAGCTTTCCGGTGCTTCCAGAAACATTTTCCGGCCCTCTGCCACAAAAAGTCCCTGCTCTCTTCTGGCTTTTGCCTTCTGGTTCAGCTGCATGACATTTTTTATTTTTGCATTTGATACACTGGTTATCATACTTTTATTTCTCTCCTTCCGGCAATCCGTATTCGGTTAACGTAATTCCTCACGACTTGCATTCAGATCCTTGTTTTTTCCGATGGCGATTATGGAACAGTTGTCCGGAAGCGGTTCGGAAGGATCCAGATCTACCGTGACATTTTCACCCTGCTTGATGCCAATGATATTAATGTGAAAACGCTCCCGTACATTCAGATCTACCAGATTTTTTCCACTCCAGGATACCGGCATGGAAAACTCCGCCATACTGAACTCCGCTGAAAGCTCAAACACATCCAAATACCCGCCGGACATAAGATTTCTGGCAACTCGCAGTCCCATGGACTGTTCCGGATAAATGATCTTATCTGCACCAATTTTGTCAAGTATACGTCCATGAAGAGAATTCATACTTTTTGCAACTACAAAGGGCACTCCCAGATCCTTGGCCTGCATGGTCGCGGAAATACTGGCTTCCAGATTTTCGGCAACCGCGATAATGGCTACATCCACATTCTGAACTCCCAGAGCCTTCAGGATTCCCGGTTCACGGACATCTGCTTTTACCGCATAGGTTACTTTTTCGGAAATCTCTTCGATATTTTCTTCTTTGTCATCAATGGCAAGGACATCGCAGTCTGACTCTGCCAGCGTCACCGCCAGAGTCATTCCAAACTGTCCAAGCCCGATCACGGCAAAAGATTTATTTTTCATTCTATTCTCCTGTTTAACCAATCATGATATCTTCTTCACCGAGATGCGTTGTGCTTCCCGGCCTGTTGCGTACACGCATCACAACTGCTGTTCCAAGTGTCAGCGGTCCGATACGTCCCAGATACATGGTAAGGATCACGATCCACTTGCCTGCCACATTCAGCTGAGGTGTCAGTCCTCTGGAAAGTCCTACTGTAGCCCCCGCAGAAGTGATCTCATATAAGACATCTGCCAGATCCACTCCCGGCATTACTGCGGACAAAAGCACCGTCATGGTAAAAAGGATCAGCACACTGGTTCCTGCAACAACCATGGCAGAACGGAGATAGCTCTCACGAATCCTGCGGCCGTATACCTCTACATCCTTTTTTCCCTGAAGATATGCTGCAATGGAAAGGATCAGAACCGCAATGGTAGTAGTCTTCACACCACCGGCAGTGCCCATGGGTGATCCTCCGATAAACATCCACAGCAGGGAAATGATCACGGTAGGTGTGGACAAAAGTGACTGATCCATGGTATAAAATCCCGCCGTACGTGTTGTCACTGACTGGAAAAAGGATGCCATGAGCTTTGTTCCCAGTGGTGCCCCCTTCAGCGTGGAAGGGTTTCCGGATTCAAAGATAAATACCAGAAATGCTCCTGAAAATACCAGGATCCCGGTCATCGTAAGGACCAGCTTGCTCTGAAGCCGCAGTACACGAAAAACTCTGGATGGGGAGAGCTCTTTTCTCAGAACCTTGCGGAATTTATCCCACAGATCCCACCAGACGATAAATCCAAGACCTGACACAATGATCAGGCCAATCGTAGTGATATTGACCAGCGGATTGCTCACATATACCGAAAGGCTTGTTTCCCCGAAAAGATCGATCCCAGCGTTGCAGAATGCAGATACCGCCAGAAATATGGCATGCACCAGACCTTTTTTTATTCCAAATTCCGGTACAAAGCAAAACGCATACAGGACCGCACCGATTCCTTCTGCAAGAAACACGCATTTCACCACACTGCGGACTACAGCCACGACTCCACCCATTTCATCCAGGTTATAGGATTCCTTGATGATCCGTCGGTTTTTCAGGGAAATTTTCCGCCGGAGGCTGATGAATATCATATTCGCCAGTGCGACCAGTCCGATCCCGCCGATCTGTATCAGGCACAGGATAACCGCTTTTCCAATGGGGCTCCACTGGACTGCCATAACAACTGTGGAAAGTCCTGTCACACATACGCTGGTCGCCGCTGTAAAAACAGCATCCGGGAAGGTAACAGCCTGCCCGGGTGCACTGCAGAACGGCATCCACAAAATAAGTCCACCTACAAAAATCACCCCCGCAAAGCCGAGGGCAATTATTTGTGACGTATTCAGTTTATGCAATCCGTCTGAAACTTTTTTTAAGTTCATAAATATCTTTATTTTCTGTAATTATGAGAAAGAGAATTGCAGACCTCCCACATGTAGGAATCTACATTCTTCTGCATTGCAAGAGCCTCATTGATGTCGAAATCAACAAACTCACCATGACGGTATCCAACCACACGGCTGCGTTTTCCGGCAACAAGAAGATCTACTGCAAGAGCACCCATCATGGACGCATATACACGGTCCTTACATGTAGGGCTTCCACCACGCTGCATGTGACCAAGGATCGTTGCACGTGTCTCGATACCTGTTGCAGCCTCGATACGCTTCGCCATAGCCTCTGAATGGCCGATACCCTCAGCATTTACGATGATATGGTGTTTCTTGCCTTTCTTACGGCTCTCTACGATATTGTCAATAAGCTTCTGCTCATCGTAATCATATTTCTCCGGAAGCAGGATATCTTCTGCACCGTTTGCAATACCGCAGTACAGAGCGATGTAGCCTGCACCACGTCCCATAACTTCGATGATGCTGCATCTTTCATGAGACGTCGAAGTATCACGTACTTTATCGATCGCTTCCATCGCCGTATTTACAGCAGTATCAAATCCGATCGTGTAATCTGTGCAGGCAATATCAAGATCGATCGTTCCCGGAATGCCGATCGTATTTACGCCGAGGTTCGCAAGTTTCTGAGCTCCGGCAAAAGAACCGTCTCCTCCGATAACTACAAGTCCGTCGATACCGTATTTTTTACAGATTGCAGCCGCTTTCTGCTGTCCTTCTTCCGTACGCATAGATTTACAACGCGCTGTCTGAAGGAACGTACCTCCGCGCTGGATCTTCTCAGACACATCGCGCGCTGAAAGATCAATGATCTCCTCCTTCAAAAGTCCGTGAAATCCTCTTCTGATACCACGCACTTTCAGTCCTCTTGAAAGCGCCGTTCTTACGACTGCACGAATAGCCGCGTTCATACCCGGCGCATCACCGCCGCTTGTAAGAACTCCGATTGTACGGATCTGATCTTCAATCTCCTCTAAGTACTTTTCTTTTTGATTCTCTGCCATGATTTTTCCACCTTTCTGCAAAGTGTCGCTATTAATAATATTTATTCATTGTAATTTTTTTAACAATAGTCGAAAATTATTCTACATTATTTAGAAGTGGTTTTCAATAGCTTTTTCAACCACTTTTACCCGACTTTCACCGAAATGGTTCATTAACCTGCTTAAAACCTGCTCATTGATCTGAATATTCCGGTTTTTCGGCAGTCGTTTCACT
>OIBQ01000625.1_pt1 | contig 9809 bp, 4 predicted proteins | sample 1581051 | NCBI WGS metagenome assembly OIBQ01 (sample SAMEA3882511, study PRJEB24775) | human gut metagenome | biome: human-associated habitat; feature: intestine environment; material: feces | place: Netherlands | collected 2009/2010
TCCTATTTCGGCCGTGCGACGTTTTCCTACAAGGACCGTTATGTGCTGACGGCCACGCTGCGCACCGACGGTTCGTCGAAATTCGCCGCAGGCCACCGCTGGGGCTATTTCCCGGCGGCATCGGCCGGATGGGTGGTCAGCAAGGAGGGATTCTGGCCCCAAAACAGTGCGGTCAGCATGCTCAAGGCGCGCGTGAGCTACGGGCTGACGGGCAACAACGGGATCGGGCTGTACGACACCTACGGCAGCTACAATTCGCTCTACACCTACAACGGCAACGCGACCACCACGACCAATACGATGCCCAACAACGGCCTGATCTGGGAGAAGACCCTCCAGTTCAACGCCGGCATCGACCTCGGGCTGCTGGACAACCGCATCACGCTGGCGCTCGACTATTACAACAAGGAGACGCGCGACCTGCTGTTCGACGTCAGCCTCCCCAATACGACGGGCTACAACTCGGTTTCGACCAACCTGGGGCGCGTCAGGTTCTACGGCACGGAGCTGTCTCTGTCGTCGGTCAACATCGACCGCAAGGGTTTTTCGTGGAGGACGGATTTTACGTACAGCTACAACATGAACCGCGTGCTCGAACTGCCCGACAACGGCAATCCCCGCAACCGCATCAACGGCATCTCGGTCGGTGATGGGAGCCAGTTCGGGGGCATCGCCGAGGGCGAGCGCATGGGGCGTATCTTCGGCTATGTCGCAGAGCGCATCATCGAGACGCAGGAGGAGGCCGACGCGGCCCGGTACGACACGCAGTCGCGCGGCTACCGGCGCAGCGACCGGCGGCAGATAGCCGGGCGCAAGGACATCGGCGACTACGAGTGGAAAGACCGTCCGGGATCGACGCGCATGGACGGCCGGCAGATCATCAACGCCGAAGACCAGTTCCTGCTGGGGTATGCCCTGCCCCACTCGACAGGCGGCATCGGCAATACGTTCCGCTACCGGAACTGGACGCTGAACGTCTACATGGACTATGCCCTGGGACATTCGGTGCGCAACGACATGCAGATGCGCTATTTCCAGTCGACGATGGGCAACTGCAACTACAACCTGGTGAACGAGGTGAAAAAATGCTGGTCGCAGCCGGGCGACGACACGCGCTACGCCCGTTTCACGGCCAACGATACGGACTGGGGCAACCGCAACTACGGGCGCACGTCCGACATATTCGTCGAGAAGGCCGACTACCTCTGCCTGCGCGATGTTTCGCTCTCGTGGTCGCTCCCGAAGGCGTGGCTGCGCAAACTGCACATAAGCGACGTGACGCTCACCGTCTCGGGCAACACGCTCTGCTACTGGACGGCCGTGCACGGGGTCTCGCCCGAGGCCGCGACCACCGGCGGCCTCTACACCGCGTCGTCGACCTACGACACCGGGTTCAGTCCCTACCCGCCGACGCGCAAAGTGCTCTTCACGGCCAAACTCACGTTCTGACACCCTACTGCCATGAAAACGAAATTCGGAAAGACTATAGCCGGAGTCGCGCTGCTGTTCTGCGCATACGGGGCGGGCGGCTGCCACGGCGACCTGGACATCATGCAGGACAACAAGCTCTCGGCCAGCAACATGTGGAAAGAGGAGAGCGACGCCACGTCGGCCACCTACGGGCTGTACGTCTACCTGCGCAGCGCGCTCAAGAGCATGAACGACGTCTACCTCTGCTGGGGCGAGCTGCGCAACGGGCTGTGGGGCCCGGGGACGCACAACACGCTCAACGGCGTCGACCAGTCTCAGGTGCGCACCAGCACCATGAGCTCGGTCAACGAGTATGCCGACTGGACGGCGCTCTACACGACGGTCAACCAGGCAAACCTGGTCATCAGGCATGTCCCGGCGATGGGGCTGAAGGAGAAACCGCGGGCCTTCTGCCTGGGGAACGCCCACTTCATCCGCGCGTACTGCTTCTTCCAGATCGCACGCATCTGGGGCGATGCCCCGCTGCCGCTCTGGGGCTACGAATCGACCGACACGGAGCTGTTCCTCGGACGCACCCCCGTCTCGGAAGTGCTGATGCGCGTGGAACGCGACATTGCCGACGCGGAAAGGTACGTCGCCGATACGTCGGACAAGACCGTGGCCACGCCGGCCGCCGTGGCGATGCTGAAGGCCGACTATGCTCTGTGGATGTACCGTATGCAGGCCGGGGGCGAGGCTTACCTGGCGATGGCCCAAGAGGCGCTCGGGGAACTCGGCCTGTCGGACGCCCTGCTCGAGCCCGCGTATGCCGATATTTTCAGTTCGTCGAACAAATGCGGCCGCGAGGTCATTTTCGCCGTGCACCAGGATGTGTCGGAGGCCCTGAACGGCCCGGCCTACTACCTCGGCTGGAACGAGAGTTACGTCGAAGCGGCCTACCGCAATAACCCCGTCCCCACCACCGGGGGCAACCAGTGGTGGTGGTATACCGACACCTACCGGGCCCTGCTGCAGGCCGACCCCGCCGATACGCGTGCAGCGCTGACCTGCCGCACGGCCGATTACGGCACGGGCGGCCGCAGGATCGGCTGGACGGAGAAACTGATGGGGCGCGTGGACAACGGCACACGCATTTTCGACTCGGATTTCATCCTTTACCGCTACGGCGAAGCCTTCCTGATGGCGGCCGAAGCCCGCTATTACGGGAAGGACTACGCGGGTGCGCTCGAAGCCCTGGCACCGCTGGCCGCAAGGGCCTACGGGCGGAGGGATTACTACACCGACACGTCGCCCGAAGCCGTCCTGCAGGCGATTGTCGACGAATACCTCAGGGAGATGGTCGGCGAAGGCCGCACCTGGTGGATGCTCCTGCGCACGGACAAGATATGGGAGTACAGCGCCGACATCGCGGCGCAGCGCGACAAGAACCCCAACATACTGCTGTGGCCCATCACGCAGGCGGCCATGAGCAGGAATTATAACCTCACGCAGACCGAAGGCTGGTATTGACCGCCCGGGACGGAACGCCGCCGTATAGGGGCGGCGACGGGGTTCCCGCAAGGCGGAAGGAGGAACCTGCGCCCGGGAAGCGACATGCCTGCAACCGCGCCTGCGAACCGGCAGGAAAAATGCCGCGCCCTTTTTTGGGGCGCGGCATCGCTTTTAGGAAGCGGGAGGGTCAGAAGCCGGTGAAGTCGGTCTGGAGCTTCGAGGTGCGGTAGGTATTGCCCATGCCGTCCTCCGCCACGATTTCGAAATCGGCGGCCCCGGGCGTTCCCGACGCCAGGTTCCCGTAATAGTAGTGGTCGAGGTTCTTGCCCCAGGTCGTGCCCACGCTCTTGCTGTAATAGAGCACGTGGTAGGCATAGGCCCAGTAGTCGTAGGTCTTGACGCGGGTCATGTCGCAGACCTTCGTGCCGTTCTGCCAGAGCGAGACTTTCCAGTTGCCCGAGGCGTCGGAGTTCCATACGTTGGCCACGATGCACTTCGCATCGTTCATGGCCGGGGCGTTGGCCGCCCAGCCGAAGGTGAGGCTGCCCGACTTGCCGAACACCTGCGTGGCCGAATAGGCCCGGATCTGATAGTCGGCTTCCTTGTTGGTCGACTTGTAGTACTGGTTGGCGATGGTGTTGCCCGAAATCTCGTAGACACCATACCCGTTCGGCGTGCCGTCGGCGCAGAGGTTCGCCGTCCACCACGCACCGCAGGCGGCGCCGTGGACATGTTCGAGGATCGTCTTCCCGTTACGCTTGTGGATGTATTTCTGCTGGTAATGCGTATGGCCGATCATGATGTGCGCCTCGGAGAATTCGGCCAGCAGGTCGAGCACGCCGTCGTAGTTCTCGTGGCTCTCGTCCGTCACGCTCGTACCCCCGCGGAAGGGAATGTGCGCGCAGAAGATCACGAGCTTGTCCTTGTCTACGTGCGACAAGTCCTGGCGCAGCCATTCGAGCTGCCTGTCGGTGATGCCGCCCTTGTACTTTTTCTTGCCTTCGTAGAGGACGTTGTCCATCGACACGATGTGCACGTCGCCGCGGTTGAACGAATAGTTGCGCGGGCCGAACTGCGTTTCGAAATTGGCCGCGGCATTGTCGTCCGAAGTCTCGGTCTGCAGATGGTCGTGGTTGCCGATGGTCTGGAAGACGGGCAGGTTGCGATTGGCCATCGACTCCTTCATGTTGCTCCACAGGTCGGGCGTGTCGAAGACGATGTCGCCGAGCGTGATGCCGTAGACCGGCGTGCCCTTGGCCTTGTAAGCGTCGACCGTAGCCTCGACGTCGGGGATCGTCTCGTTGACGTAGCGGCTGATCTCGGCCGTGGTCGCACACTGCGGGTCGGCGATGCAGACCAGCGTGAAATCGCTTTCCGGGGCCGGCAGCGGCGTCAGCACGAAGTCGTGGCGGTCGGCGATGTTCTTATGGACGATCTCGGCGTAGAAGAGCGGGTAGTTGTCTGCCGACGTGTTGATGGCATACCCTGCCGGCGTGCTGTAATGTACGAAGCGCGCCTTCTTGTAGCGCTCCATCTGGTAGACGCCGTTGGCATCGGTCGTGACGCAGCCGTAGCCGTCCGACACGACCACGCCCGGGATGGGGTTTCCCGACGTGTCGGTCACCAGTCCGTAGAGGGTCGTATTGCCGTCGAGCTGCGTGCCGTTGACTTCGGTTTCGACTCCCTCGTCGCCGTCATGCCCGCCGGACTTGTCGTTGCTGCATGCCAGCATCAGCGTCGCCGCCATACAGCATAATAACATGATTTTCGTTTTCATATCCTGAGTTTTTTATTGCTTATTTCCAGAGCGCGTTCTGTTCGAGGTTCGGGTTGCGGGTGATCGCCGTCTGGGGGATCGGACGCAGGTATTTCTTTTCGCCCCACGTGCGCTTGTACTCCCAGACGATATTCCCCGCGGCGTTGAGCGAGAAGGTCTGGTTGGCCCCCGTATTGGAAATGGCGATCGAATGTTCGGTATCCTCGCCCGGGCGGATGTAGAAGTCGGGTACGGGATCGCCGTTGTCGTCGGTGCTCTGCCCCGTGAAATCGTAGGTGTAGCCCGTGTTGCCGATCCAGATGCCCGTCCAGGGGTTGTTGTCGCTCGTGAGCAGGTCGCCCATGTGCCAGCGCATGTCGTCGTCCCAGCGCAGCCCCATTTCGAGGCAGAGCTCGATGCCGCGCTCACGGCGCACTTCGAGTATCCACTTGTCGGTCACGGTATTGAGGAAATAGGCCTCCATGTAGGGGTCGGCCTTGTCCGGGACGACCGGGGTCACGCCGGCACGGCTGCGCAGTTGCGCGATGGTCTGATCCCATACCGCGGCGTCCATTTCGCCCAGCTCGGCCTTCGCCTCGGCGTAGTTCAGCAGCACCTCGGCATAGCGGAGGATCGGCAGCGAATTCCAGCTCGCGGCCTTCGACAGCACGTTGTCGGCATCGTCGTCGATCGACCACTTGATCGGATGGTAGCCCGTACGGGTCACTTTCCAGTTGGGCGAATAGAGCCGTTCGCGGCCGCTGATCTTCATCTTGTAGGTCGGGCTGATGACCGTCTGCGCCATGCGGGCGTCACGGCCGTCGAACTCGCGGATGAAGTCGATGGTCTGGTAACCGTCGATGTCGGTGAACGGCGTGCCCCGGGTCGTGAGGTAGGTGTTCATGAACTTCTTGGTCATGGCGATCTTGGCACCGTAGGTCGGCGAATAGTAGTACCAGCTGGTCTCGTGGAACGCCGAGAGCTCCTTGCTGTACTCACGGCCGAAGATCACCTCCTGCGTGAGCAGCCCGGCGCTGGTGAAGAGCGAGCGGTAGGCGGTCTTCACATCGCCCGTGACGAGCGAATAGGGCCCCTTGTCCATGATCTCCTTGGCGGCGGCAGCGGCCTCGCGCAGGAATTTGTTGTCGGCGTTATACTCGGCCTGCCACGGTTTGTCGGACGACGGCTCGCGCGAGTGGTACTTGCGGAAGGTGCCTTCATAGAGGCAGACGCGCGACTTGAAGGCCAGTGCCACCCACTTGTTGATGAGCGCCGAGCCTTTCGTGAATTTGGCGTCGGAGAGGCAGTAGGTGCTTGCGAAGGTGAGGTCTTCCAGCACTTTGTCCATGACGTACTCGCGGCTGTCTCGGGGTTTCATCATCGCTTCCTTGTCGCTGGCCGCGATCGTGAAGTCGTACCAGGGCACGGCGCCGAAGGTCTGCACCTTGTCGTAGTAGAACCAGGCGCGCCAGAAACGGGCGACGCCCTCGTAGTGGTTGTAGATCTCGTCGCTCACACGCCCCTTGCACTTGTGCATATTGTCGAGCATGTAGTTCACGCGGCGAAGGTTCGTCCAGTTGCTCTCGGCCCATCCGGTCTGGTTGTCGGGCGAGACGTTGCCGTCGGGGCGCAGCAGGTCGGTCGGGATGTCCACGGCGCAGTAGTCGGCATAGATGTCGCCGCGCGTGATGGTTCCGTCGCCGGGGATCATCTTCTGGATGAAACCGTTGGCATAGAGTTCCAGGTCGGTTTCCGATTTCCAGAACTCGTCGCTGCCGATCTGGTCGTAGGTGTCGCGCGTCAGGAAATCCTCGCAGGAGGCCATTCCCGCGGCAGCGAGGGTCATCAGCGTATATAGCAGTATCTTTCTCATGGTTGCTGTCGGTTAAAATGTTACGTTTATACCCAGGGTCACGGTTTTGAGCATCGGGTAGGAATAGCCGTTACCCGTACCGTTCAGGCCCGAAGTGGTCGAGGCCGCGAAATCGGAGTCGCCGCTGGTGATGACTTCGGGGTCGAACATGTCCGTGTGCTTGAACATCGGCGAGTGGGTGAAGAGGTTCTCGCCCGACAGGTAGACCTTCAGCCCCTCGAGGCGCAGCTTCTTGCAGATGTGCTTGGGGAAGGTGTAGTCGATGGTGATGTTCTTCAGTCGGATGTACGAAGCGTCCTGCACGTAGCGCGTGTTGGGCTGCGCGAGGATCAGGCCCGAGTCGCTGGCCGAATAGCCGACCAGGCGCGGCCAGTAGGCGCCGCGGTTGGTCGGTGACCAGCGGTCGCTGTTATGCCACGGGAGTGCCATGCTGTACGGGCGGCCGTACTGTCCCCAGAAATAACCCGACTCCTTGGCCGGATACCAGTCGCGTTTGCCGACGCCCTGCCACATCATGCTGATGCCGATGCCGTTCCAGCGCACGCCGCCCTGGATGCTGTAACTGTAGCGGGGCGTGGTGTTGCCGATCTTCACCAGGTCGCCGTGGTCGTAGATCGTGTTGTTGCCGTTGTTGACGTATCCGTCGCCGTTCAGGTCGAGGTAGCGCGGGTCGCCGGCCTGCCAGGTCGCCGAACGGTTGGTGAACTTCGAATAGTTGGCCCATGTCTGCGCCTCTTCGTCGCTCTGGAACAGCCCGTCGCACTTGTAGCCCCACATTTCGCCGAGGGTCATCCCCTCGTAATAGTTGATCGAGTAGTTGGTCGGGAGCGTGCCAGTTTTGGCCGTATAGCGGGTGATCTTGCTGGTGTTGTCCCATACGGCGACTTTAATATTGTAGCTCAGGGTCTTGCCCGCAACCTTGTGGCTGTCGCGCCACGACAGGCTGGCCTCCCACCCGTCGGTGCGCATGTCGGCGTAGTTGCCCTTGGGGGCCGTCGCTCCGAAGGTGTCGGGAAGCGTCGGGCCGGCAGCTCTTCGCCCACCACATACATGTCGGTTGTCTTCTTGCGGTAGATGTCGGCCGAGAAGTTCAGGCGGCCGTTGAATGCCTCGAAATCCAGGCCGAGGTCATAGGTCGTGGCCTTTTCCCATGTCAGGCTCTTGGGAATCGGGGAGGGTGCCTGCGTGTAGTTGAACACCGAACCGTTGTTCAGCAGGCTCGACTGTGCGATCGACATCGTGGAGAGGTAGGCGTAGGCATCGCTGATGAGGCCGTTGCCCGCTGAACCGACCGATGCGCGGATCTTCAGGTTGTCGAGCCAGTTGGCGTTTTTCATGAAGTTCTCTTCCGAGATGCGCCATCCCACCGAACCCGAGGGGAAGAATCCCCAACGCTGGTTGGACGGGAACTTGGAGTTACCGTCGTAACGGCCGCTGGCTTCGAGCAGGTATTTTCCTTTGTACGAGTAGCTTACGCGGTAGAATGCGCCGACCAGTCCCCAGTCGTAGCTGCCGTTGTCCTTCAGGGTCATCGCTTCGCCTTCCAGCAGGCTGAAGTTGGGCTTGCCGGGGATGATGATGCCCTCGCGGCTCATCAGGTTGCTCTTGTAGGTATAATCTTCGATGTTCCAACCGCCCATGATACTTAGCGAGTGGGTGTCGCCCAAGCGGGGCGTGTAGGTCAGCGTGGCGCTCGAAGCGACTTTCTGGCGGTTGTAGGAGCGCTCTTCGTAGAGCGAGCCCGAGGGGCGTTCGCCCGAACTGTCGGGCCCCGTGTAGTAGGTGTAGCTGTTCACGGCCTGCCGGCGGTCGGTCTGGTTGAAATAGAAGCTCACGTCGGCGGCGGCGACCAGCACGTCCTTCAACAGGTCGATCGTGACCGCCGTGCGGTTGTTCATGTCGAACTTGCGGTCTTTACGCCACGAGTTGCCCTCGACGAAGCCTGCCCAGCCCGTGTATACGGCCGCTTCCGTCCACGTGCCGTCGGGATTGGTGACCAGAGCTACGGGGTAAGCCTGGTGGTTGAGCATGCGCGATACCGTCATCGGCGTTGTGGAGATGCCCGTGTGGCTCGTCGGCTGGTGCGAATAGCGGTACATGAAGTCGGTGGTGTTCTCCACGCGCAGCCACGGCTTTACGTTGACGATGCCTTTGGCTTTGACGTTGAACTGCTGGTATTTCTCGTCGCCGGCGTTGTAGATGCCGTCCTGCTCGAACATACGGCCCGAGACGTAGTACGATGCCACGTCACCGCCTCCTGTCACGCTGATGTTGTGCTGGTGTCCGGTCGTATAGTCCTTGTAGAATACGTCGTACCAGTTGGTGTTGCCGAAGTATTCGTAGACGTTGCGGTTGTTGACGCGCCATTTCTCATACGAGGGGTCGCTGTTGCGGCGTGCCAGTTCGTTGTACCAGGTGCGCGAGAATTTGAATACGTTGTTGATGTTCGAGGGATCCTTGCCGAATGCGTTGACATAGGATTCCAGGAACGAGGTGGTATAATCGTAGCCGTTGGTGACCATCTGGGGCTTGGTGGCGCGCTTGTAGAAGGTGAAGGTACCGTTGTAAGTCACCTTGGCACTGCCTTTCTGCGGCTTCTTGGTGGTAAGGAGGATCACGCCGAAGGTACCGCGGGCACCGTATACGGCGGTCGACGAGGCGTCCTTGAGCACCGTGATCGACTCGATGTCGTCCGGGTTTACGGTCGACATGTCGGTTTCGACGCCGTCGACCATCACCAGGGCCGAACCGCCCGAACCGATCGAGTTCTCCGCGCCGCGGATGCGCACCGTCGCGCCGCGGTTGGGCTTACCGTCGGAAAAGGTCATCGTAAGGCCGGGGATGGCGCCCTGCAACGAGCGCGAAATGCTCATCGACGAACCCATGCGCTCTTCGAGGCCCTTTGTCGAAAGGGTTTCGACGGCACCTACGATGTCGCGGCGCTTCTGTACGCCGTAGCCGACGACGACGACCTCTTCGAGGCTGGTGTTGTCTTCGCTCATGGTGACGTCGATGGTGGATTGGTTGTTGACGTGGATTGTCTGGGGTTTGTAGCCCACATAGCTGAAATTCAGGCTCTCTGAATTGTCAGCATTGATCGTGTATGTACCGTTGGCATCGGTAGTCGTGCCTTTCGTGGTACCGGGGACGGTGACGGTGACACCTATGAGTGGATTTCCCGTGTCGTCTTTAACGATACCCGAGACGGCCTTCCCCCCCCCTTGTGCCGAGGCCGGGAGCGCAAATGTCACATATAAA
>OIBQ01000633.1_pt1 | contig 9722 bp, 10 predicted proteins | sample 1581051 | NCBI WGS metagenome assembly OIBQ01 (sample SAMEA3882511, study PRJEB24775) | human gut metagenome | biome: human-associated habitat; feature: intestine environment; material: feces | place: Netherlands | collected 2009/2010
GCAGGCCATCTGAGTATGTCGCCGCAGACTGCTCCACGGTCTGCCTATATAGTACAGCAAAGCGGGACAAAAAGCAATATCGAATCTTGTTATTGTATACAATGGCTAAATTTAATGCCGGATTTCAGTCAGGTTTACAAAATGTTCAAAATCAGCGTTTTTGATGTTGACTTTGGCCTCAATGATGTATACAATCTTAACAACAGCTATCAGATTATTTGCATCTGCTTAACTGTTATCGATTTCGTCGCTTTATTTTTGAAAGTGAGGTAACAAAAATGGTCATCGGAGTATTGAAGGAAATCAAGGGCAATGAATACCGTGTGGCGGCCGTACCCGCCACCGTGCATGAGATCGTGCGTCACGGTCACACCGTGTACGTGGAAACCGGCGCCGGCGTAGGCAGCGGTTTCAGCGATGCGCAGTATGAGGCTGCCGGCGCTATCATCGCCGACACCAACACCGTCTGGGAGAAGGCCGACCTGTACTACAAGGTCAAGGAGCTGTTCCCCCAGGAGTTCAAGTGGATGAACAAGGACAAGATCCTCTTCACCTACATCCACTCCAACGCTCACCCCGATGAGACGGACACCCTGCTGAACAGCCACGTCTCCGCTGTGGCCTATGAGGATGTGCAGGACGAGGAGGGTAAGTTCCCCCTGCTGCGCCCCATGAGTGAGCTGGCCGGTAAGGGCGGCTTCCTGGCGGCCCTGCACTTTGCCCAGTCCGTCAACGGCGGCCCCGGCAAGCTGCTGGCCAACGTCACCGGCGTGGAAACCCCCATCATCACCATGCTGGGCTGCGGCGTGGTAGGTACCGGCGCTGCCGAGCTGGCTGCCGCCTTCGGCAACGAGGTGCGTATTCTGGATGTCAACATGAACACCATGCTGGCCGCCAAGAAGACCTCCCCCGCCAACATCACCTACATGATCTCCAACCGCAGCAATCTGGAGAAGTGCCTGCGGGAGTCCGACGTCATCATCAACGGCATCCTGTGGGCCAAGGACCGCAAGGATCACATTGTCTATCGTGAGGACCTGAAGCTGATGAAGCCCGGTGCCATGATCGTGGACGTGGCCTGCGACGAGAACGGCGCCATTGAGACCTGCCGGGATACCACCCATGATGATCCCATCTACTTCGTGGACGGCGTGATGCACTACTGCGTGGACAACATCCCCTCCGCTTTCTCCCAGACCGCTTCCGTGACGCTGGCCAATGCCACCCTGCCCTATCTGCTGCAGATGGCGGATAAGGGCTTTAAGAAGGCCATGGAGGATAACCGTCTGCTGCGTCTGGGCATGACCTGCTACGACGGCAAGCTGACTCTGAAGGAGACGGCTCTGAAGCAGAACCGTGAGTGGACCGACGCCGACGAGCTGGTCAAGGTCTGGTAAAACGCCATTCCCCCTATTTGATAACCAGTTTCCATTACTCCTCATCACACGGGGTGCTCCGGTGTCAGATTCCTGACGCCGGAGCAGGGAACCCCCGCAGAGTGGAAGTTCCCCCCGGCCGAGGCGAATGGAGACCTGTTATATTTCTATACCATCGCTGTCAGGCGTGTTTGCCCTTGTTCATCGGTGGTACTGCGCAAACAACACAAGCAGCAACACGAAAAAGAGAAACAACCTGAAAACTTGAGGAGGTAAATATGGATAATTATGGTATCCTTTCTCTGGCTCCTGCTCTGATCGCCGTTATCTTGGCGTTCATTACGAGAGAAGCCCTGTTCTCCATCCTGTGCGGTGTTCTGGTGGGTCTGCTCATCACCGGTCAGGACCTGCTGTTCGGCTTCACCGGTCTGATCCAGAGCGCTCTGGGTAACGCTGACTATATTTGGGTCATCGGTATCGAGGTGTTCATCGGTATCATGGTGGCCTTCTTCCAGAAGTCCGGCGCCATTGAGGCCGTGGCCAACAAGCTCAATGAGAAGCTTCACATCACACCCCGCATTGCTCAGATCATGGGCGCTGCGCTGGGTATTCTGGTGTTCTTCTCCGACTACTTCTCCCCCCTGTTCGTGGGTAACGTGATGCGTCCCATCACCGATAAGGCCAAGGTCTCCCGTGAGAAGCTGGCCTGGCTGTGCGACTGCACCTCCGCTCCCGTCTGCATCACCCTCCCCTTCACCGCTTGGGGCGTGTATGTAGCCGGTCTGGTGGTGGGCTTCGGCACCTTCGCCACGGCGGAGGCTGGTCAGGACGCCGTCATCCACTCCATCCCCTTCCAGCTGTATGGCATCCTGACCATCGTCATGATCCTGCTGGTGGCTCTGGGCTTCCTGCCTGACTACGGCCCCATGAAGAAGGCCGAGGAGCGTGCCCGCACCACCGGCAAGGTGGTGGCCGACGGCGACACCCCCATGCTGTCCCGTGAGCTGGACACCATCAAGCCCAAGGAGGGCTTCAAGTCCAACATCATTCTGCACTTCCTGATCCCCGCTCTGATCGTTATCGCCGTGACCATCGGCACCTATGTCATCATGGGCTCCGCCAAGACACTGGAGGCCTTCGTGCTGGCCGTCGCCTATCAGGCCATCGTGCTGCTGATCCAGAAGGCCTTCGATATCCGTGAGATGATCCAGGTGGCCACCGAGGGCATCAAGTCCGTGGTCAGCGCCATCCTGATCCTGTCCCTGGCCTACTGCATCAACGCCATCTCCAAGACGCTGGGTACCTCCAACTACGTCATCAGTGTCACCGAGAGCTGGATGACCCCCGTGACTCTGCTGGCTCTGACCTTCGCCGTCTGCGCTTTCATGTCCTTCTTCACCGGCACCAGCTGGGGTGTGTACGCCATCATGATCCCCATCGTGATGCCTCTGGCCTTCAATATGACCGGCGGTGAGGCCACCAATCTGGTGTACGCCACCATCGCTGCTGTCATGGGCGGCGGCCTGTTCGGTGACCACTGCTCCCCCCTGTCCGACACCACCATCCTGTCCTCTCTGGGCGCAGGCTCCGACCATCTGGCTCACACCAAGACCCAGCTGCCCTACGCTCTGACCGTGGCTGTCATCACCTGCATCGGCTACACCATCGTCGGCCTCTGCCTGAAGTAATCAGCCGATACACCATCTGCTTGTGTGTTTGTAGAAGAAACCGCCGGGTCACTATTCCCGGCATGACTACCCACCATACCGAAATCCCCCCTGTTCCGCAGGGGGGATTTTGCCCTATCCAAAATTCTGCGGCCAAGGGCCGAAAGGAGTCCTCACCATGGAACGGATGCCCAGTATTTTTAACGACGTGCTCTCCCCGGTGACGCCGGGGCCGTCCTCCTCCAACACCTGCGGCCCCTACCGCATCGCACGGCTGGCCCGTGCTCTGCTGGGGGAGCCTCCCCGCCACATCACCGTCCGCATGGCCCGCCGGGGCGGGTACTACGACACCTTTTACAGTATGCACAGCCACGAGGCCATTCTGGCGGCGCTGCTGGGACAGGAGCTGCTGCGCTGCGACCTGAGCACCATGTGCCGTCAGGCCGACGAGGCTGGGCTTTGCTACGACTTCCAATTTGTAGATGACCTGCCGGTAAGGCCCTCGGAGCTGGCGGAAATGGATCTCTCCGGCGACCGCCGCACCATCCGGCTGACAGGGGTGTCGCTGGGCGGCGGCGAGATCGAGATCACCCGTCTCAATGGCAGCGACATCCTGCTGCGGGGCAAGCGCCGGGAGACGATATGCCTCGGTCCGGAGGGCGCCCGTGTGGTGCCGGAGGACGCCGCTGCCGGCCCCGGGCAGTGGCTGGTTAGAGCCTCTGTTCCCCTTCCCCCAGCAGGAGGGAGCCGTCCCCTTCCGCACGGCGCAGGAGATGTTTGCCTATGCCCGTGACACCGGGCGTCCGCTGTTGCGGGTGGCTTTCGACTATGAAAGTGCCCTCACCGGCGCCACGGAGGCGGAGCTGCGGGCCTATGCCCGGCAGGTGCTGGATATCTGCCGCCATGCACGGCAGCAGGGCGTCCGCCCGGACAACCACTTTATCGGTGTCACCGACGCCCGTGCCGCCCGCTATAAGGCTCTGCGGGAGGGGCGGAAGCTCATCGATCTGGGGGCCGCTGACGAGGCGTGTCTGGACGCCATGAGCATCATGGAGTTCAGCAACGCCCACGGCACCATCGTCTGTATGCCCACCGGCGGAGCCTCCGGCATCGTCCCGGCGGCGGTGTACCGCATCGGGGACCAAATGGGCAAGACCGAGACGGAGCAGGAGAACGCCCTGCTGGTGGCGGGGCTCATCGGGGCCTTCTACTATCCTACCCATTACACCGGGGCCATCGGCTGTCAGGCAGAGATTGGCGTGGCGGTGTCCATGGCCAGCGCCGCCCTGTGCAGCATGATGACCGACGATCCCGACACCATCCACTGCGCCGCCTCGCTGGGCGGTCAGGTACTGATGGGACTGCTCTGCAACCCCATCGAGGGCTATGTGCAGGTCCCCTGCATCGTGCGGAATATGGCCGCCGTGCCAACCGCCGTCACCTGTGCCAATGCGGCGCTGGCGGGGATGGATCACATCGTGCCGCTGGACGACGTGGTGGCTCTGATGCTGGCGGTGGGCGAAAAGATCCGTCCCTGCGATGAGGCGGGAACGTACATTCTGAAAAAGGAGGAAGCATAAATGGATCGACAGACGCTGGCGCAGGAGATCACCCAATATCTGACGGAGCAAGGCGCTGTGCGGGTGGGCTTTGCCGACCTCCACGGCGTGACGGGGGCATCGCTGCCCTACGGCATCACGGCGCTGGTTGCGCTGCCCCGTGAGATCGTAGGGCCGTTGGTGGATCAGCCCCACCGGGCTTACTACGATACCTATCAGGCCATCAATGTGCGGCTGGACGCCATGGCAGAGGGCTGTGCCGCCCTGCTGCGGACCCATGGCTATCAGGCCACGGCCAACACGGAGGAGCATCTGCCCACCGGTGCTGAGGATCGCTCTCCCCTGCCCCACAAGGCGGTGGCCTGCCGGGCCGGGCTGGGCTGGATCGGAAAAAATAACCTCCTGACCACCCCCGACTTTGGCGGAGCCGTGCGGCTGTGTACCGTGGTGACGGATGCCCCGCTGCCTACGGCGGAGCCCATTCTCTCCAGCCGTTGCGGCAGCTGCCGAGTGTGCGTGGATGCCTGTCCCTCCTCCGCTCTGTACGGCACCCTGTGGCACACGGGGCTGGACCGGGACGATCTGTTCGACCACCTGCTGTGCGAGCGTACCGCCAAGGAGCGGACGGGACGCTCCTTTGGTATCCCCATTGCCATCTGCGGCAAATGCTTCGCCGTGTGTCCCTACACCCAGCGATATCTGAAAAGTGAATGAAAAAAGGTCTCCGGACGACTGAGCTGTCCGGAGACCTTTTTTATGGATGGGCTCGTCCCCTGCTGCCGCTTATGCCTGCCGCTCTATGCAGCGCTGGTACACATCCCACAGGTCGTCGCTCATTTCGTAGACCATGCGCCCCATGCGGATGCCCTCCGGCGTGCGGCCATAGCGGCACACGGCCAAATACTCGTCCCCCTCGTTGCAGCGGGCATAGGCCAGCATGGTATTGCCATCCTTCCGGGTCCACTCCCCCAAGGTCAGGGGCTGGCCGCAGTAGGGGCAGGTCAGGACCGTCAGCTGCGGATCCGCTTGTGCCGCAGGCAGATCCGGGTACGGCAGACCGCCTACCCGGCCCGCCAGCCGGTCTGGGCCGTAGCCGACGTAGCGCAGGCAGTACTCCTCCATGCAGCGCTCCAGATCCATGCTGCCGCAGACCCGGACGGTATTGCGGGCATCGTTGAGGGCGTCGTGGGCCCGATCCGGCTTCAGCCGCAGCAACTCCATGGCTCGCTCCAGTGAGCATTGACGGTCATCCCGCATAATCTCATGGCCGAAGATGCGCTGGAGGTCGTAGCCATCCGGGAGGGCGGCATCCAGTCCGTGCATCAGGAGGTTGTCCATCAGCACCGGCAGATCATCCGGCCCCCAGGTACACAGACAGCAGTACTCGCCGCACCAGTCCCGGAAGGCGGCATAGGCCGCCGGGAAGTCGGGGGCCTTCTCCAGCTCCTGGGGCCGTATCTTGGTGAGCTGCACCACATGGCCGTTCATGGACGGATAGAACACTGGCCGCACAAAGCTCTTGAACTCCGACATCTCTTCAAATCGGTTGTTCAGCTTCAGCGCCCCGATCTCGATGATCTCTGAGTCGAAGCGGAAGGGCCGGGTGATGGTCTCCTGCCCTGACATGGGCTGGTTCCACTCCAGATCCAGCACGATATAGGAAAATTCCTACATACTCTCTCCCCCGTCTTGAGCGGTCATCTCTTTCGGCCGCCGCCTCTTTTAAGGTCTGCTTCTTTTGATACGAGTATACCACGCTTCCCCGCCCCCGGCAAGCACAAAAGGGATATCCCATCGGGCACCCTCCGTAAGGAAGGTGCCCCGGAGCGGCTCTTGTATCTCAGATTTTCTGGATCAGGGTGTCAATCTCCGCAATGCGCTTCTTCGCCTTGCTCAGCTCCCGGCGCTTGGCGGCAAGCTGCTTTTTCTTGTCCTCCGTATCTATAATTTTATACAGCAACGCCTATGCCACTTTGCTTTCTCTGTCCTCGGCATATAGCAGAAAAGCCGCTAATAGCGGCTTTTCTGCTATATGGCGGCAAGTTTTCCGGCTTTCCCCCTCACCGGTCGTCCCGGACGTCTGTGATCTCCCCCACAAAGAGCATATGCGGCTGCCAGCCGCCCTGAAAGTCTGGGTACACCTGCGGCGCAGCGGCGTAATACGCCTGAATTTCCGGGGCCAGATCATCTCTGGAGAATTGGTGCTGATACAGCTTCTTACAGAGGAAGGTCAGATTCGCCTCCCGGAATGTCACACCCTGTCCCATGGTCACAGGCGTCAGCCCGGCAGCGGCAATCTTATCGCCGTCCCGGCCGGAGTGGGAGCCGATATAACTCAGCGCCTTTCGGCAGCTCTCCGGGTAAAAGCTCACCGTGAAAATGTCGCTGTCCCTTAAAAACTCACTGGTGTAGCGGGCCGGGTGGACATAGACCGTAACAATGGGACAGCTATGTCCCGCATGGCCCCAGATATTTCCTAGGCTTCCCCAGCTGACGGTACAGCTGTTGTAATGTGCCATGGACCCGGCGGTAACGATGGCCCACTGCTTATCAAACAGCTCAAAAATCTTGTATTCCTTCGCCTTGAATCCCTCCATGGGACACCTCCTAAATCTTCTTGTGCTCCGCCCGCAGCGGTCTATTGTGCCTCCACTCCCGCAAGCTTCAGGAATTTCTTGTCGCTCTGGATGCCCTGGGTCAGAAATTTCCCGTCCCGAAACAGGACATAGGTGGTCACCGGCGACGGCACATTCTGCGCCTGCTCCCTGCTGGTGACATGGATGACCTTCAAGGGAATATGATGCGCCTTGGCCGCCTCCACCACTCTCGGCACCCAGTAGTAGGTGAAGGGACACTGATCCGTGTAATAGAGCACGAAGCCGCTCTCCTCCACAATGGGCTGTTTGGCGCAGTCCTTGAATTTCGGCGGCTCTGCACAGGGGACAAGAGGCAGATACAGCAATTCGATCCCGCATGCAGAGGTATCCGCCGTTGTGAAGCCCTTGTGCGCCAGATACTTCGGGTCGGAGAGAAACTCACGCTTCCGTCCTTGGGCGGACAGGGTGCACAGACCCTTTCGCCCCTGCGCCTTGGCATCCCGGATGCACTCCGCCAGTAGGTCATTGGAGTAGCCATGGCCTTTCATGGCGCCGGAGACCCACAGGCAGTTAATGTAGAGGTATCCCTCCGCCTGAATGGGAACCCATGCGTGCTCCGCCGGGATATATTCGATGAAGCACTTGCCCCGCTCCCGGCTCCGGTAAAAGACAAGTCCCTCCGCAAACCGCTGCCTGAGCCATTCCTTCTTGACAAGGCTCTGTTTGCCGGACATGGCGCAGCAGATATGCTCTCCATCGATGTTGTCCTCGGTGATCCGAATATAGTCCATGGAAGCCCTCCTTTGCCTGCGGAGAATTTTCTCCGTCGCACTTTTTAATAGGGTGCCGGATAGCGGTTTTTCGCTTTTCCGGTGCCACCTTCCGTGGGTCGGAGAGATAGATCTCGTGGTGGAGCCTTGTCTCGCTGAAATTACTGACATAGCCGTTCTCCGCCAGAAATTCGTCAGCGGCACAATTTCAGCGTCATTAATCCCCACGAAAAAGCTCACATAAAAAACAAGCTCTTATTCTTCGAATACACCCGTACCACCGTGACGGTCCTACCCCGCCATGAGCTCTGTCCGTAGGCCTTAATGCCCATATGAGCTCTTCTTCCTACCTTTAGGGTATCATAAACCTCTCAGCGGAACAAGAACAAAACAAGAAAAATTTCCCGTCATAGCTGCAAGTTGGCCATCATAGGCAAAGAAAATTCCTGCCGACTTTCATCGGCAGGAATTTCGTTTTTGGCAGGGGCAGAAAGATTCGAACTCTCGACACGCGGTTTTGGAGACCGCTGCTCTACCAGCTGAGCTATACCCCTATATACATTCGCTGAATGCTTGATTATTATAGCCGATGCAAAGGGGAATGTCAAGCCTTATTTTTACTTATTTCTCATTTTTCGTGCCGCCGCAGCTGCAGCAGCTCTCCTGCGCGGCGGAATCCAGCGCAGGCAGCTGGCTTGCCAGCTGCTCCAGCGTAACGCTGTCGATATACTGGTTGATCACCTCATCCAGCCCCGCCCAGAACGGCAGGGTGAAGCACTGCTCGGACATGGGGCACTCGTTGGTCTCGCTGCCAAGGCAGGGGATGGGGGCCACGCTGCCCTCAATGGCCCGCAGGATCTCACCGGCGGTGTAGTCGGCGGGAGCCTTGGTCAGGCGGTAGCCGCCCTGACTGCCCCGCTCGCTCTTGACCAGCCCTACCCGCGCCAGCGGGGTGACGATCTGCTCCAGATATTTCAGGCTCAGGTTCTGCCGCTCGCTGATCTCCTTCAGGCTGACGGTGGTGCCCGGCGCATAGCGCGCCAGCTCCGCCATCAGGCGCAGGGCGTAGCGGCTCTTGGTGGAAAATTTCATGGTAGTCCTCTCCTTGCTGTATTTCATAGTATAGCACGTTACTCGGATTTTGCAAAGGACAAACCTCTTGTGCAAACAAAAAAGGTCTGCTATCATAGGATGGATAAGAGAATATTATAAGGAGTGAGAGTATGAGTGAGAAGATCACGGCTGCCGATGCCATCCGTCTGCTGAACGAGGCCATGCCCAGCGACAAGGTGCTGGCTATCCGCAGCCTTGAAGCGCTGGCGAAGGTTGCCAACGGCAAGGCTACCAAGATCATCATCCCCTCTGAGCTGCAGAATCTGGGCGGCGTTGTGCCCAGCATCAAGGAATTGATGACCGACCCGAAGGATGCCGAGTAAGCACCCGCTTATCCACAAACAGTAAAACAGCTCCCGGTCACGTCAGCGGCGTGACCGGGAGCTGTTCTTTTGCTATCTATTCAGGGAGATCACTTCTCCCCTTTTTCCTCATTCTGCTGTTCTTCCTGCTCGCGGCGCAGTTCCTTAATGCGCTTTTTCTCGCTCTGGACGTGGGGCCACGGCCAGGAAAAGCCCTCGTTCTGCTTGCACCAGCGGGTAAGGGGGTAGAAGGCAAAGGCCAAGCCAAAAATGTACAGCAGAGCGTACAGCAGGGCATCCAGCGTGATGAGTGCATCCAGTGCACCGATCACCGCCAC
>OIBQ01000636.1_pt1 | contig 9668 bp, 10 predicted proteins | sample 1581051 | NCBI WGS metagenome assembly OIBQ01 (sample SAMEA3882511, study PRJEB24775) | human gut metagenome | biome: human-associated habitat; feature: intestine environment; material: feces | place: Netherlands | collected 2009/2010
ACATATAGTATTTGCTTTAATGTCATCGTTTTCACCTCATACTTGCGCTGCTGTCGCAGATGGCGACCTCTCGTCACTGTTTGCCCCAACCGACACCTCTGGAATGGTAATTGTGGGATATCTTCCTGATTTTAGCAGCATTTTTGTTAAAAAGCAACCTCCGGCACTATAAATTAACTTCCCCCAAACCCTGTTTTTACCTGAAAGCCATCGGTCTTACCGATGGCTTTACATCGCTTATTTGTTCTTCAAATTCTACGGGTGCTGGCGTATAATGAGTTCACGCAAAATACCACCCATTGAAAAGGGCACAACTGCTTGTCCTTATCAACCAATGGAGGGAACGGCCCTGAAAGGAGGATCCTATGATAGCCGAACACACGCAAACCGCCGCCGAGGCCCCCGTTGTTTTACAGTGTGTTGACCTGTGCAAGTGCTATAACGGCGTCGTACAGGCCAGCGATCACATCAATTTCACCTTGCGCCGCGGCGAGGTACACGCCTTTCTGGGGGAAAACGGTGCAGGAAAGAGCACACTGATGAAAATGCTCTACGGCATCGAGCAGCCCGATGAGGGTCAGATGTTCCTTTCCGGCGAGCCAGTGGTGCTGAAAAGCCCTGCTGACGCCATTGCCCACGGCATCGGTATGGTACACCAGGAACTGATGCTGATTCCGCACCTGACGGTGGCGGAAAACATTACCCTGGGGCAGGAGGTCAGGACTAGAAGCGGACGGCTGAAAAAGCAGGAAGCGTCACGCAGTATCCGGGAGCTGGCCGCCTCCTATGGCTTAGACATAGACCCTGATGCGCTGGTGGACAAACTGACCATTGGGCAGCGCCAGCGAGTGGAGATCGTCAAGCTGCTGTATCGCAAGGCGGACATTTTGATTTTCGACGAGCCCACCGCCCTGCTGACGCCTCAGGAGTCCGACGCGCTGTTTGATGTGCTGCGCCGCCTGCGGGAGCTGGGCAAGTCCACAATTTTCATTACGCATAAGCTACGGGAGGTCTATCAAATTGCAGACCGCATGACCGTGATTCGGCAGGGCCGGATCATCGGCACCACCACCCCTCAGGAAACCGGCATGGAAAAGCTGACGCAGATGATGGTGGGCAAAACGGTTCCTACCGGGCGCCGTCGGCCCCACCCCATTGGGGAGGAAGAGGTGCTGCAGGTAAAGGGCCTCAGCGTGCAGAGCCGTGGCGGCGCCGCTGTGCAAAATGTCACCTTTTCCATTCGCTCCGGCGAGGTGCTGGGCGTAGCGGGCATCGAGGGCAACGGGCAGACGCCCCTGGCGCAAGCCCTTCTGGGCCTTTGCCGCCCCTCCTCCGGCAGCATTCTTCTGGACGGACGGGAGATCACCGGCCGCACGACCAAGCAGATTCGGGATGCCGGCGTGGGCAGCATTCCCGATGACCGGCAAGGCATGGGCCTCATCCTCAGTATGCGGCTCTTTGAAAATATGCTGCTGAACGCCTACGACGAAAAGCCCTATGCCAAAAGCCCGCTGCTGGAGGACTGGGCGGCCGCCCGCCGTGATGCGCAGGCTAAGATCGCCGATTACAGCATTGCGGCCACCAATGAGTCGGTTGTGGTCGGCACCCTCTCCGGCGGCAATCAGCAAAAAATCGTCGTCGCCCGGGAGCTTGACCGGGGCTGCCGGATGCTCATTGCCGCGCAGCCTACCCGGGGCGTTGACATCGCCTCGGCGGATTACATCCAAGGCCGTATTTTGGCAGCGGCGGAACAGGGCTGCGCCGTGCTGCTCATTTCCAGCGATCTGGATGAGCTGATCAAGGTTTCGGACCGGATCATGGTGCTGTTCCGCGGGCAGATCATGGGATTTGTGGATGCAGACAATGCCACCCGTGAGGCCTTAGGACGCATGATGCTGGGCGAAGCCCACTGATCGATCCTTTATTGATCCTGCTGCCGATTAAACGGCAGCTTAGAACTAACCGTACAAGGAGGAACTAAGATGAAGTTTACAAATGTGAAAAAGTGGCTGTCCATGCTGCTGGTGGTCTGCTCGATGCTGTCCCTGGTGGCCTGTGGGAAGTCCGACAAGGATCCGGCAGGTGACGATTCCGAGAAAGGCACCAAGGTCGCCGTTGTGTTCGCCTCCAGCGGACTGGGAGACAAGTCCTTTAACGACGCACTGTATGACGGCATGAAGAAGGCGGAGAGCACCATGGGCATCCAGTGGGTATATTCCGAGCCCAAGGATGACGCCGAGTACGAGGGCCTGATATCCGGCTATGCCGACAGCGGAGACTGCGACCTCATCATCTGCCTGGGCGGCAGCCAGAGCTCCAGCCTGGAAAATGTGGCCCCTAACTATCCGCAGCAGAAGTTTGTGATCCTGGACGCCGTGGTGGAGGGTGACAACATCCGCAGCTACACATGGCGCGATCAGGAGCTGGGCTTTTTGGCCGGCTTCCTGGGTGCCAGCCTGTCCGACACCAACACTCTGGGCTTTATTGGCGCCCACGACATCCCCTTGTGCAATCTGGGCGCTGCCGGTATGATCGCCGGAGCCCACTATGCCAACCCTGACTGCCAGGTGCTGGTGGACTATGCCAACGGCTGGGCAGAGGTCAACGGCTGCTATGAGCTGGCCACATCCATGCATGAGCAGGGCGCCAGCCTGATATACCACACCGCCAGCGCCGGCGGCCTGGGTATCCTCAATGCCGGCAAGGAGAAGAACTTCCTGACCGTCTTCTTTGACGGCAACCTGAATGCGGACGCCCCCCAGACCAACATTGCCAGCGCCATCCGGGACTTCCCCGCTTGCGCCCAGGAAGCGATTCAGGATGTCATTGACGGTAAGTTCACCGCCGGTGCCATTGAAAAGGGTCTGGCAGAGGACAGCCTGTACCTGGATTTTGACGGCTCTGCCTATCAGATCCCCGCTGATGTGATGGAGAAGTACAATGCAGCGGTGGCTGCCATCAAGGACGGCACCATCGTGGTCCCCAGCACCATTGAAGAAGCAAAGGTGTGGAAGGCGGCGTAAATCCGACACGGGGCTGAAGGCCTATCTGGCCTTCGGCCCCGCGCCTTATCGGCAGAGACATATCATCTGCGCAAGGAGGGACACTGTGAAAAAAACAAGGATTCGATTGTCGCTGTTTTCGTTGGTTCTGGCGCTGGTGCTGTTCGGGCTGACCATACGGCTTACCGGGCGGGATCCCCTGGTGGTATATTGGAGCATACTCACCGGCTCCTTCGGCAGCACCAAGAGCTTTCTGAATGTGCTGGCATATATGCTGCCGCTGATCATGACCGGCCTCGGTGCGGCGGTGGCCTTCCAGAGCGGTGTTTTCAACATCGGCGGTGAGGGACAGGTGCTGGTGGGCGGACTGGCCTCCGTTATTGTGGGCCTGACGGTGCCGCTGCCGGCGCCGTGGGGCTGGCTGCTGGCGCTGCTGGCGGGCTTTGCGGCCGGTGCTCTGTGGGCGCTCCTGCCCACCCTGTTTGCCGGGCGAAACCTGACCTCCCTTTCCGTGGCCACCATTATGATGAACTCCATCGCCGCACTGCTGACGGAGTATATTGTCAAGAGCTATTTTCAGCGTCCCGGCGCCAGCAACACGGAGACCGTGGTTGTTAACGAGGGCAGCATTTTGCCGCGCATTTTCCCCAGCACGCAGTTTAACTACGGCATCCTTGTGGCGCTATTCTGCGTAGTCGTTGTAACCTGGATGCTGTATAAAACCCCCTTTGGCTTTTCCCTGCGGGCCATGGGCAGCAACCCCCGTGCCATGCAGCAGGCCGGACTGCCGATCTATGGCCGGACGATCGCCGCCATGTGCATCAGCGGCGGCCTGTTTGCCTTGGGCGGGTCCATCCAGTGCCTGGCGGTATATAAGCGCTTCGTCATGGGCTTCTCCCCGTGGCCACCCTTGCCATGAATTCGCCTGTGGGCGTGCTGCTGAGCGCCTTCCTGTTCGGAATGCTGCGCTCCGCCTCCATCAGCATGAGCCTGACCAGCCAGGTGACAACGGAGATGATCTCCGTGCTCCAGGGCTTTATTGTCATGCTGGTGGCCTCCCCGGATGTGTGGAATGTGCTGGGCCACCTGTGGCAGCGGCTCAAGAGCTGTGTCGGCCGGGGCCGGAAACAGGAAGGAGCTGCTGAATAATGGATTTTTGGATCTCATTTGCCAACTTTTTTGCCTCTGCCATCCGACTGACCGCACCCATTGCACTGGGCACTCTGGCCTGCACCATCAGCGAGCGGGCCGGCGTCATCAACATCGGCATTGAGGGCTCCATGCTCTTCAGCGGCTTTCTCGCCGCCGTAGGCGCCTACTATACGGGCAGCCCCTGGGTAGGGCTGCTGTGCGGCTGCGTCGCCGGTGCATTTCTGGCGCTGATCCTCGGGGTGCTGGCCATTTACTGCAACGGCCAGCAGATCGTGATCGGCATCGGCCTCAACCTCTTCGGCCCGGGCTTTGCCTATATGCTGATGCGCGCCCTGTGGGACACCACCGGCATCTCCCCGTGGGTGGAGGGCTTTCAGGCCGTGAATATCCCTCTGCTCTCCCGCATCCCCATAGCGGGCACCATGCTCAGCGGCTACCCGGCCTGCATCTATCTGGGTCTGCTGGCGGTGGCGGTTATGCAGTATCTGCTGCATCGAACCGCATGGGGCCTGCGGATTCGTGCCGTGGGCGAAAACCCCGCCGCCGTGGCCACGCTGGGCATCAATGTCTACCGCCTGCGAATGCGTGCGGTGCTTCTGGGAGGCGTTTTTGCCGGCATGGGAGGCGCTGTCATGTGCCTCAGCTCCGCCAATGTGTTTGTCAATGATATGTCCGCCGGGTCCGGCTTTATGGCCTTTGCCGCCAACCAGTTCGGCCAGTGGTCTCCCGTCGGCGGCTATCTTGCCACGCTGCTGTTTGGCGTGATGCAGGCGCTTCGGATGCGCCTGCAGAGCTTCGGCATCGCCACGCAGCTGACCCAGATGCTGCCCTATCTGGCCGCGCTGATCGGCATCAAGCTCACCGGTATGCGGATGCGGGCGCCGGCGGCCAATGGCACCCCCTATCCCCATCCGCTCTCCGCTCCCTGCCTGCGCCGGAAAAGCGCCGGGGAATCACAGTCGAAAGGATCGAAGGCATGAATATTACATTTCACGAATGCAGATATATTCTGCACCTGAAGGATTATGACAGCGGTGTCTTTTTCTACCGCGAGGTACTGGGCCTGCAGCCCAACTATAACTGGTCCATCGTCCCCGATCAGAAGGGCTACCGCTTCTACATGGGCAGCGGACGGCTGGAGATCACCCAGATCCCCTTTACCCCCCGGCAGGGACACAGTGAGTTTTTGGCCCAGTGCTCCGACCTGCCCCTGTGCATGGAGCGGATTTTGGAGGAAATGCCCCACATCGAGATCCTCTCTCAGGATGCCCGGCAGGTGACCCTCCGGGACACCGAAGGCAATCTGGTGCATCTGCTGCAGGACGACAGCCCCTGCAGCGGCGGCGATGTGGATAAAACGGATATGTTTACCGGCACCTTTACCGGCGTGCTTTATGAGGATGATTTGGCGGCGGCGCAGAGCTTCTACTGCGACCGACTGGGGCTTCCGCTGCTGGAGCGGCAGGCAGATGCGTTGCTGCTTCAGGCCGGCGATGCACAGCTGCTGCTGCGCAGGCGTCCGGCAGGCTGCACCCTGGGCCCGTCCATGATCGGCTTGGAGGCCAGCAGCGTCAACAAGCTGTACGACCGGTTCAGCCAAAGCCCGGACTATAAGGAGGCCGGGGTGCTGCGTGACACGGACTTTGATGCGCGGCGGCTGTTCCAAATGTACGACCCCAGCGGCAATGTGGTGGAGATCTACGCCTACCTGCGCAATGTGCGAGAGGAAATTATGATGCACTGATTATGGAAAGGGGAAAATATGTGGCGCAAAGAATACAGAATCGTTTATTATTCCTGGGAGTTTGACACCCTGCAGTCCTTTTATCGGGATCTGCTGCGTCTGCCCCAGATGTATGGCTGGTACACCAGTCCGGTGGATCGCGGCTGCAAGTTCAAGATCGGAGACAACCGCCTGGAATTGATCTGCCGCCATCCCACTCTGCCCCAGGGTCCTGCGGGAATGCGGTTAGAGGCAAAGGACATTGAGCTGTGCTACGCCAACCTGAAAAAGGAGCCTCGGGTCACCGTTATCCGCCCCCTGCAGTCATCCGTGGGGTGAATACAGCTTCTGCATCAAGGACCCCGTGGGCAACTGGGTGGAGGTCTACCAGCGCTCCGAGCAGTATCGGCCCATGGGGGCCGATGACGGCGGCTGCTACTTTACCGATGAGTATACCGCCATTCTTTTTGCAGAGGATCTGGAGAAGATCACCGCCTTTTACCGGGATTCCATGCAGATGCCCGTGGTCACCTCCTGGGATCGGGGTCCCGAGGATCGGGGCTGCCGCCTCCGCTCTGCCGGCGGCTTTACGGATATTCGGCAAAAGACGGAGAACACGCCCCAGGGCCCTGCGCTGACCACCATTGAGGCCGAGGATGTCAACGCCTGCTTTGCGTGGCTGGAGAGCCGTGACGATGTGGAGGTGCTGCTGGGGCTTACCGACACCTGGTACGGCGACCGGATTTTCCAGATCTGCGATGAGGAAAAGAATGTGGTGGAGGTGCTGGCCTATCGCCGCAATATGAAAAATCGGGACACGCTGCCGCATGAGGATCCGTCATGAGGGAAAGGATACTGATTCGAAACGCGGATGCTGTGGTGACCTGCGATCCGGCGGATCGGGTGCTCTATAACAGCGACATTCTCATCTGCGGCAATCGCATTGAAGCGGTGGGGAGCAACCTTGCCGCCGGTGACGCCCAGCTCATTGACGCCGCAGGCAAGTATGTTTACCCCGGCCTTGTTAATACACACCATCATTTTTTCCAGGCATTTGTTCGCAATTTGATGACGATTGACCGCTCGGGGCTGACGCTGATGCAGTGGCTGGATGACATCTATAAGGTTTTCGTCCGTATCGACGGGGATGTGATTTTCTATGCCAGCGCCGCCTGTATGGCAGACCTTATTAAACACGGCTGCACCTGCTCGGTAGACCACCAGTACTGCTACACACCGGCCACTGGCAAGCAAGGGGTGGACCGGCAGATGGAGGCCGCCCGTCTGATGGGCTTTCGCTTTTTGGCCGCCCGCGGCACCAACACCCTGCCCCGCTGGAAGGGCAGCACCATTCCCGATGAGATGTGCGAGACAACAGCGGAGTACCTGGACGACTGTCAGCGTCTGCTGGCGCTCTATCACGACCCGGAGCCTTTCTCCATGCGGCAAATCGTGTTGGCCCCCTGCCAGCCCATCAACTGCACCGAGGACACCTTCCTGGAGACCATACGCCTGGCCCGCAGCGCCGGCGTCCATATGCACACCCATTTGTGCGAGGGGGAAAACAGCAGCATGGTGCGCCGCTTTGGCGTCCGCTCTCTGGAATGGTGCCGCCGCATCGGCTTTGTCGGCAGTGACATTTGGCTGGCCCATGGCCGCGAAACGCTGCCGGAGGAATATGCTCTGCTGGCGGAAAATCACATGGGCATTTCCCACTGCCCCGCCCCCACCATGCTGGGCGGCAGCGAGATTTTGGACATCCCCGGTATGCGCAAGGCCGGCATACCCATAAGCCTCGGCGTGGATGGCTGCGCCACCAACGACGGCTCCAATATGCTGGATACCCTGCGCCTGGCATACCTGATGCAGACCTTTCTCAGCAAAAAGCGGGGCGGTTGTCCCTCCCCCTATGAGATGCTAAAGCTGGCCACTGTGGGGGGCGCTGAGATGATCGGGCGTCCGGAGCTGGGGCAGCTTGCCGCCGGGAAGGCGGCGGACCTCTTCATGGTCGATGCCCGGCGTCTGGAGTACGCCGGTGCTCTCCATGACCCCGCATCCATGCTTGCCAAGCTGGGTGTCACCGGCCCCGTCTGGCTCACCATGATCAATGGCCGTGTTGTTTATCGGGACGATCATTTGACCGGCGTCGACGAGACGAAGCTGCTGCAAGAGGGCGAGCAGGTCTGCACCCGTGTGCTGCGGGATACCTGCGAGGCCTTTGCACCCTATCGCCGTAATCCACAATAGGAGGAAAGGAACATGTCATATCTGGACTTTCAGCTGCTTCTCTATGTGCCGTCGGAGCAGTATGAGCCTTGCCGTACCTTTTACGAGCAGGTATTTGCGACACAACCGTTCTATGGCTGGGACGAGGGGCCGGAGGATCGCGGCGTTAAGTACGATCTCGCCGGCACAAAGCTGGTGCTGCTGACCCAGGAAAATCCGTTCCCCACCTCCGGCGACGTACATTTCCAGCTGCAGGTGCCGACTCTGGAGGACATCTACCCCCGGGCGCAGGCAGCCGGTGCCGTCACCCAGGAGCCTTTCTTCCGCCCCTACGGCTGGCATATGTTCCGCATGGCTGATCCGGCGGGAAATCACATCAATATTTATACGGTGCCAACCACCACCGAATAAAGCGCACCGAAACCGTAAAAATTAAAGGATGCTCTTCACGCCCGGAATTAAAAAGGGAGGCAGCTTATGAAACAGAACCGTCTCGTAAGCCGCCTCCCTTTTTTCGTTTTTAATTGCCAAGGTTCACGGCATCACCCGGCGGGCCACGCGGATAAAGTCCTCCTTGCCGAAAATCACCGGCACCGGGTATACGGGGTTGGCCTCCGCCTCCGCCCAGGCGGCCATTTGAGGCAGGTCCTCCGAACGAATACAGGGAAAGCACTCCGGAATGCCCAGCGCCCGGTTCATGCGGTAAATGGCCTCTACCGCCTGCCGGGTAAGGCTTCGGGTCTCCCGGGTGTTATAAAAGCGGCCGATGTAGGCCTCCACCGCATGGGTCAGGGCGTCCAGGCCGGTCTCCGCCGTGACGCCGGCCGGCAGGGACACCGTCAGCGTCGGGTCCAAAATGGCCCACCGGGGAATCAGACACAGATCATTCACCGCATACTTGTGGTGGGTCTCGTCCGTAACCACGGCGGCGATGGTGGTCTCCGACCCGGTCCCGGCTGTGGTGGGCACCGCCGCAAAGGGGACGATTTTTCTGCGGACCTTCAAAAGCCCCTTCAGCTGCCCCACATAGCGGTTGGGCCGGGCCAGCCGGGCCGCTGCGGCCTTGGCTGCGTCCATGGGACTGCCCCCACCGATGGCCACCATGCTGTCGCACCCCTCCGCCCGGAATTGGGCCACGATCTGCTCCACCGTCTCAATTTTTGGGTTGGCCGTGACGCCGTGGAAGCCGCTCCAGGCCGGGAGCTTTTCCGCCATGGCAGTAAATTCCGGCGCGGCGCATTGGCGGCGGCTTGCCACGATCATGGGCTCTTTGCACCTGGCGTCCGCCAGCAGCTCCGGCAGCCTTTGCAGGCTCCCGGCTACGGTGATGCATTCCGGCCTGCGCTAGGGCAGTACCCGGGCCTCCAGGCCGAAGCAGGCCTGAAACACCCGACAGTATATTTTTTAAGCAGCATAATGCGTACATCCTTTCCATGGACTATTACGCCGCATTTTAGGCGGGATTGCAAGGCGGAATGGGGAGATGGATATTGTAGGGGCGGACGGCTCCATCCGTCCAGTGCGGTAACGCAACATTTTGTAGGGCAGGACCCGTGTGCCCTGCC
>OIBQ01000638.1_pt1 | contig 9630 bp, 6 predicted proteins | sample 1581051 | NCBI WGS metagenome assembly OIBQ01 (sample SAMEA3882511, study PRJEB24775) | human gut metagenome | biome: human-associated habitat; feature: intestine environment; material: feces | place: Netherlands | collected 2009/2010
ATCTCGATTCAGACAGCACCCCAGATCCGTCTGGTACAGAACAGTGATACCATGATCATTGTGAGTGTAAACAACGATACAAAAGAAGTGCGTATGGTTTCCGTATACAGAGATACACTTCTCAATGTTGGAGATGATACCTATACGAAGGCAAATGCAGCCTATGCGCTGGGTGGTCCGGAACAGGCGATCACCATGTTAAATACAAACCTGGATCTGGATATTTCCGATTATGCGACGGCTGATTTTTCCGCACTTGTAGAAGTGATAGATGATCTTGGCGGTCTTGATATTCCGTTATCTTATGCGGAAATTGAACATATGAATAACTATTGCGTGGAAACATCCAAGCTGACAGGAAAAGACTACACTCCGCTCGAGAAACCGGAGCCAAAGCCGGAAGATCAGGAAGCAATTGTAGGAACTTATCATCTGAACGGCGTACAGGCGACATCCTATTGCCGTATCCGTTATACTGCAAGTCTGGATATGGGACGTACAGAGCGTCAGAGACGAGTACTTGGAATGCTCTTTGATAAGGCGAAGATAGCAGGTCTTTCTTCTATCTTTAAGATTATGGATGATGTATTCCCGATGGTTACAACATCTCTTTCAAAGCAGGATATTCTGGGACTTATTCCGACTCTGATCGGATATAAATTTACAGACAGTACGGGATTCCCGCAGAAGTTTAAATTCTCCAATATCAAGGGAAGTATTATTGTTCCTACTGATCTTGAGAACAATGTAGTTGAACTTCACAAGTTCCTGTATGATGATCAGGATTATACTCCGTCTTCTGAGGTAGTGGCCCGCAGTAATAAGATACTTGAGATCGTCGGCGGAGAAAGTAAGCTGGATGATGCAGCCAAGACTACGACACAGGACACTGATACCACAAATGCAAATGACACTTTTGTATGGTCCGGCGATAATACCTCCGGCAGTACGGATAACAGCGGCGATTATGATTATGACAATGATTATGATAACGGTGGTTATGATGGAGGTTATGATAATGGCGGCGGAGATTATGGCGGCGGTGGCGATTATGATAACAGTGGTGATGACGGCAGTTATGATAATGGCGGCGATGACACCGGCAGTGACACTGGTGGTGGAGATTACGACGGCGGCGATGACACCGGTGGAGATGAGACCGGCGGCGACGATGGATTCAGCGATGATTCAGCAGCAGATTCCGGAGCAAGTTTTGAAGAACAGTAACAGGGAACTGCTATAAAAATATAAATAATAGAAAAGAGGACCATCTGTTGGAAAGGATGGTCCTCTTTTCAGATAAGGAGTGTTGAGGATGACGCATAAGGAAAAATATAATGACACTGCGACAGTTGATGTAATCATTCCAGCCTATCGTCCCGGCAGAGAATTTGGAGAACTGCTGCACAGGCTGGAAGAACAGGAATACCGTCCCCGCAGGATTCTGGTTATGAATACGGGAGAGCAGTACTGGAACAGAGAATGGGAGAAATGTCCGATCCTTGAGGTTCATCACCTGGAACAGAAGGATTTTGATCATGGCGGAACCAGAAGAAGGGCAGCAGAACTTTCGAATGCAGATATTATGATCTTTATGACACAGGATGCTCTCCCTGCTGACAGAAAAGTAATTGGAAATCTTGTCTGTGCTGTCAGTGAAAATCCGGGTGCAGGAGCAGCCTATGCAAGACAATTACCCAGGGCAGACTGTCGCTTTCTGGAACGTTATACCCGTTCTTTTAATTATCCGGAGCAGTCCTCGGTAAAGTCGCTGGCTGATATTGATAAGTACGGGATCAAGACCTATTTCTGTTCTAATGTGTGTGCGGCCTATGATAAAGGGATTTATCTGAAAACAGGCGGTTTTACAGAGCGGGCGATTTTCAATGAAGATATGATCTGTGCCGGAACAATGATTCAGAAAGGCTATTCAGTTGTCTATGCGGCAGATGCGAGAGTGTATCATTCCCATAATTATTCCGGAAGGCAGCAGTTTCACAGAAACTTCGATCTGGGAGTATCCCAGGCAGAGCATCCGGAAATTTTTGAAGGAGTACCTTCTGAGGGGGAGGGAATCCGTCTGGTAAAAAGAAGCCTGGGCTATCTGATAAGGACGGGACACTTCTGGCTGATTCCTCAGCTGATCTGGCAGAGCGGAATGAAATATGCAGGATATTTTCTGGGGAAAAGATACAGAAAACTTCCCCGGAAAGTTGTTCTTGCATGTACCATGAGTCCATATTACTGGAACAGAAAATAAAGTTAAGAGGATGACCTTAAGACACTCCAATTTACGATAATTGTCACATTTTGAACACAATTAATTGATATACTGATTCCAGAGTTCAGGAGAAGAATTGCTGTAACTGTGCAGAAATAAAACAGTTACAGATCATTGTTTATTTCGGGGAGTGTTCCGATAAACAGTAATACAGGAACAGAAGGGAGCAGATTACATGAATGATGAAAGAAACCTGGGTGAAAAAACAGATGATTCCGGTCAGCAGCCCAGATATGAACATTATCAGTTCCATGAAGAACAGAGAACTGTTTTGAAACCATCCGGTCCCTCTGGACACAGAAGAAATCAGAATTCTTTTCAGAAAAAAGCAGGGGCGACAATCGCACTGGCTGTGATCTTTGGCCTGGTGGCGGCAGTTGTATTTCAGGCGGCAAATTTTGCAGCAGACAGATTCCTGAATACAGGTAAGTCTTCGGTGCAGATTAAAACTACAGACAGTGTGGATCTTCAGGAAACGGCATCAGATGACAGCACTGCCGATAAGGTGCTGTCTGACTCTGAGAATGGAACAGTAGCAGCAGTGGCTCAGGCTTCCATGCCTTCTGTAGTTGCGATCACTACTGTCAGTGTTCAGGAAATACCAAGCTTTTTCGGATATAGTTCCCACCAATATAAGAGTGCGTCAACAGGTTCAGGGATTATCGTTGGAGATAATGATGATGAGCTTCTGATCGCAACGAATAATCACGTGGTGGATGGAGCTACAACTCTGAGTGTCTGCTTTATCGGGGATGATGTGGCAAATGCAGAGACAGAGACTGTGAATGCGGGAGATAATGGAGATCTGAATGTAGAGGATGCGGTCAGTGCCAAGATTAAGGGTACAGATGCTGATAATGATCTGGCAGTAGTTGCGGTGAAGAAATCGGATATCCCTGAGGACACTTTAAATCAGATCAAGATTGCTCAGATAGGAAGTTCGGATGATCTGGCAGTAGGGCAGCAGGTAGTTGCGATCGGTAATGCGCTTGGATATGGTCAGTCTGTAACATCAGGCTGGATAAGTGCATTGAACCGGACGATTTCTACAGATGACGGAACGAACAGTACAGGACTGATCCAGACGGATGCGGCAATCAATCCGGGTAACAGTGGTGGTGCACTTTTGAATATGAAAGGCGAGCTGATTGGCATCAATTCTGCAAAATACGCAGACAGTGCTGTGGAAGGTATGGGATATGCCATTCCTATTTCCAAGGCAAAGCCTATTCTGGAAGAACTGATGAATCGTGAGACCAGGGAGAAAGTAGACAGCAGCAAAAAAGGATATCTGGGAGTAAGTCTTGCCAGTCTGACCACAGAGGCAATTGAGATGTATAATATGCCCACAGGCGCTTTTGTAAGAAATGTGGAGAATGATTCCCCGGCACAGGAGGCAGGTATCTGTAAAGGCGACATCATTGTAAAATTCGACGGACAGAAAGTCAGTGATGGTGATGATCTGCTGGATAAACTGCAGTATTATAAATCGGGAGAGAAGATTGAGGCAGTTATTGCAAGAGCCACTAATGGGGAATATGAAGAAAATACTATAGAGCTGACTCTCGGCACCAGACCGGACAATGAATAAAACAAAAGACATCGCCCATGCGGCGGTGTCTTTTATATATTATCAGTGAACAGTAACCCGGGCAAGATTCTTTTTTGTGTTTATAAAACTTTCATTTTGTTATAAGGGAATTGTATGATATAATTCAGTTAAATAAGCGTAATGATCCAGCAGCCTGCTATCCTGCAGGAGCACTGTACTGTTACGAATAAGAGGATATAGAAAGGAGTCATTATGAGCGAGAACTATAATGATGATGAAATAATAGACAGCAGCGAAGATACAGAGAAAAAGAGAAACAAATCCGAAAAATTCTGTTTTCTCTGCCGCAGACCTGAGAGCAAGGCCGGTCCGATGATCGAACTTCCCAATAACATACATGTCTGCACGGATTGTATGCAGAAGAGCTTTAATTCTATGAATCAGCAGTTTAATGAGGGTAAGTTCAATTATTCTGACCTGTTGAATATGCCGAATGTGAGCATGATCGATCTGGGCAGCTTCCAGAATCCGGTGCAGCAGCCAAAGAAAGAAAAAAAGAAAAAAGAGAAGAGATGGAAAAGCGGGAAAGAGAAGCACGGAAACCGAAACGGTTTCGTTGAAAGAGAATTCTGGTGAAAAAAAGCCCCGGGGCGGTTGATCCGCACCCGGGGCTTTTTCTGCCCGAACATCTGGGAGGACTGAAAAAAGGTCAGCAGCCGCATCCGCAGTTATTGCTGTTGCCGCATCCACAGCCGTTGTTGTTCCATCCGCCGCAGCAGAACAGAAGAATCAGAACGAGCCAGCAGTCGGAATTGCAGCCATTGTTGTTGTTTCCGCATCCACCTCCGCCGCAGCAGGAGAGGAGAAGCAGAATCCAGATAATACTGCAGCCATTGTTTCCGAACAGGTTGTTGTTGGAAACACCGCATCCATTATCGCAGCCACAGCCGTTGTCACATCCGCATCCACAGTTTGTAGCAGCTAAATCACTCATGTTTGTTCCTCCAAAGGAATCATTTTGCTTACAATTCATGATATGAAAAACTGCCGGGCGGGGTTACTCTTAAAGAGAAAAATTCAAAGACCCTACAGACTGCGTCCCTGAAAATCAAAAAGCTCTTTCACCGGAATGTCAAGTGCCTCAGCGATATCGAACAGAAGATTCAACGAAATAGAGGTTTTTGTATTTGGCGCTTCGATGTTGCTCATATGGGTACGACTGATATGTACCGCCTCGGCAAGTTCGGCCTGCGTCATTCCTTTTGCTCTTCGGTAGTAGGCAATCGTAAGTCCAAGAAGGCGAAGATCGTTCAAGCGTTCGTAATTCATAGTCAGGAATCCCCCTTTTAGTTTTATAAATATAATGATAATACGTAATGATACAACGGAAAACAATCAAAAACAAGGCAGTTGCACATTAAAAGTTTGCATCAACAAACGGATATACCATAGAAGCAAACCTGTGAGCGGGAAAATCAGTTTGTCATAAGGCTTAGAAAGCTCTGATATAACTGCAATCTTCCGTATCCCCACTCGCGGCTTGGATAAGTAATGGTATCAGTTCGGCCAGCGCCGCGGATCAGATAGTTTTTCAGCTCCTGCGCCGTAAAATAGCGGGATGGGGTGCGTTGAATGCCCCATTGCAGGAAGAGAGCGGCAGCACCGGATGTAATGGCAGCGGACGCGCTTGCGCCGCTCCGGTTTTCGTAGGAGCCTGCCGGTCCCGGTCCGGTGACGGAAATCCCGGGGGAAGCAAAATCGGGTTTGATTTCACCAAGCCGGGTAAAGCCGCGTCCGGATTCCGGTGAAAAACTGTTATTGGATGCCTGATAGGTGGAGGGAGACAGAACGGGAACGGTGGCGGAGGGTGTCGTCAGTGTCGTGTACGGGTCGGGTTCCAGAAAGATCACATCGGAAGTGGAAAATCCGGTAATCGGAAGCCAGACGTGGAAATCGGGAGGGGAAGGAAAGGCGCGGTAAACCTGAAGTGTCCAGATGCCGGGCGTCGGATCCAGCATGCGGATCAGGATGAGCTGGCTGCCGGTCGTCGTCTGAACGACTTCGTAGTTGACGTAGATGACGGTGCGTTCCAGAACAAAGGTGATCCTCTGTTCCTGAGTCAAAGAGACGGGAATCCGCGGAATCGTTTCTCCGCCGGGAGAGCGGAATCCGACGGAAAAAAGCTGCGGAACCTGTCCCCAGAACTCCAGGACAAAACCGCGGCTGCCTTCGGAAACGAGAAACTCCACATTTTTCGGGGAGTCATTTTCGGATACGGAGCCATAATAATGGTGAGCGGCGTTTCCCTCGTTGCCGGTGGCGCAGACCGGAATAATGCCCGGCGTATTTCCGTAGCGCGCCAGCGTCAGAGCGATGGGAAGGGTTCCGGAATGACTTCCCTGATTTGTTCCAAGTGCCAGACAGATGACCAGTGGTTTTCCCTCCCTGGCTGCGACTTCGTTTAGAAAACGCATCGCAGAGAGAAGATCATCTTCTTCAAAGACGGGAGCATTGGTGGAGACAAGATAAAAGTCTTTCAGATTCTGTTTCGCCGGTTTTAACTTAACAACAGCGAAATCGGCTTCCGGTGCAGCACCGAGAAAGCCGGCGGACGCATTCGGAGTACCGCCAGCGACTCCGGCGACGTATGTTCCGTGTCCGTCCGGATCCGTGACCGGAACGACAGAAAGAGGATCCCTGCTTCGAAGCGCATCGTCAAGGTCTGACTTTTCGTAGAGACTGCCATAGGGAAACTGCGGCGGCGGTGTGCCTGTGCGGTCGGTCTGATCCCAGATGGAAAGAATCCGGCTCTGGCCGTTGCTGCGCAGAAAGGCAGGGTGGCGGTAATCGATGCCGGTGTCCAGAAAACCCAGGATTACATTTTTGCCGGTATACCCGCCGCCGTAGAGATTCTGCGTCTGTACAATGCCGGAGACTTCTAAAGAGAGGGTGGAAAGCGGCGTGAAAAGTTTCGGGAGTCCGGTAAAAAGAATTTCACCAAAGAGATTTTCCGGGAGCAGGCTGCGCTCGAGAAAGAGAACGGAATACTGCGAATTCAGTGTAAGAAGGGCACTGGATTCCGGAAAGAGCATCTGGTACCGCTCGGACTGTGCCACGTAATTCTGAATCAGAATGTTGATGTAATCGTTGGAATAGATGATGTCCGTAAGATCCATAAAGAGATCCTTTGTTTTTGAAGGTATTGTATGCAAACCATACAGAAAAGTATGCATGCTCAAAAAAGAAATCCCCCTACCGGGTGCAAGATCTGCACGGTAAGGGGAAAGAAAACGAAATCAGCTTTCCAGAAGAGCGCTGATATCCTGCTTTGGTACTTCCATCGGATAATGACTGTCGAAGCATGCACGACAGATCGGCAGGTCACCGACCATGTTCTGGAGCTCTTCGATCGGCATGTAGCCCAGGGAGTCCGCTCCGATCTGCTGGCGGATTTCCTCGGTGGAATGGGAGCTTGCGATCAACTGCTTGTTGGAAGGCACATCGGTTCCAAAATAGCATGGATACAGGAACGGCGGGGAACTGATACGGACATGAACCTCGGTCGCACCGGCTTTTCGCAGCATCGTAATCAGATTCGAAATCGTTGTTCCGCGGACAATGGAATCGTCAACGAGGACAATTCGTTTTCCTTTTACGACGGATTCCAGAACACTCAGCTTGATTTTTACGCTGGATTCCCGTTCCTTTTGTGTCGGTTTGATAAAGGTACGGCCGACATAGCTGTTTTTGTGGAAGGCAAGACCGAACGGAATGCCGGATTCTTCGGAATAGCCCTTTGCGGAGGCAAGTCCGGAGTCCGGAACGCCGCAGACAAGATCTGCGTCAACCGGATAGGTCTTTGCAAGCGTTGCGCCGCCGCGGATTCTGGCTTCATAGACACTGATGTTGTCTATTTTGCTGTCGAGGCGGGCAAAATAAATATATTCAAAAATACAATGCGCTTTTTTTACGTCAACCGGCATAAATTCGGATTTCAGATTTCCGGTTTTGTCAAACGTTACAATTTCTCCCGGAGCGACATCGCGGACGAATTCAGCGCCGATCGAAGTGAGGGCGCAGCTTTCCGAGGCGAGAACCCAGGCGTTGTCCCGCTTTCCGATGCAGAGCGGTTTTAAGCCGTATGGGTCGCGCACGCCGATGAGTTTTCTCGGGCTCATGATGACAAGGGCATAGGCGCCGCGGATTTCTTTTACCGTGCGCAGAATCGCTTCTTCTACCGTTTTGGAATGAACGCGTTCCCGCGCAATGCCGTAGGCGATGATTTCAGAGTCAATCGAAGTGTGAAAAATTGCGCCGGTGTTTTCCATCTGCTCGCGCAGTTCCATAGCGTTGACCAGATTTCCGTTGTGCGCAAGGGCGAGGGAGCCTTTCAGATAATTCAGAACGAGTGGCTGTGCATTCTCTACGGTAGTGGAACCGGTGGTAGAGTACCGGACATGGCCGATGCCGATATTGCCGGACAGCTCTTCTAATTTGGATTCTTTGAAAACTTCGTTGACAAGGCCAAGGCCTTTGTAGGATTTCACATGGCCCTTTGGACCGCTGGTGTCAGAGACGGCAATTCCGCAGGACTCTTGTCCTCTGTGCTGCAGGGCGGAAAGGCCATAGTAGATCGAAGGACTGACGTCGGCACCATCCAGATCGTAAATGCCGAAAACACCACATTCCTCCCGGAGACCGGTATCATAACAATTGTTTGACGATGGCTGCATAGGTATTCTCCTTTTTTCAGTTGTAGACCTGCATATTTTAAAAAACATTGATTATCATACTCATTTTTGCGGATGATGTCAAGAAAATCGTGATATGTATAAAATATGGTGCAGAAATTTAGGATTTCGTGGAAAATGTCGAAAATAATAAAAAATAGTAGAATTTTTTTCTCTCGCACAAGATAGATTTAAGTCGGTTGAGGGATTAGAAAACGCCGGAAACTCGCATAAACTCTATGTTTTTGCGGGTTCTCGGCGTTTCTTTTATCGCCTGTTTTGGTGGTGCGTTTTCGGCTAATGGTGCCCAAATGGTGCCCAAATCCCACGCGGGGCTATAAAAGGCTATAAGAAGCAGTAAAAAGATAAGGCGGTTAAAGCTCAATTTCGCTGCTCTTTTTCTTCGCCGCACTCTTTGCTTTCTTCGGCTCGGCTTCCTTTGCCTTTGCCGGGTCTGCCTGTTTGACAGCCCCATGATAAGCGTCCAGGACTTCTTTTTTCCGTTCAAGCCGCACGTCAACATAGCGGGCAGTAACGGCTTCAAAGTTCATAGACAATCCAAGCGATACGCCGATACCCGCAAGCGTATGTCCTAACACTTCGCCTACGGTGTAGAAGTCGCCCGTCAGTTGGTGCATATTCGTAGCCGCCGTATGGCGTAAATCGTGAAAGCGAATATGCGGCATATCCAAATCTTCAAGCAGTTTTCCAAACTGTGAAGATACCCACGACGCGGAGATAGGGGAACCGTCCGGCTTTGCTACAACAAGGTCATTGTCATAGTAAGGTTTCCCGTCTTTTTCTGCCTGTTCGCGCTGTGCTTCCTGCATGGCAAACTGTTTTAGGAAGAACGGGCGGGCAAGCTCTGTGATAGGCAGCTTTCGCCCGTTGGATTTCGGCGGTGCCATTTCCTCAATGACTTTTGTTTTCGGCGGTACCTTAAAGGGTAGCTGCTCGGAAACGTCAAAGGTGTTGTTTTCCAAATCCACATTGCGCCAGCGTAAGCCCAGAATTTCAGAACGGCGCATACCGTAAAGCCCGCCTAAAATAACGGGCATTTCCCAAAT
>OIBQ01000641.1_pt1 | contig 9581 bp, 7 predicted proteins | sample 1581051 | NCBI WGS metagenome assembly OIBQ01 (sample SAMEA3882511, study PRJEB24775) | human gut metagenome | biome: human-associated habitat; feature: intestine environment; material: feces | place: Netherlands | collected 2009/2010
GCAAGGCTCTTGTTCTGCTCTGTGCTTACCGGGATAATATAATGCTTCGTCAGCATCTCATAAAAGAAATCAAAAAACAGCATTTTCAGCTTCACATAGAAATATGGCTTCTTCTCCGTATGACAGTCATGGATCTCCAGAAAAATTTCCCGTAGCTTCTCATATCCGGAATCTCCTTCTTCTATATGATGGCAGAATTCTGCCTTGTTTTCTATTAATGGTGATACCACACATTCCTGGCAGATATCTCCCGGCTGACCTGCAAGGAAGCCCAGGCTGAAAACCACACTCTTATAATAAAGAGGCTTCTTAAGATCCGTGCGCATACTATGGAGAACTCCGCAGTTCACGATCAGGATATCCCCCTTTTTCAGGCGGATGCTCTCCCGGTTCAGTCTGGCAAAGCCACTGCCTTTTTCAATATACATGATCTCCATCTCACTGTGCCAGTGGTCATACAGTGCATGAAAGATTTCACAGTTCGCCATATAGGTTTCCACCGGCAGCTCAAAGGAACCGTGAGGGCTTAATTCTTTTAAATTATCATCCACTTCGGATACGTGAAGAGGATTTTTTGCGGATGTGTCTGTTTCTGGCATGATTTCCTCCGTGATCAATATCTATCCTGCGGACATTTGCCTTCCGCTGGATATCCAATCCTTACATAATGATTCTGTTTGACTCCCTTAGTGTAAAGGATATTTACAACCATGACAATATTATATTTCCTGTTTTCTTTTTTATGACGTTACGGTTACTCTGTTCTCAGCAACACGCTTCGCGATACACTTCCATAAACGGCAATCTTGACTTTTCCCCTTCCAACTGCTATATATAATATTTAGAATAAAATAATTTGACTTTAAAAGGAAAGAAAACTACCATGAATCCATTAAAAAAAGCTTACTGCCGGGTTTTCCAGAATGTCTTTAAATTCGCCCTTCCACTGCTTCCTTACCGCAATCCGAAGATCATCGGAAGCGTCAAAGGTATTCCGGAAGTTCTGGAAAAAAGAAACTATAACAATGTACTCATCATCACAGATGCAGGGATCCGAAGCCTTGGCCTTACAGAAAGACTGGAGCAGACACTGAAGCGAAGCTGCATCTCTTACCACATCTACGACAAAACCGTTGCCAATCCAACAACCGTCAATGTGGACGAAGCCCTTCACATGTATCTGGACAATGACTGCCAGGCGATCATCGGCTTCGGCGGAGGTTCCAGTATGGACTGTGCAAAAGCCACAGCAGCCCGCATTGCCAAGCCACACCAGTCTCTTGCTCAGATGAAGGGAATCCTGAAGATCCACAAAAAGCTTCCTCTTCTCATCGCCATCCCCACGACTGCAGGAACAGGAAGTGAAACAACACTTGCTGCTGTCATTACCGATGCAGAAACACGGCACAAATATGCCATCAACGATTTTCCGCTGATCCCACGCTACGCAGTCCTTGACCCGAAAGTGACTTTAAGCCTTCCGCCGTTTATCACAGCTACCACCGGCATGGATGCCCTGACTCACGCAGTGGAAGCCTACATTGGAAATTCCACTACACCTGGCACAAGAAAAAATGCCCTGGATGCTGTCAGACTGATCTTTGAAAATCTGGATACCGCCTACACAGACGGCAATAATATTGAAGCAAGACGAAATATGCTCCGCGCCTCCTATTTCGCAGGCTGTGCCTTCACCAAATCCTACGTTGGATATGTCCACGCAATTGCACATTCCCTCGGCGGAAAATATAATGTTCCACATGGGCTTGCCAATGCAGTGATCCTTCCTATGGTACTGGAAACATACGGAGATTCCATCACTCACAAACTCCGCAACCTTGCCGTAACTGCCGGTCTCTGCGATAAACATGAAGACGATAAAACTGCTGCCCGGATGTTTATTGATGCAATAAAAGATATGAAAAAACGCTATGGCATCGGAGACTATATCCCGGAAATCCAGGAAACAGACATCCCGGAGCTTGCCCATTACGCAGATAAAGAAGCCAATCCTCTGTACCCGGTTCCTGTGCTGATGGATGCCGGCGAACTTGAGACACTGTATTACAGACTGATGCCTCCGGCAGGCAATTGCTAAAACAGCCATTGGCATAGAAAGATTTTTTCGATATTTCGAATACAGTTTTTTCAGAAAGGACTACAATTCCATGGAAAAAGAACAGATCAACCAGCTTTTAGATAAACAGCGCCAGTACTTCTACTCCGGCGCAACTCTTGACCTTGATTTTCGCATCAGCGCCCTGAAACGTCTCCGCGCTTCCATCCGGAAACACGAAGATCAGATCCACGCCGCGCTGAAAAAGGATCTTGGAAAAAGTAATTTCGAAAGCTATATGTGTGAGACCGGACTGGTGCTCTCCGAGATCACACATATGCTGAAAAATATCCGCTCCTACGCAAAAGAACAGACCGTTCCAACTCCACTGGCACAGTTCCATTCCCACAGTTTCCGCAAACCATCCCCCTACGGTGTTGTTCTCATTATGAGTCCGTGGAACTATCCGTTTCTTCTCACTATAGAACCACTGGTAGACGCCATTGCAGCCGGAAACACAGTCATCCTGAAACCAAGCGCCTACTCACCGGCAACAAGTGAAGTGATCCGTCTTCTCATCCATGAATGTTTCGATGAAAAATACGTTGCAACTGTCACAGGCGGACGTGCGGAAAACACACATCTTCTCAGTCTGCACTTTGATTACATCTTCTTCACGGGAAGCCAGTCTGTGGGAAAAGAGGTCATGAGAAAGGCTTCCGAACACCTCACACCAGTCACTCTGGAGCTGGGTGGAAAAAGCCCCTGCATCGTGGACAAAACAGCCAATCTCCGCCTTGCGGCAAAACGTATCGTATTCGGTAAGTTCCTGAACTGTGGCCAGACCTGCGTGGCTCCGGACTACATCTACTGTGATCCGGAGATCAAAGAAGCCCTGGTCGCAGAGCTTCGCAGACAGATCACACGCCAGTATGGAAAAGAACCACTGAAGAACCGGAATTATGGAAAGATCATCAACGAAAAGCATTTCGACCGTATCAACAGTCTGATCGATCCTGCCAAAACTGTCTGCGGCGGTGGTTCCAACCGTGAAACACTTCAGATCGAGCCGACGGTTCTTGATAACGTAACCTTCGAAGATCCGGTCATGCAGCAGGAAATCTTCGGTCCGGTACTTCCGGTCCTCACCTATGACTCTCTCGGAGGTGCCGTAACAAAGATCAATTCCATGGCACATCCGCTGGCTCTTTATATCTTCACCGAAGATGAAAAAAATGCCCGGGAAGTTACTTCCCGATGTGGTTTCGGCGGTGGCTGTATCAACGATGTCCTCATACATCTGGCAACCAGCAATATGGGCTTCGGCGGCTTTGGTGAAAGCGGCATGGGATCCTATCATGGCATCGACGGCTTCCGGACATTCTCTCATTATAAGAGTATTGTAGATAAAAAGACCTGGATCGATCTTCCTATGCGGTATCAGAAATATCGGAAGATTTATGAGAAAATGGTACGGTTGTTTATGCGTTAGATATAAAGGGAGGGCGCTGCCTGATGCATCGCCCTCCTGTTACTTTAGATTTTCTTATTATTTTTCCCAGATGATCTTTACCGGCATGATCCCGGTCAGTTCTTTGCTTTTTTCATCCGGCTGGCTGCAGCCTGCATAAATTTCAAATTTCTTTCCTTCTTCCATCCGTTTTCCTTTTTCATCTACTACGGTGAATGCTTTTTCCCATATTGGGATTTCTATTTTTCGGCATTCTCCCGCCTTCAGGAATATCCGCTGAAAACCGGCCAGCATCGGATTGGGAATGGCATTTTTGCTGTCGATATTTTTTACATAGATCTGAACAACATCCTCTGTATCATATGCGCCGTTATTCTGCACTTCTACCTCCACGTTTATCTTCTGTCCACATGTTTTGACCTCTGCTTTATCTACTGCCACCTTACTGTACGTCAGACCATATCCAAAAGGAAACTGTGCTTTTCGTTCCATATAGCGATATGTTCTGCCTTTCATGGAATAATCGGTAAAATCCGGAAGTTCTTCCAGGCTTTCATAAAATGTCACCGGAAGTTTTCCTGATGGCGAGATTTCTCCAAACAGTACCTTTGCCGCTGCCTTCCCGCCCTGGCATCCAGGGTACCACAGCATCATGACGGCATCAAATTTCTCTACCGCATATTTCAGATTAAGGTCACTTCCTGCCAGCAGACAGAATACTGCCGGTTTTCCTGTGTCTGCGATTGCTTCCATCAGTTCTCGCTGTACTCCGGGAAGTTCAATATCTTCTTTATCTCCCGATACATAGCTGTTTCCGGTGTCTCCCTCTTCTCCTTCCAGTGTCTCATCCAGTCCCATACATAAGATCACCACATCGCTGTTTTCCGCAACCACCTTCGCTTCCGCAATACGATCTCTGGTAAACGCAAGGTGCTCCGTCCGGTCTCGGAACAGATCACAGCCTCTGGAAGTAAGGATCCTTACATCGTCTCCCACATAATCCTGAATGCCTTCCTGTATGGTAATATACCTGGAAGCTGTCCCGTGATAATTGCCGATCAGCGCCTGTCTGCTGTCCGCATTTGGTCCGATGATCCCTATTGTTTTCAGTTTTTCTTTATCAAGCGGAAGAATCCCGTTATTTTTCAGCAGAACAAAGCTTTTTTCCGCTGCTTTCTCCGCTGCATCCAGATGCCTGGGAGATTCTACCTCCAGATAGGAGATATTGTCATATTCGCTTCCATCAAACAACCCCAGCAGATACCTTGTGGTAAAAAGCCGCACTGCTGCCCGGGTTATGGTTTCTTCTGTGACAAGCCCCTTTTCGTATGCCTTCATAATGTGAAGATAGGTATTTCCACAATTCAGGTCACAGCCATTATTAATCGCCAGTGCTGCAGATTCAACGGCTGTATCCGTTACCATATGGTGTTCATGAAAATCACGGATCGCCCAGCAGTCTGATACAAAATGCCCCTGAAATTTCCATTCGCCTCTGAGTTTTTTCTGTAATGTGGGACTTCCGCAGCAGGGTTCCCCGTTTGTCCGGTTATAAGCTCCCATAACCGCTTCTACTTTCGCTTCTTTTACCAGACCTTCGAATGCCGGCAGATACGTTTCTTCCATATCTTTTGCGGATGCTTCCGCATCAAATTCATGACGGAGTGCCTCCGGCCCGGAATGTACTGCAAAATGTTTGGCACAGGCTGCTGCCTTCATTGTATCCCCATTTCCCTGAAGTGCTTTTACAAAGGAAACTCCCAGTTCTTTTGTAAGATACGGATCTTCCCCATAAGTTTCATGGCCTCTACCCCATCGTGGATCACGGAAAATATTGACATTAGGAGACCAGAACGTCAATCCCTTATAAATATCTCTGTCACCGTTTACGGAATATGCATTATACTTTGCTCTGCCCTCTGTTGCCACGATACCGGCCATCTCTGCCACACTTTTCCGGTCAAAAGCTGCCGCCATTCCGATCGCCTGTGGAAAAACCGTTGCCTGCCCTGCTCTGGCAACACCGTGAAGTCCCTCATTCCACCAGTTATACGCCGGAATTCCCAATCTTTTTATTGCAGGTGCATCGTACCTTAACTGACTGGCTTTTTCCTCCAGAGTCATCCTGGCAACCAGCGCTTCTGCTTTCTTCTTTGCTTCTTCCCGATTCATCCCCAATTTCCTCCTCACCTTTTTTTATATCATCTATCATTTGGTCTCTGACTGTCAAGTAGATATTTCCTGCAATTTTTCCGGCCTCTGTTCAGAGCAGAAAAAAATCTGCTTTACCCTTTCTTTGGGATAAAGCAGATTTTTATTACACTTTGTGATCTGTGTTGCGATTTCAGCCGGGAACTTATCTGATCGCATCCTTCATCTCTTTCACATAAGCCTTCACCTTCGGCACGCAGTCTTTGCCGTAGGCACCACAGAGCTTCACGATCGCAGATCCTACAATGGCACCGTCCGACTGATCTGCCATTTTTTTTGCCTGCTCCGGTGTGGAGATTCCGAATCCTACTGCACATGGAATGTCTTTCTGAGCTTTTACTAATTTCACCATAGCTCCGATATCTGTGGTAATGCTGGTACGCATTCCTGTTACACCAAGGGAAGATACGCAGTAAACAAAGCCTTCCGCCTCTTTTGCGATCATGGCGATCCGCTCATGGGAGGTCGGTGCGATCAGGGAGATCAGGTCAAGGCCGTACTGTTTGCACACAACATCAAACTCTTCTTTTTCTTCAAACGGAACATCCGGAAGGATCAGTCCATCCATTCCAACTTCCGCTGCTTTCTTGATAAAACGCTCTGTTCCGTAAGAAAATACTACGTTTGCGTAGGTCATGAATACCATTGGGATTTTTGTATTTTTACGGATTTTTTCTACCATTGAAAAAACTTTATCTGTAGTCACGCCGCCTGCAAATGCCCGGACATTGGCTTCCTGGATCACAGGTCCCTCTGCGGTAGGATCTGAGAACGGGATCCCAAGCTCGATCAGATCTGCTCCTGCTTCTTCCATTGCATAAACCAGCTGCTCTGTTACCTCCAGAGACGGATCTCCGCAGGTCAAAAAAGGAATAAATGCTTTTCCGTTTGCAAATGCCTCTGTAATTCTCTTATTCATGAATATCCTCCCCTCTGTAGCGGGCGATTGCCGCACAGTCCTTATCTCCACGTCCTGAAATGGTAACTACCATGATCTTGTCCTTTCCAAGTGTCGGTGCGATCTTTTTCGCATAGGCCACTGCGTGGGCACTTTCGATCGCAGGAATGATTCCTTCTGTTCTGGAAAGATATTCAAAAGCCTCTACTGCTTCGTCATCTGTAACAGGAACGTACTCTGCTCTTCCGATATCATAAAGGTGTGCATGCTCCGGACCTACACCCGGGTAATCAAGACCTGCGGAGATGGAGTATACCGGTGCGATCTGTCCGTATTCATCCTGGCAGAAGTAAGATTTCATACCATGGAAGATTCCGAGACGACCAGTTGCGATGGTTGCCGCAGTCTCCGCAGTATTCACGCCACGTCCTGCTGCCTCACAGCCGATGAGACGAACGTCTTTGTCCTCAATGAAATTGTAGAAAGTTCCGATAGCATTGGAGCCGCCGCCCACACAGGCCAGGACAACATCCGGAAGTCTGCCCTCTTTTTCCAGCATCTGCTCTTTGATCTCCTTGGAGATCACGGCCTGGAAATCACGTACGATGGTTGGGAACGGGTGCGGTCCCATAACAGATCCCAGTACATAATGGGTATCTGCAATACGGTTTGTCCACTCACGCATGGTCTCGGAAACGGCATCCTTTAAGGTTGCGGTTCCGCTTGTGACTGCATGGACTTTTGCTCCGAGAAGACGCATTTTGTAAACATTCAGTGCCTGACGTTCCGTGTCTTCTTTTCCCATGAATACCTCACATTCCATTCCCATCAGTGCTGCTGCGGTTGCAGTTGCAACACCGTGCTGGCCGGCTCCTGTCTCTGCGATGACACGGGTCTTGCCCATTTTTTTTGCCAGGAGCACCTGACCAAGTACGTTGTTGATCTTGTGGGCTCCTGTGTGGTTTAAGTCTTCTCTTTTCAGATAGATCTTGGCTCCGCCAAGGTCCTCGGTCATATGTGCCGCATAGTAAAGACGGGATGGTCTTCCTGCGTATTCATTGAGAAGCTCTGTGAGCTCACGGTTGAATTCCGGGTCGTTTTTGTAATGGTTGTATGCTTCCTCAAGCTCCAGAACGGCGTTCATCAGTGTTTCCGGGATGTACTGTCCGCCATGGATGCCGAATCTTCCTTTTAACATGTTATATTTCCTCCTTTATGTTCCTTACTGCGTATACTGCTTCTAATATTTTATCCGGGTCTTTGTGACCGTCGGTTTCTACACTGCTGCTTAAATCTACTGCCCAGGGGTGAAGCAGATGTATGGCCGATTCCAGATTTTCACAGCCCAGACCTCCTGCCAGAAACCAGGGACGTTTGATCGCCGGTACCAGACTCCAGTCGAAAGTTTCTCCTGTTCCTCCTGCGCCCTGATCCAGCAGAATATAGTCTGCTTCCGAACGGACCGCTTTCTTTATATCTGCTTCTGTTTTTATGGAAAAAGCCTTTATCAGAATCTGGTCTGTCATGGTCTTAAGCTGTCTGATATAATTCTCGTCCTCCTGGCCGTGAAGCTGTGCCAGTGCGATGGTTTCTTCGTTTAAAAGCTGTGCGGGAAGCTCCACCGGTGCATTGACGAATACGCCTACCGGCAAAATGCTATCATCCAGTTCTTCCCGGAGAGCCTTCAATTGCTCCACGGTGACGTTTCTTCTGCTTTTTGGGAATTCTACAATGAATCCTGCAAAGTCCGGTTTAGCCTGGTTAACTGCCTGGATATCTTCCGGGCGGGTCAGGCCGCAGATCTTGATCCTGATTCTGCTCCCATGTTTCAACGGTTGTTCTCTCATATTCAGCCAATCCTGCCCTTTCTGTCTGACCCTGCCCCTTCCTGTTTCGTTACTATTTGCTGCTGGTCAGCTCTGTTACTTATTTGCTCTATTCTTTCGTTTGGCCTTTATACAAGCGCTCCACCATTCAGATTTTCCAATGCTGCTTTCTTATCCGGGCTTCGCATCAGGGTCTCACCGATCAGGACTGCACCTACCCGGTTTCTTTCCAGGATAGCGATATCACCTGCGTTTTTGATTCCGCTCTCAGACACAAATACCACATTGTCCGATGCCAGGTTTCGAAGACGGATGCTGTTATTCATATCAACCTTAAAGGTTTTCAGATCACGGTTGTTTACACCGACGATCTTTGCACCTGTCTTTAATGCTCTTGCCACTTCATTCTCGTCATGAGCTTCCACCAGTGCATCCATTCCCAGAGTTTCTGCAAGCTCTCGGTATTCCAGGAGTTCCTGGTCATTTAAGATAGCACAGATCAGAAGTAAAGCCGATGCACCGAATGCTTTTGCCTGATAGATCATGTACTTATCCACCGTGAAGTCCTTCCGAAGAACCGGAATATCCACTGTTTCTGTGATCTCACGGAGATAAGTGTCACTTCCCATGAAATAAAATGGCTCTGTGAGGCAGGAGATCGCAGATGCACCTGCTGCCTCGTATTCTTTCGCAATTTCCAGATACGGAAATTCCGGTGCGATCAGCCCCTTGGACGGGGATGCTTTTTTGACTTCACAGATATAGGACATTCCCGGTTTTTTTAGTGCCTGATAAAAACTATGCGGCGTTTTTGCTGTCTCAGACTGGATCAGCGGATTGAGAAGCATCTGCACTTTTTTCTGCTGGATCTCGCGGATCAGATCCTCTCTCGGCATCTCTTTTTTGTCTTTTTCGATGCGCTCTCTCGTCTTCTCAGCGATCTCATTTAATATGTTCATAGTAAAAAATTTCCTTTTCTAATCGGTCATTCAAGCGTTAGATTCCTGAATGAATTCCTCTAATTTCTTCAGTGCTGCACCGCTGTCGATCAGTTCTTTTGCCATGCGTACACCTGCTTCCATGGTTTCTGCTTTGCCTGCGATATAGAGTGCAGCTCCG